>OGWY01002866.1_pt1 | contig 12066 bp, 9 predicted proteins | sample 1576121 | NCBI WGS metagenome assembly OGWY01 (sample SAMEA3541543, study PRJEB24748) | human gut metagenome | biome: human gut; feature: human-associated habitat; material: faeces | place: China | collected 2012 | reverse complement strand
GACAACAAGCGGAAGCGCTCCTGAAAACAAACAGTTCTATTTTTTATATTTCTATACACTTTGTTGGCATGCAATACAACATAACCTTAGGAAATCCGTAACACCACCTGTAAGCGGCAGTTCATAAGTTAAACTCCGGTTTATATCAGTCCAACCTCACGGAATACATCACTCAGTTCTGCCGGCATAGCGCCAGCCAGTGATCTGGCAAGTTCTTCCGGTGTGCATTTCCGGTAGCCAAGTACCCACTGAACGGTCATAAAGATAGAACCCTGACAGTACATTTCCAATTGAAACTGCAGATGCGGAGAAATCTTTTTGCCGGTACGGCTTTCAATCTGATCCGTATAGAAAGCGGTGATCAACTGGAAATCATGATCGCGCAGACAATTCTGGTCATCGTTTTTAAATGCAGCCTTGAAAAACAGCTTTTCTTCCTGAATATAGGTAAATTTATTTACAAGACCTTCATAGACAGATTTTCCTTCCCCCATATGTTCAAAGGATTCTAAGAGAATTTTGTCAAAATACCAGTTGATGAGGTCATATTTATCCTGAAAATTACGGTAAAAAGTCTGTCTTGTGACACCGCATGCCTCTACAATTTCCTTCACAGTGATTTTTTCTACAGGTGCAGTTTTCATACAGCGTTTCATGGCATCTGCCAGCTCATATTTTGTTCTTTCGTTGGATTTTGTGACTGCCATAGTTTTCTCCTCATTTGTACAGACCTTTCCGGATAATCACATTTTAGCATAAATCAAGTCTGTTCGGAAAATATTTCTATATGAAAAAAAAGTAAACATTCCAAAATTTTTCTAAAATGAGGTTTTATACTTGCCAGACTCTATGTTTTGAAGTATAGTACTCTTCGCTTTGCAGATTCAAAAGAGAAGAGAAGGAGACTACAAAATGACATTTTATCAGGAGTTACAGCTTAGTTCTGCCGGTTCAAAACAGTTGATCAAAAATACGACAGACAAAAAAGAAAAATGGCGTCATATTCTTATCTATAATTTTAAAGTATATCTTGTTATGGCTTTTTGTGTGGCAGTTGTCACATTGTATACAAAATTGACGGGGCAGGAAAACAGCGTTGCAGGAGTGACGGTCCTGTTGGCACTGCTTGTGCTGAGACAGGCTGATTTTGGTATACGGACGAGTCATGGATTGTTGTCCATTGTGGGAATATTTACGATTATGATGGCTGGCCCGCGACTGGCAAATATGGCATCTCCGGTGGGAGCATTTTTTATAAATTGTGTCTGTATCCTGCTTCTTATGATTTTTGGGTGCCACAATGTCATTATGCATAATCATTCTACGTTTGTGCTCGGGTATCTGTTCTTATATGGATATGATGTGAGTGGCAGAGCATTTGAGATGCGGGTGATCGGACTTACGGCGGGAATGCTTGTGTGCATGGCGGTTTTTTATAAAAATCAGAAAAACAGACCTTATCGCAGGACATTTAAGGATTTATTCCGGGAATTTGATGTTCGGTCTGCGAGAAACCAATGGTATCTGAAACTGACACTGATCGTCTCAAGTGCAATGCTGATCGTTTCACTGCTTGGACTTCCGAGAGCAATGTGGGCAGGGATCGCATGTATGTCAGTCTGCCTTCCATTTACAGAGGATGGAAAAATGAGGGCGGTGGACAGGGGCGTGTTTAATATTGCCGGATGTGCGCTGTTTCTCGTCCTTTATCTGATACTGCCGGAGTCAGGAAGAAGTATGATCGGAATTATTGGTGGAATCGGCGTGGGTTATTCTGCCGGATATAAATGGCAGACGGTTTTTAACACGTTTGGAGCGCTTGCAATTGCAGCTTCATTATTCGGACTGCCGATGGCACTGCTGCTTCGGTCTGGAATCAATGTGACTGCCTCTCTTTATACAGTGGTTTGTAATGTCGTATATGATAAATTGCATGGCAAAAGAGCAGAAATCGCAGAAAACCTCGTAAAACCATAAAAAACACTGGTATTTTGCAAAAGTGTGTGCTATAATCCTAGAATGACTGCGATAGTCGTAGTACGCCCATTTTTAGGCAGAGCCAGAAAAACCGCGGGTTTATGCGACTTTGGACGTGGCTCGATTAGCGCATTAAGCGTGAAATGTACATGGATATTTTATATATATAAGGAGGAAAATCATTATAATGAGTGTACAGGTTGAAAAATTAGAAAAAAACATGGCAAAACTTACTGTTGAAGTACCAGCAGAGGAAGTAGAAAAAGCTTTACAGGCTGCTTACATGAAAGAGAAGAACAAAATCAGCATCCCTGGTTTCCGTAAAGGTAAAGTTCCAAGAGCTATGATCGAGAAAATGTACGGTGCAGCTGTATTTTATGAAGAAGCAGCAAACATCTTAATTCAGGATAATTATGCAGCAGCTATGGAAGAGAGCAAAGAGGACATCGTTTCCAGACCAACAATCGACATTGTTCAGATCGAATCCGGAAAACCTTTCATCTTCACAGCAGAAGTGGCTGTAAGACCAGAAGTAACACTTGGAAAATACAAAGGTGTTCAGGTAACGGCAATATCAATCGGGGTAATGATGGCCCGGTACTTTTTGGACGAAGAAGTAGAAGCAGCACTTGAGAAAGAGCAGCAGAAAAACTCCAGAACTGTAACTGTAACAGACAGACCAGTAGCAAACGGTGATACAGCAGTCATCGATTTCGAAGGATTTGTTGACGGTGTTGCATTTGAAGGAGGTAAAGGAGAGAATCATCCATTAGAGATCGGTTCCCACTCTTTCATCGATACATTCGAAGATCAGTTAGTAGGACACAATGCAGGGGATGAAGTAGAAGTTAACGTTACTTTCCCAGAGAAATATCAGGCAGCTGATTTAGCTGGAAAACCAGCCGTATTCAAAGTTAAGATCAACGAGATCAAAGCAAAAGAACTTCCAGAGTTAAACGATGAGTTCGCTTCTGAAGTATCTGAGTTTGATACATTAGCTGAGTACAAAGAAGACTTAAGAAAACATCTTGAAGTTGAGAAAGAGAACGAAGCAAAACGTACAAAAGAAGATGAAGCAATCAAGAAGATCATCGACAAATCCACAATGGAGATCCCGGAAGCTATGATCGAGACACAGTGCGAGAACATGATCAATGAGTTCGCACAGAGAATCGCACAGAGCGGTCTTTCCATGGAGCAGTACATGCAGTTCTCCGGTATGACAATCGACGGATTAAAAGAGCAGGTTCGTCCAGAAGCTGAGACTCGTATCAAGAGCAGCCTTGTATTAGAGCAGATCGCAAAAGAAGAGAACATCGAAGTTTCTGAAGATGAGATCAATGCAGAAGTTGAGAAGATGGCAGCTCAGTACGGAATGGAAGCTGACAAGTTAAAAGAGTACTTAGGAGAAGCTGAGAAAGAATCCATTAAGAGAGATTTATCTGTGACAAAAGCAGTTGACTTAATTATGGAGAACGTAAAAGAAAGAGCAAAAGCTAAGACAAAGAAAGAAAAAGAAGCTGAGGAAGCTACAGAAGAATAATTTCTGAACAATGCACAGCAAATACGACAGACTGGCTCTTATGAGCCGGTCTGTTTGAGATTTATGACAGATTGCATCTGATGAGAAAAAAGTTCAATATTTTTTGAAAATTCGAACAAGATATTAATTTTTCATAAAACATGTTTTTTTCCTATTCCAACGTCTCTGCATTTGTGGGATAATATTTATCAGTGCAGTGTATGACAGATATATTGCAATAGTGAAAGAAGTGCGGGCCACGGCATAGTGTGATTCCGACTATATTTATGAAAAGGAAAGGGCAGGTAAGAGATATGAGTTTAGTACCTTACGTCATTGAACAGACAAGCAGAGGAGAGCGTAATTACGATATTTACTCCAGATTATTAAAAGATAGAATTATTTTCCTGGGAGAAGAAGTGAATGAGACAACAGCAAGCCTTGTGGTTGCACAGTTACTTTTCTTAGAGTCCGAGGATCCTGGAAAAGATATTCATTTATATATCAATTCCCCAGGTGGAATGGTAACAGCAGGTCTTGCTATTTATGATACGATGCAGTACATCAAATGTGATGTATCTACCATCTGTATCGGTATGGCAGCCAGCATGGGAGCATTTTTACTTGCAGGCGGAGCAAAGGGCAAGAGACTTGCGCTTCCGAATGCAGAGATTATGATCCATCAGCCATCCGGCGGAGCAAAAGGTCAGGCAACGGAGATCCAGATCGCAGCGGAAAACATTTTAAAGACAAAGAAGAAATTAAATGAGATTTTAGCTGCAAACACCGGAAAACCTTATGACGTGATCGCAGCGGACACAGAGAGAGATCATTATATGTCTGCTCAGGAAGCAATGGAATACGGACTGATCGATAATGTGATCACAAGCCGCTAATAAATAGAGACATTGGAGAATAAGAAATGACAGGAAGAAATGACGAGAGACTGCGCTGCTCATTTTGTGGTAAGACTCAGGATCAGGTCCGTAAACTGATCGCGGGACCAAACGGAGCCTATATCTGTGATGAGTGTGTAGACGTTTGCGCCGAGATTATAGACGAAGAGTTGGAGAATGATGAATTTGACGGAAATCTGGAAGAACCTGCGGAGCAGATCAATCTGATCAAGCCGGAGGAGATGAAGGCATTTTTAGACGAGTACGTCATTGGCCAGGATAAAGCGAAGAAAGTTTTGTCCGTTGCAGTTTATAATCATTACAAGAGAATTATGGCAGGATCAGATTCAGATGTAGAATTGCAGAAGAGTAATATTCTTATGCTCGGACCAACCGGTTCCGGTAAAACACTTTTAGCACAGACTTTGGCGAGAGTGTTGAATGTTCCGTTTGCAATCGCAGATGCAACCACACTTACCGAGGCAGGTTATGTGGGTGAAGATGTCGAGAATATCCTTTTGAAACTGATCCAGGCTGCTGATTATGATATTGAGCGTGCACAGCACGGTATCATTTACATTGATGAGATTGACAAGATTACAAAAAAATCTGAGAACGTTTCCATCACAAGAGACGTTTCCGGCGAGGGTGTACAGCAGGCGTTACTTAAGATATTAGAGGGAACGGTTGCTTCTGTTCCGCCACAGGGTGGAAGAAAACATCCGCAGCAGGAACTGATCCCGATTGATACTACCAATATTTTATTTATCTGTGGTGGTGCTTTTGATGGATTGGAGAAGATCATTGAGACACGTCTCGACCAGAAATCCATTGGATTTAATGCAGAAGTACACGCCAAAGATGAGTACAATGTAGGGGAAGTATTAAAACATGTACTTCCACAGGATTTTGTGAAATTCGGACTCATCCCTGAATTTATCGGTCGTGTGCCGGTAACCGTAACACTGGATATGTTAGATAAGGATGCGATGATCCGTATCTTATGCGAGCCGAAGAATGCACTTGTAAAACAGTACAAAAAGCTGTTTGAATTAGACGGTGTCAGTCTGGAATTTGACAAGGATGCACTCGAAGCAATCGTGGACAAAGCGCTTGAGAGAAAGACCGGAGCGCGTGGTCTTCGTGCAATCATGGAGGCTGTTACATTAGATCTGATGTATCATATTCCATCCGATGAGAGCATTACAAAATGTGAGATCACCAAAGAAGATGTAGAAAAGAATCTTGCAATTGAAGAGAAAGAAGAAAAAGCACTTGTTGAGAAGTTAGAACAGGCTTCTTAAACAAAAGATAACAGCAGGAAAAGCTGTTACAGATAAAGGAATTATAGAAAATGGATACAATGATTATGAAAATGCCTGCAGTTGCCCTTCGTGGAATGGTGATCCTGCCGGGAATGGTAGCCCATTTTGACGTAAGCCGTGCAAAATCCATCAAGGCAGTGGAAGAGGCGATGATGGATGAGCAGAAGATTTTTCTTGTGGCACAGAAAGATGTGGAACAGGAAAATCCTGATATCGAGGACTTATTTAAGATCGGGATCATTGCTGAGGTAAAGCAGGTAATTAAGTTACAAAATAATATTGTACGCATTTTGGTAGAAGGGAAAGAGCGGGCAGAATTGTCCGCTTTTCTTGAAAATCCGGACTATCTGCTTGCGGAGATCATTCGATTTGACGAGGAAGTGGATGACGGACTGCCAGAAGAAGCGAAGGAGGCAATGCTTCGGAGCATTCAGGAGACATTTGGTAAATATGTGGTCGTCAATCCCAAAATGGGAAAAGAGCTGCAACGCCAGTTAAGTGAGATCACAGATCTGGAAAAACTGATGAATCAGCTTGCCAACAGACTTCCGGTACATTTTGAGGAAAAACAGAAAATCTTAGATGCGGTTTCTATGACCGAACGTTATGAGGTTCTGATGGCACTCTTATTAAAAGAGATCGAGATCATAGCCATCAAGAATGATTTTCAGGCGAAAGTCAAGGCGCATGTGGATAAAAACCAGAAAGAATATCTGCTGAGAGAGCAGATGAAAGTAATCCGTGAGGAGCTTGGCGAAGATAATACGGAATCAGACGCAGATCACTTTATGGATGCTCTGGGTAAGATCAAGGCAGACAAAGAAGTAAAAGAGAAGATCAAAAAAGAGATCGACCGTTTTAAAAATATCAGTTCCAGCTCCTCTGAGAGCGCTGTGGCGAGAGGGTATATTGAAACACTTTTGGAGCTTCCGTGGAATAAGACATCCAGAGATAACAAGGATCTGAAGAATGCCGAGCAGATTTTAAATGCGGATCATTACGGTCTGGAAAAAGTAAAAGAGCGTATGTTAGAATTTCTGGCTGTCCGCAATCTCACCAGCAAGGGCGAGAGCCCGATCATCTGTCTGGTCGGACCACCGGGAACCGGTAAAACGAGTATTGCCCGGTCCGTTGCAAAAGCGTTAGATAAAAAATATGTGCGGATCAGTCTCGGTGGTGTGCGGGATGAGGCAGAGATCCGCGGCCACAGAAGAACTTACGTCGGAGCAATGCCGGGACGTATCGTGAACGGACTGCGCAGCGCCGGCGTGAAAAATCCGCTCATGCTGTTAGATGAGATCGATAAGATGAGCAGCGATTACAAGGGGGATACGGCGTCTGCATTGCTGGAAGTGCTTGACGCGGAGCAGAATAAGAAGTTCCGGGATCATTATGTTGAGATACCGATCGATCTTTCAGAAGTGCTGTTTATTGCAACAGCAAACTCTGTGCAGGATATCCCAAGGCCGCTGTTAGACCGTATGGAACTGATCGAAGTGACCAGTTATACAGAGAATGAGAAGCTTCACATTGCCAAAGAGCATCTGCTCGCAAAGCAGATGGAGCGCAATGGGATCAGACCGGAGCAGCTCGCCATCACAGACAAAGCGATGGCAAAGATCATCAGTGGTTACACAAGGGAAGCTGGTGTGCGTAATCTTGAACGTAAGCTTGGTGAGATATGCAGAAAAGCAGCAAGACCGCTTTACGAGGGAGAAAAAGAGAAGATTAAAGTTACAGAACAGAATCTTGAAAAGTTCCTCGGCAAAGAGAAATACAGTTTTGATAAGAAAAATGATACGGATGAAGTAGGAATCGTCCGTGGACTTGCATGGACAAGCGTTGGTGGAGATACTTTAGAGATTGAAGTCAACATCATGCCGGGAAAAGGTGAGTTCCAGCTGACCGGACAGCTGGGAGATGTGATGAAGGAATCTGCACAGGCGGGAATCAGCTATATCCGTTCTGTCAGTGAAGAGTATCATATTCCGAAAAAGTTTTTCCAGGAGAATGACATCCATATCCACATCCCGGAGGGTGCAGTGCCGAAGGATGGACCGTCTGCCGGAATCACGATGGCGACAGCCATGTTGTCGGCGATCACGAAGACACCGGTCCGCGCTGATGTCGCAATGACAGGTGAGATCACACTTCGCGGCCGTGTGCTTCCAATCGGTGGACTGAAGGAAAAAACACTGGCAGCCAAAAATGCAGGAATTAAGACCATCTGTGTGCCAAAGAAGAATGAGAAGGATATAGATGAGATTTCACCGGAGATCAAAAAAGGTCTGAAAATCGTGTTTGTGGAGCAGATGAAAGACGTGCTGGATGTGGCGTTTGTAAAGAAGTGAATTAAGAAGAGGAAAAGACAATGGTAATTAGAAGTGTAAATTTGGAGACTGTCTGTGGTATCACAAGTAAAATACCGGACAATCCTTTTAATGAAGTGGCATTTGCAGGAAAGTCAAATGTAGGAAAATCATCCATGATCAATGCGCTGTTAAACCGCAAGTCGCTCGCAAGGACATCGGCGCAGCCGGGAAAGACGCAGACCATCAATTTTTACAATGTCAATGATGCCATGTATCTGGTCGATCTGCCCGGTTATGGATATGCAAAGACCTCTGCCAGCGAGAAGGAAAAATGGGGAAAAATGATCGAGAATTATCTCCATACCTCAAAAAAACTGCAGGCAGTCTTTTTGCTGATCGATATCCGTCATGATCCGTCTGCAAACGATAAAATGATGTATGACTGGATGGTTTATCAGGGATTTACACCGATTATCATTGCCACAAAGCTTGATAAGATCAAACGAAGCCAGATCCAGAAGAATGTAAAAGCAATCCGCGAAGGGCTGAAAGTAAAGCCGGGTACGGTGATCATTCCATTCTCTTCCGAGACAAAGCAGGGAAGGGATGAACTGTGGGAGGTTATTGATTCCTTTGTTTTGCCACAGGAGGAAACTGAGGAAGAAGATAAATAACAGTTCGCAGAATGCCTGCGGCCTGTAATGTAAAAATGACATTGCACTGCAAAATCGTTCATGGTAAAATAATAGTATAAGTGTCAGACAAGACAAAAAGCACCCGGAGATACTTTCCGGGTGTTCTGCGAATATAAAGGTGCATCGGAGGATGGTAGAGATGAAAAAGAAGAAAATTGTGATTGCTCTTGGACATGAAGCTTTGGGAACAACACTTCCTGAACAGAAAGAGGCAACGAAACGAACAGCAAAGGCAGTGGCAGATTTTATCCGTGAAGATTATCAGGTTGTGATCACACACAGTAACGGACCACAGATCGGTATGATCCATACTGCTATGAATGAATTTTGTAAATTATATCCGGAATATACTGCAACACCAATGTCTGTATGTTCTGCAATGAGTCAGGGATATATCGGTTACGATTTACAGAATGCGATCCGTGCGGAATTATTGAACAAGGGAATCTATAAACCCGTTTCTACGATCCTTACACAGGTTGTGGTTGATCCATATGACGAGGCGTTTTACAAACCAAGCAAAGTCATTGGACGTGTGCTGACGGAAGAGGAAGCAGAGGCAGAGGAGAAAAAAGGAAATCACGTTGTCAAAACAGAAGGCGGGTACAGACGAATCGTTGCAGCGCCAAAGCCAATGGATATCGTGGAGATCGATGCAATCAAAGCATTGTCCGATGCTGACCAGATCGTAGTTGCCTGTGGAGGCGGCGGCATCCCGGTATTAATGCAGGACAACAACTTAAAGGGTGCCAGTGCTGTTATTGAAAAAGACCTTGCAGCAGGAAAACTGGCAGAACTTCTGGATGCAGACATGCTTGTTATTTTGACAAGTGTTGACAATGTATGCTTAAATTATGGACAGCCGGATGAAAAACCATTATCAACCATGACTGTTGCAGAAGCAAAGAAATACATGGAGCAGGGACAGTTTGGTGAGGGCGATATGCTCCCTAAGATAGAGGCAGCCATCAACTTTATCGGTGACTCTGCGATCAGGTCCGTTCTGATCACAAAATTGAACAAAGATGGTTCAAATATCCATGGCGGTATGGGAACCATGATCACAAAATAATGTTTTTGACATAATGTTTACAAAAAGAGCAGGTTTTTTTACAAAAGAAAGCTTGCTTTTTTTATGTTTATTTCGTATAATCTCTCCGTAGATGGAGTCGCCGTACCAAAGAAGAAACTTAAAATTTATTATACATTTTTCACAAGAATACGAATAAAAACGGAGAGAAGAGACTGTATTATTGTGAAAAGTGTATAAGTTTTAAGTTTTTCGGAGATTGGTCCGCCGGCTCCGTGCTGATTTAAGGAGATTGTTAAAACTATAACAGAAATCAGGAGAGGCATACGCATTTCGAATGAATAAAAATCAGCAGGAACACTTGAAAAATGAAACCATAAAAAGAAAGGAAGAATTTATGACAAGAAGAACAAAAATCATCTGTACGTTAGGACCATCCACCGACAATGAAGCGGTGATGAGAGCATTGATCGAAGAGGGAATGAACGTTGCACGTTTCAATTTTTCGCATGGACCGCATGATGAGCAGATGGGAAGATTAAAAATGCTTCGCAAACTGCGCAAAGAATTGGGAAAATATGTTGCAGCTTTACTTGATACAAAGGGACCGGAAATCCGTCTCGTAGAATTTGAAAAAGGAAAAACAGAGTTAAAGACAGGCCAGACTTTTACACTGACAACCGATGATATTCTTGGAACAGATGAGCGCGTATCCATCACTTACAAAAATCTTGCAGATGATGTAAAGCCGGGCGATCATATCCTGATCGATGATGGTCTGGTAGGTCTGGAAGTTGTAGAGATCAAACCGGTTGCAAAACCAGTGAATACCAAGGTCAACGCAAGAGATATTGTCTGTAAAGTGTTAAATGATGGTGTGATTTCCAATAAAAAAGGCGTGAACGTTCCGAACGTTGACCTCACGATGCCATTTATCAGTGAAAAAGATTACGGAGATATCTGTTTTGCGGTAGAAAATGATTATGATTTTATCGCAGCTTCCTTTGTCCGTACCGCAGAGGATGTTATGGAAATCCGCAAAATCCTTGCAGAAAAAGGTGGCGAGGATATTAAGATCATTTCCAAGATCGAGAACATGCAGGGTGTCCGCAATATCGATGACATCATCCGTGTGTCCGATGGTATCATGGTGGCGCGTGGTGACATGGGTGTTGAAATCCCGTTAGAAGATGTTCCGGTTATGCAGAAAATGATCATCAAAAAAGTATGTGAGGCTGGAAAAATCGTTATTACAGCAACTCAGATGTTAGATTCCATGATGAAACATCCAAGACCAACAAGAGCAGAGTCCACAGACGTTGCAAATGCTATTTATGACGGAACGAGTGCGATCATGTTATCCGGAGAGACTGCTGCAGGAATGTATCCAATTGAAGCTGTAAAAACAATGGTCCGTATTGCAACCCGCACAGAGCATGATATCAACTATTTACAGAGATTCAGACAGCGCAGGACCATGTGTAACCCGGATGTGACAAACGCAATCTCACATGCAACCTGTACGATGGCTGGTGATTTAAGTGCAGCGGCAATCGTGACGGTAACGAAGTCCGGACGTACTGCGAGAATGATCTCCAAATACCGTCCAAACTGCACGATCATTGGTGAGTGCCTGACAGAAAAGGTATGCCGTCAGTTAAACCTTGAGTGGGGTGTAGAACCGATTCTTATCACAGAGGAACAGGATGCAAGCCAGTTGTTTGAGAAGGCAGTTGATGTGGCAGAGATGGCAGGATTTGTTTCCAAAGGGGAATTAGTCGTCCTGACCGGTGGTGTTCCACTTGGGGTATCCGGTACAACGAACCTCATCAAAGTACAGGTTGCAGGACATATTCTTGTGACAGGAAAAGGGCTAAACGGAAAGAAAATTTCTGGAAACCTTTGTGTGTGCCACAGCAATGAAGATTTAAAAAGCTTCAAAGACGGTGATATCATTGTCGCAGCAGACACCACAAATGAAATGATGGCACAGATGCGTCAGGCTTCCGCACTGATCGTAGAAGCAGAGGGTGCAAACTGTCATGCAGCAATCGCAGGGTTAAGCCTTGATATTCCGGTTCTTATCGCAGCTAAAAATGCATTGGATGTCTTAAAGACCAGTGCTTACGTTGAAGTGGACTGCGAGAGCGGGGTTGTAAGTGCGAACTAAACCGGAATTTAACTTATGAACTGCCGCTTGTAGATGGTGGCACGGATTTTCGCAGGTTATGTTAATTGCATGCCAACAAAGTGCATAGAAATATAAAAAATAGAACTGTTTGTTTTCAGGAGCGCTTCCGCTTGTTGTC
>OGWY01002860.1_pt1 | contig 12080 bp, 8 predicted proteins | sample 1576121 | NCBI WGS metagenome assembly OGWY01 (sample SAMEA3541543, study PRJEB24748) | human gut metagenome | biome: human gut; feature: human-associated habitat; material: faeces | place: China | collected 2012 | reverse complement strand
GAGGGACTGGATGAACTGATTGAGCAGTATAAGAATACATCGGGAATCCGTGATCTGGAGCAGGCGGCAGAGCACCTAGCAGCCAATGCACTGTATCAGATTGAAGTAGACCATGTAAAACAGGTTGTGTTTGATGCGGAAATGGTAAAAAAATTATTTGCGTAAAAAACAAAATATATGAAAGGTAAAAAGACCACTTCATGAAATTTTTCGTGAGGTGGTCTTTTTCTGTCCGAATTAATGGACAGAAAATATGGATAATGGGAAGCAGCAAGAGGGCAAAATGACGGAAAGTGAGGAGCATGGCAGATGAAAACGGAATATCAGATTATTGCGGTAGACTTTGACGGAACACTTTGTACGGACTGCTTCCCAAAGATCGGACAGCCGAATACAACACTGATCGAACTGCTGAAAGGATTGAGAAGGCAGGGACGCCAGATTATTTTGTGGACGTGCCGCTGTGGAAATCAGTTAGAGGAAGCAGTGGAATGGTGCAGGAAGTGGGAACTGGAATTTGATGCGGTGAATGAGAATCTGCCGGAGATTATCGAAAGGTACGGATCAGACGGAAGAAAGATTTATGCGGATGTTTATATTGATGACAAAAGTTGTTTTCCATGGGAGGTAAAAAAGGATGAGAAAGTTGGATTATGAATTTATTTTTACATGCGGTATTGTTGCATTTATCGCAGCGCTTGGAATGGTAGCTGGCATTGTTGTGCTGGCTGGGGCAAAGATTTATGTTTATAACCTGCCTTTGATCGTGGGAAGCTTTCTGGCTATCGGAGGACTTTTGTGGGGATTATTGTTAGTTTTGAACAATGATAATGTGGAAAAAAGGACAAAACATCGTTACTGCTCAGACAGTATCTGAGCACTTTGCTGTATCATACATATCAGTTACCATATTTACCAGATTAAGGTTGACGCTCTATCGTGAATTAAATATAATAAACTTGATTTACTGTGCCTTTTTAGGGGAATACCGAAGGCATCTGGAGGAAAAATGAGAAGAAACCTTAATATAAAACAGAGAAAATGGCGGAGCTTTATCTTTGCAACGATTTTTGGTGTGACAGCAGCGACTGCGGTCATTACGGTAAAACCGTTGGAAAGTTATGCGTATACGGAGACGGCGGGTGTTTTGAATGATGGACCGGTACAGATGCGAAAGACTCCGGTAGATGGGGACAAGATCACATCTTTAGCTGCGGGTACAGCAGTCCGTGTGATAGATGAAGTGGATGGCTCCGATGGAATGAAATGGTACAAGGTACAGATTTCCTATAATGGAATGGCATCCACCGGATATATCCGGTCAGATTTTATCACGCTTTCAACAGAAGATACCTCTTCCGGAAGTACGATCACAGATAATTCAGCACAGGGTGCAGCCGGAGTTGTCACCAACACGAACGGCAATGTCTATGTGAGGACAGGTGCGAGCACGGCATATTCTCCGGTCACGACGGTAAAAAGAGATCAGACAGTCAATGTACTCGGACAGACAACCACAAATGGAACTGTGTGGTACAATGTGACATTTAATAAGAATGGTGTGGATTATGCAGGTTGGATCTGCGGAACCTATCTGGCAGTAACCGGACAGACTTCTGCGGATGGATCGCAGGGAGACACCACAACGGTGACGGATGAAGAATATGTTGCATCGTTAAAATCAGCAGGATTTCCGGACAGCTATTGTAACTCACTTCTGGCATTGCACCAGAAGTATCCAGACTGGCAGTTCGTTCCGGTACAGACAGGACTAGACTGGAATACCGTCATTGCAAATGAGAGTGTTGTCGGAAGGAATCTGGTGCAGAGTTCTTCCAATGATGCGAGAAAGTCAACGGAGACGGGGGCTTATGACTGGGCGACCAACAAATGGTATGGTTATGACGGAGCAGGCTGGGTAAGTGCCTCCTCCAATTACATAGCATATTGCATGGATCCGAGAAATTACCTGAATGACACGTATATTTTTCAGTTTGAAACGTTAGAATATGCGCCATATCAGAACGTGACAGGAGTTGGAAATATTCTGTCAGGCAGTTTCATGAGTGGAAACTATAGCGATACAGACGGAGCATCGCGAAGCTATGCAGATACTTTCATGGAAGTGGGACAGAACTTGAGTGTCAGTCCTTATCATCTGGCTGCAAGATGTAAGCAGGAGCAGGGAAATAAGGGGACAAGTCCTTTGATCTCTGGCAATTACTCTGGCTATAATGGATATTACAATTACTTTAATATCGGAGCATATACGACATCGTCTGCGTCTGCGACGGTCAACGGATTGATTTATGCGAAAAATAACGACTGGAATTCTATTTATAAATCAATTAATGGTGGAGCTGGTATCGTTGGAAACAATTATGTGAAAAAAGGGCAGAACACCTTATATTTCCAGAAATTTAATGTGGTGAATATGAACAGCATATACTCACATCAGTACATGACAAATGTGCAGGCGGCAATGTCAGAGGGAAAAACAATGAGCACCGCTTATGCGGATAAATCACAGGGATTTATATTCCGTATTCCGGTGTATAGCAATATGCCGGAGTCAGCAGTGACGTTTTCAGACAGTGGCAATCCGAATAACTGGCTCTCTTCTCTCAGCGTAAGCGGATATGGACTGACACCGTCTTTCCAGGGAGCAGTAACCGATTATTCCGTGATCGTTGGAACCGAGGTAAGCTCGATCAATGTAGGTGCTTCGGCAGTTGCACCGAAAGCAGGAGTTTCCGGGGCGGGAACTTATGCATTGAATTATGGAAATAATGCGATCAACGTAACTTGTGTGTCACAGAGCGGTTCGGCAAAAACCTACACGATCAATGTGGTAAGACAGCAGCCGGCAGCAGACAATACCCAGACACCGGAAAGTGGTGGAACAACGGTTGCGGACGGCGTATCCGTTTCTACCTCCTATAAACTGGGAGATACCGTGATCACAGGTATTACACCGGGAACAGGCGCTTCTTCTGTACTTGCCAATATCTCAGCGGGAAGCGGCACGGTCAAAGTGCTGAAAGCAGATGGCACAGAAAATACCGGTGCAGTCGGAACAGGTAATAAAATTGCAGTATATGCAAATGGAACACTGGTGAAGCAGTATGACGTTGTCATTTACGGTGACATCAATGGAGATGGAAAAATCTCTGTGGTCGATCTGGTCATGATGCAGAAACAGATTCTTGGAACATCACAGCTTTCCGGTGCGTATGCAGCGGCTGCGGATATAAGCAGAGATGGAAAAGTTTCCGTAAAAGACCTTGTGCTTTTGCAGAAACATATTATAAATGCAGCACAGATTGAACAGTAACAGGGCTGTGTGGATAGAAAGAGTTATTTTAGTGAGAAAATACAATTTTCACACATAAGAATGGAGAGTAAAATGAAAAAGAAATTAGGTGTGATCATTACACTGTTAACATTATGCATCTGCCTTATGACACCGCAGATGCATGCCAAGGCGGCTTCCGGAAAAACAACGATCGCTGTGTCTGCCGGTTCCCTGAATATCGGACAGACTGTGACGGTAACGGCAAAAGCATTAAGTGCATCCGGGGACAGTGCATATGCCAATATGGTTTTGACCTATGATGCCGGCATTCTGGAGTTTGTGAGCTGTAATGCAACTTATGGCGGTGGCGGCGGAAGTATTTCGGTAGCGAGTGACAGCTTCAGTGTGACATTAAAAGCAATTGCTGCAGGGAAAGCATCCATATCCCTTTCTGCTACAGATGGAGTTATTTTCAGCACCGCGGAAGAATTGGATTCCATGGCAGGCAGCAGCACTTCTGTAACGGTCAAAAACGAAGCAGCTGGTGGAAACAGCACGAACAATGGAAGCTCCGGCAGCAATGGAAATGCGGGAAATGGAAGCAGTTCTGGCACAGGAAGTAACAACAATACTGGAAGTAATACGAATACGGCAGCTTTATCCGCAGATAATTCCTTAAAGGCACTGACGATTTCACCGGGAACATTGTCTCCGGCTTTTAAGGGAAGCACCACAAAGTACACGGCAACGGTTGATAATTCCGTGACAAGTATTGCAGTGAGTGCAACACCGGTCAATGAAAAGGCAACGATTGAGTCTGTGACTGGAAATACGAATCTTGCAGTTGGGGCAAACGTTGTTCAGATTGTCGTAAAAGCAGAAAATGGTACAACAGCCACTTATAAAATCACTGTGACAAGACAGGCTGCAGGAACCACCGGAAGTGAGACGACAACTACAGGCGGTGAAAACGGAGACGACGGAAATGGTGACAGCGAGACTCCAGAAGATACTGAGGAAGTGGACACAACGGAAACTCCGGTGTCGGCGGCGGATGTTGTGATCAATAACACGACCTACCATATCGCAGACAATTTTACAGAGGAACAGATTCCGGCTGATTTTACAGAGGCAACAGTTAATTTCCGGGGAGCGGAATGCAGAGGTCTGACATTTAACAAGGGAACAATCTCTCTGATCTATCTGGAAACAGACAATGTGGACGCAACGACCGGCAGATTTTTTATTTATGATGAGACCAGGGATGTTGTCTATGATTTTATGAAGTTTACAGCAGGGGAGAGCAGTTATGTGATCCCACTTCTGGCACCGCTTGATTCGGTACTGCCGGAGAGTTATGTGCAGGTGTCCCTGCAAATGCCGGAAAATACCGTGATGACCGCTTACCAGCTTCCGGTAGAGGATGGAGAGGAAGCATCTGATTTCTATATCTTTTATGGAGTGAACCAGGATGGAACCGAAGGCTGGTATCAGTATGATGCAGCGGAAGGAACTTACCAGCGTGTGAATGGAAATATCACAGAGGCAGCGGATTCCTCTTCGGATGATCTTGCAGCATTGCAGAGCGAGTATGATGAACTCTCAAAGAAATATAAAGATGCAAAATCCTTTTCCAGAAACATGATCGCTGTGATTATTTTTGTATTGGCAATCGCAGTTGTGATCATCCTGAATATCGTTCTCTTTGGCAGAAAGAAAAAAGGAAAAGACGAACTCTTAGAGGACGACGATTCTGAGAACGAAGAGTCAGAGTACGAGAGCGATGAGGAAGATGAATTTGTCGAAAAATCCCCTGAAGCTCCAATGAAAAACGCAGAGAACACAAAAAAAGCATCAAAAGCAGGGCAGACAGCGAGAACAAATAAAGCCGGGAAACCGAAAAAAGCAGAAGAAACAGAAGAAGCACAAGAGTTCGAAGAGGATGAGGACGATTATTTCGATGACGAGGAAGAGTACATCGAGGAAGAACATCCAATCAACAGGGCTTACCGCGAATGGAATGATTATGAGGATGAAATTCCATCCCAGTCTAAGAAACCAGTGACAGAAGAAACATCTGAGAAAGAATCATCCACAGAAAATGTGAAAATGGATGAACAACAAAAAAATGAAACTTCTATAAAAAATGAAAAAGGATTGGAAGTTTTCGACTTAAATGATTTATAATATAAAATAGAATGTAGATAATTGCGAAACTCATTCATAACGTAAATTAAACTGTGAAAAATCAACAAAAGCTTGAGAAAACACTGGGGAACCGCCGGTACTTAGAAGGCAGGTGCGACATTTTTTATCAGGTCTGTGCATTTACTGCACAGACCGTGCGAAGATGATTCAAGAGTGAGCAAATTCCTATCTGCGAAGCAGATTTTAAATGAATTTGCGAAGTACTGCGAAGAATGAGCAGTACCGTTGCGAGTGACACGTAGCGGAAGCGTGTTTTCGAAAATTTTGTTGATTTTGAACAATTTGAGATAGATTAAGGAGAGTTTGCAATCACCTAATAAATAACATGAGGAGACAACATGCAATTACCATACACTGTAAAAGCCAAAAAAGCGATTGATATCGCCGGCAAAATGTCAAAATCATTACATCATAATTATATCGGAACCGAGCACTTACTGATTGGGCTATTGAAGGAAAATTCAGGAGTAGCGGCAAAAATTTTGAATGAGAATGGTGTAGAGTTAGATAAAATTGTAGATCTGATCAAAGAATTGATCGCTCCGGCGGAGGGAACAGCAGTAGCAGAATCAGATGGTTATTCACCGAGAGCAGCAAAAGTTCTTGAGAATGCAGAGAAGGAGGCAGTCAGATTCCATGCAGATGCCATTGGAACAGAACATATTCTGATTGCCATGATCAAAGAGACAGACTGTGTTGCATCCAGATTACTGACAACGCTGTCCGTCAATATGCAGAAAGTCTTTGTGGACACTCTCATTGCGATGGGGGAAGATGCAAATCTTTACCGCGAAGAATTTCAGAATGGCCGTCCGGGAAAAAAGAAAAATAATGAGGGAACCCCGACGCTGGATCAGTATTCCAGAGATCTGACACAGCTTGCAACGGAAGGAGCACTGGATCCGGTGGTTGGACGTGAGGAAGAAATCCAGAGAGTGATTCAGATTCTAAGCAGAAGAACGAAGAACAATCCATGTCTGATCGGAGAACCGGGAGTTGGTAAAACGGCTATCGTGGAAGGAATCGCAGAGCGTATCGTATCCGGCCTTGTACCGGACTCTGTTCAGGGAAAAAGAGTGGTATCTTTAGACCTATCCGGTATTGTGGCTGGTTCAAAATACCGCGGTGAATTTGAAGAGCGTATCAAAAAAGTGATTCAGGAAGTGACAAAAGCAGGAAATGTTTTGCTGTTTATCGATGAGCTTCACACAATCATCGGTGCCGGTGGCGCAGAGGGCGCGATCGATGCCTCTAATATTTTAAAACCTGCACTTGCCCGTGGTGAGATTCAGATCTTGGGAGCAACGACAATCACAGAATACCGCAAATATGTAGAAAAAGATGCTGCACTAGAGCGAAGATTCCAGCCTGTGACGGTGGAGGAACCGAGCGAGGAACAGACAGTTGCAATTTTGAAAGGGCTTCGCGGTAAATACGAAGCACATCATCATGTAAAGATCACGGATGAGGCAGTCGAGGCGGCAGTCCGCCTGTCAGCGCGCTATATCAATGACCGTTTTTTGCCGGATAAGGCAATTGATCTGATGGATGAAGCAGCAGCAAGAGTGCGGTTTGGCGTGTCTAACCATACAGAGAAACTTGCGGAATTGAGAAATCAGATCACAGAAAAAGAATTACAGTTAGAGGATGCTCTGAGCAATTCCGATATTGCGCTTGCAAAACAGTGCAAGGAAGAAAAAGAAGCATTGGAAGCAGAGCTTGAGAAGCAGACAAAAAAAGCGCAGCGTGAGATCCGCAGAAAGAATCTGTCTGTCACAGAGGATGATGTGGCAGATGTTGTTTCCGGCTGGACAAAAATTCCGGTGAAGAAACTGGCAGAAGGCGAGGCAGCCCGCCTGAAAAAATTAGAGGCAACGCTGCACAAACGTGTCGTTGGTCAGGAAGAAGCTGTGACGGCTGTGGCAAAAGCGGTGAGACGTGGACGTGTCGGTTTAAAAGATCCGAGAAGACCAATCGGTTCGTTCCTGTTCTTAGGACCTACAGGCGTAGGTAAAACGGAGATTTCCAAGGCACTGGCGGAGGCTGTTTTCGGCAATGAACAGGCGATGATACGTGTTGATATGTCGGAGTACATGGAGAAACACAGTGTTTCTAAAATGATCGGTTCCCCGCCGGGATATGTCGGACATGAGGACGGCGGTCAGCTCAGCGAGAAAGTGCGCAGGAATCCGTATTCCGTGATTTTGTTTGACGAGATCGAAAAAGCGCATCCGGATGTATTTAATATTTTACTCCAGGTGTTAGACGATGGACATATCACGGATTCCCAGGGACGCAAGGTGGACTTTAAAAATACGATCATTATCATGACATCAAATGCAGGAGCACAGTCCATTGTGGAACCGAAAAAACTAGGTTTTGCATCTTCGGATGATGAAAAGCAGAATTACGAGCGCATGAAAAACAGTGTGATGGAGGAAGTGCGCAGAATTTTCAAACCGGAGTTCTTAAACCGTATTGATGAGACCATCGTATTCCGTTCACTGAACAAAAATGATATGAAACAGATCGTCACATTAATGTTGAAAGATCTGACAGACCGTTGTAAGAGCCAGATGGATATCACACTTCATGTGCGTGACAGCGTGAAAAATTATATTGTGGAAAAAGCATACGAACCGAAATATGGAGCAAGACCACTCCGCCGCAAAATCCAGAATGAGATCGAGGATCAGCTTGCAGAAGAAATCTTAGACGGCAAGGTGAAAAAGGGTGATGAAGTGATCGTCACTACGAAAAAGAATGCAGTTGTTTTTGAAGTAAAGGAACAGTAACACAAAAATAAAAAAATCCTTAAAAATGATGAAAATGCTGGCAATCGAAATGTAGTTGAGCTATAATGATTTTACAAAATTTTTACGGTGCAGCAGGCAGAGAAGGACTGTACCACAGGAGGAAAAGATGAGCGCTATTAGTGAATTAATTCGTTCAGAAGCAGATGGAACGATCAGTTTTGGAGATTACACTCTGGATGCAAAGGCAAAGCTTGATAACTTCGGGCATCAGGGAGATCTTTATAAGGTAAAAACTTACAAAGACATCACAAAGCTGGAGCGTAATGGTATGTTTGTTTATGAATCCGTACCGGGAACAGCGGCATATCATTTGAATGCAACGGACACAGGAATTTCTTTTTCCGTGGAAGGACCGGAAGATGCTCAGATCACACTGGAGTTAGAAGAAGAGACTGAGTATGAAATTACAGTGGACGGAGCAAGCGCAGGTAAGATGAAAACAAATCTCGGTGGCAAGTTGACCGTCAGTGTGGAACTTGGAGAGAAACCGGTAGAAGTTCAGATTCAGAAATGCTAAGAAATGATAAGGGGTTGTCAGAAACGGCAACTCCTTTTGCTGTCAATAAAGGAAGGTTTTATGGCAAAAGGAAAAACAAGTATTTTTTTCTGCCAGTCCTGCGGATACGAATCGTCCAAATGGATGGGGCAGTGTCCGGGATGTAAGGAATGGAATACATTTGTAGAAGAAGTGGTGGACAAAAAGAATGCGGGCACACTGGCAAAGCAGAAAGCGACAGCGTCAGAGGCAAAGGTACTGCCACTGTCCCAGATCGAGATGACCTATGACAAGCGTGTGTCAACAGACATGAAAGAATTAGACCGTGTACTTGGCGGAGGTATTGTGCAGGGTTCCATGGTGTTAGTGGGAGGCGATCCCGGAATCGGAAAATCCACATTGCTGCTTCAGGTGTGCAGGAATCTGTCGGAGCATAACATAAAAGTGCTCTATATTTCCGGGGAGGAATCTTTGCAGCAGATCAAGATCCGTGCAGAGCGTATCGGAAATTTCGGGGACAGTCTGAAACTGCTGTGTGAGACAAATCTTGACACCATAAAGGCAGTCATTGACCGGGAAAAACCGCAGATCGTTGTAATCGATTCCATCCAGACGATGTTTAACGAAGAGGTTTCCTCGGCACCGGGCAGTGTATCGCAGGTGCGCGAGTCCACAGGTGTTTTGATGCAGATCGCAAAGGGAATGGGAATCTCCATTTTCATTGTGGGACATGTGACGAAAGAGGGAGTGGTGGCAGGACCGAGGGTGTTAGAACACATGGTAGACACCGTGCTTTATTTTGAGGGAGACAGGCATGCGGCTTACCGTATTTTAAGAGGTGTAAAAAACCGTTTTGGCTCCACAAATGAGATCGGTGTGTTTGAGATGCGGCAGGACGGACTTGTGGAAGTGGAAAATCCGTCTGAATACATGTTGAGCGGCAAGCCGGAGGGAGCGTCCGGCTCTGTTGTGGCATGTTCCATGGAAGGGACTAGACCAATCCTTTTGGAGGTGCAGGCACTTGTATGTCACAGTAATTTTGGTATTCCGCGAAGAACAGCGGCAGGAACGGATTTTAACCGTGTCAATCTTTTGATGGCGGTTCTGGAAAAAAGACTGGGCTTAAAGCTGGGTGACTGTGATGCCTATGTGAATATCGCAGGAGGAATCAAAATGAATGAGCCGGCAATCGACCTTGGCATTGTTCTTGCATTGATCTCAAGTTACAAGGACAAACCGATCGATGAGAAAACCATCTGTTTTGGCGAGGTCGGATTAAGCGGTGAGGTCCGCGCGGTAAATATGGCAGAACAGCGGGTGCAGGAGGCAAAAAAACTTGGCTTTGAGGTCTGTATTCTACCGGAAGTCTGCAGAAAATCCATGACAGAAGTAAAAGGTATCAAGCTGGTCGGTGTGAGCAATCTTTTAGATGCCATGAATTATCTGAAATAAAAAAATTGTATGAATTTTATAAAAAATAAAGGAAATTGAAAAATCCTGCCGAATAATAAAAATATGGAGATTTTATTGAAACGATTTTTTATATGGTGCTTCGGGAGAGACTGTCAGATATCAGAGAGGTGATACATATGACAATACGGGAAGAACTTGAAAAAATGGAGCGGGAAACATTAAGCCCTTATGCAACGCTCAGTGTGAACACGAAAGGCAGGGAACGCGAGGAAGAACAGTGCGATGTCCGGCCTGTTTTTCAGCGAGACAGGGACAGAATCCTGCATTGTAAGGCATTCCGGCGGTTGAAGAATAAGACACAGGTTTTTTTGACACCGAAGGGAGATCACTATAGGACAAGACTTTCCCATACCTTAGAGGTATCGCAGAATGCGAGAACGATTGCGAAAGCGCTGCGTCTGAATGAAGATCTGGTCGAAGCAATCGCATTGGGACACGATATGGGGCATACGCCGTTTGGACATGCCGGGGAACAGGTGTTAAATGAGATCTGTGAAGACGGATTCCGGCACAATGAGCAGAGCGTCCGTATCGTGGAAAAACTTGAGAAAAACGGCATGGGTTTAAACCTGACATGGGAAGTGCGGGACGGCATTTTAAACCATCAGTCCAAGTCCATGCCACATACTTTAGAGGGAAAAGTTGTCCGTTTATCAGATAAAATTGCCTATGTTTATCATGACGTGGATGATGCGATCCGCGCAGAGATCCTGACGGAGGATGATATTCCGTCAGAGATCCGTAAAACACTTGGTTTTACAACAAAACAGCGCTTAAATACACTCATACATAACGTGATCATGAACAGCATGGATCAGGATGACATCCGGATGTCAGCAGATATTCAGGAAGCCATGTTTGAGCTGCGCCATTTTATGTTCGATCATGTATACACAAATCCAATTGCCAAGGGTGAGGAAGTGAAGGCTAAGGCAATGATCCGGCAGCTCTTTGGATTCTACAAAGACCACATTGAGTTTCTGCCGGAAAAATACCTCGCCATGCTTGATGAAGGGGAAAAGACGGAGCGCGTGATCTGCGATTACATTGCGGGTATGACCGACCAATATGCCATCACCAAATTCAGCGAATACTTCCTGCCGCAGGCATGGCAGGTAGACGGATACTAATACGAAAATTGCTAGTACCGTTGCGAGCGACACATAGCGAAAGCGTGTCTTGAATGTTTTTGTTAATTTTGAACAATTTAAAGAAGACTATGAGGAGTTTCGCAATTGGCTAATAGATATTAAAACGAAAGGAGGACACGCAGTATGCCATATTTTTCGGATGATATAATTGAAGAAGTGCGTTCCAGAAATGATATCGTGGATGTAATCGGACAGTATGTGCATCTGACGAAAAAGGGAAGCACCTATTTTGGACTGTGTCCTTTTCATAATGAGAAAACAGGATCGTTTTCTGTTTCTCCGAATAAACAAATGTACTACTGCTTCGGCTGTGGAGCCGGAGGGAATGTTTTCACGTTTATGATGCAGTATGAAAACTTTACCTTCGGGGAGGCAATGGAAGCCTTGGCGGACCGGGCGGGTGTTGCCCTGCCCAAGCAGGAATATTCTGCCGCACAGAAGAGAGAGGCAGATAAAAAACAGCGGCTGTTGGAGATCAACAAAGAGGCAGCCAGATATTTTTATACATTATTGCGGAATGACCGTGGAAAACATGCACTCGCTTATTTCCAGAAAAGAGAATTGTCTGAGGAGACCATGAAAAAGTTTGGTCTGGGATATTCGGATCAGTACAGTGATGACTTATACCGGTATCTCCGTTC
>OGWY01002854.1_pt1 | contig 12101 bp, 10 predicted proteins | sample 1576121 | NCBI WGS metagenome assembly OGWY01 (sample SAMEA3541543, study PRJEB24748) | human gut metagenome | biome: human gut; feature: human-associated habitat; material: faeces | place: China | collected 2012 | reverse complement strand
GAATGATGAAATACCTAATTTTTTAGAATTCTTAGTTGCAATATAAATACCACCCAAGAAAGCAGATAAGCTAGAAAACAATAAACTTATACATAAAATTGGCATTTGATAATAAGATTCATTGTAATCACCAATAACTAACAGTTTAAATATAATAGGAAGTATTGAAATTAAAATCAAAAGTCCACTCATCAAAAATTTACTAAGTGATGTAAAAATATTCTGATAGTACATTTTATTATCTTTTGAGTCTAAAGATGCTGACTCTTGCCATGCTAAATTAAAGCCATTATAAAACAAGCTATAAATTGATGGAATTTTATTAGCAACAGCATAAATTGCGTTAGCTTCTACGCCTAACATAAGTTTGATAATAAAACGGTCAGATACATTTATAATCCACCAAGATAAAGAGTTAGGTATCAGCGGTATCGAATAGACTAACATTTCTTTCAACAGCTTTTTATCGACACATTTTAGAGATATATATTTCCATATTTTAGTTACAATTAATAAGTAAATTATAGTAATGATACCAGCTAAATTGATTGAAGCAAATGCGGCAAGCATTTTATTATTTAAATTATACATAAATAAAATAGATAGTATAACAATAAAACAAGCATTTATAATTGAGGCTAATGTATATTGTTTTTTCTTTCCTAATCCTCTTGATATCTCCAAAAAGACTTGAAAAATAACATTGACAGCAAAATATAGATAAATATTAAACTTAGTCTCATGGTTATATACCACTGGAATACAAAATGCTACTAATAATAAAGTTAACGTAATTAAAAAAATAGTCATTAAAGCTGTAGATATTATTTTTTTTTGTTCAGACAATTTTTTAGTATCAATTAAATATCTAAAAATCGATGAATGCAATTGTAATGTAGCAAGTGGAATTATTAGAGTACTTAAAGTCATAATAATGTCATAAGTACCATATTCTTTTTTACTTAGAAAAAAAGTGTATAATGGGAGCGTAATAAATAACATAATTTTAGGTAATGTTGTTCCAAAAATCAAAATTATAGAATTTTTAATTAAGTTTTTCTTTTTCATAAAAATCACTCTTTTTTATTATTTCATTGATATTTTCAAAATTTTCAATAGCTAGTTTCTGTAGTTCATCTTTCTTTGCAATCATAGTTTCTTTTAAATTTTTAAATTTCAATAATTGTTCATACGTTTCTATTAACTGCTTGGGTTCAGTATTTTTTATTGGTGTAGTATCCCATGTATTTAAAAAAGCATTCAACTTTGGTATTTTATTACTTAAAGCAGTATGTGGAATACAATAAGATATCGAAGTAATAGCACCATGTAAACTAGTGCCACAATACATTACAGCATTTTTTATCAAATAAATCGTTTCAAATACATTATTGGTTTCTGGCATATAGTGTGGTGTTGATAATTGTTCATCAAGCTGTTTCAACGGCAACTGATCTTCATGACCAGGGGCTCTACCAATAGGTAATAATACACATGAGGTTTTATATTTATTATATAATCTTTCAATTTCTTCTTTTATTTCATTTACTAAGCCTAGCCCCACTTTAGCATTCATTTGTATTACAACATATTTACCTAATTTTTTAACCTGATGCTGTTTTGTTTTTCCAACATTTTCTATAATCTTTTCATCTGAAATTATTTTTGAAAGAATTACAACACTGTCTGGATAAAGCTGATTTTCTATCGAATTACAATCTAGATAATACTTAGTATTAATATCGCGCACAGATATGTATGAAGCTTTATTAAGTGCATTTAAAATCTTCCTTTTGCACAAAAGCAATTTTCTTTTTGTTAATGATCCACCCACTGTATTATAAATAATTGTTTTATTATCAAATTGATCAATTAACCAAGGTCTAACATTTTTGCCATTAAGTTTATTTTTACAATACAAATCAAAAAGTGGTCTTATACATTTATCTAAAATTTTATAACATTTTATAAGTTTTGGATTTTCTTGCAAATGTATAAACATATCACCATATCTGCATGGTAATATTGCACCACCAACCAACACCAAAGCTAACATATCATCAATCTCCATATCTATCGATGATAAGGGCATTGTATTTTTTCCTCCAAGATACTGCATATTACTTTCTTTTAATCCATAATATTTAAAAGTTAAATTAGAATAAAAATCAGAATGAAATTTATTCATATATTCTTCAAAAACAATTGGCATTAAGATATCGCCATAATTATCTCTGTCAAATGCACCTATCAAAGCTATTTTTTTCATTTTTTTATTCTCCCTTCGTTTTCAGCAAAAATTAACGGTATGTAAATAAACTGTACAATTACAGGCAAATATAAGAACATATTTACAAAAAACAATAATAATATATTATGTACATATACAGAATATGTTAAAATATTTGCTTCTGTTTTATTTAGTAACATTTGTTTGTATATTGAGTTTCCCAAAAATGCTAGTAAAATACCAAATACTAAAATACCAATAGCACCAAAGTCCAAATAGATTTCCGGAAATGACGTACATGTATTATAATTTAATGAAATTAAATAAAATGGATTATATTTTATTTCAATGTTAACTTTATCTAATAATGCAGTAGGTACAATTTGTGACAACATAGAAGCTCCTCTGTTCATGCCACCATCTGTTTTAGATACTAAATTATTAAAATTACTAACTGAAAATGTCATATATGAATAAACCCATTTTAATGAATTTGGCATATTAACATACTGCTGCTTAGGTTGAAAAATTTCATTCATAGTCTCAGAACCCGATCTAAAATTACCGAAGACGATGGAGAGCAGATTCTGCTCGAGGCTGCGGCCAAGCACCCGCTCGGCGGCCTCTTTGATGTTGATGTCCAGTACCTTTTCAAAAACCGGCAGAGGCGTACCGTTCTCGTCGGTGGCACGAAGCATCAGCACATGGTTGTGGCTGGTGGGGCAGACGATGAGGTTGCGCCCGTCCACAAAGGAATAGGAGCTTTGGATGAGATAGCCGCCTCCGTCGTGCTTGGCGGGAGAGAAAAAGCCGATGGTGCGGACTTCTTCTGCGTCGAGGTCGCGGATGGCCAGACCGCCCAGGAACGGGCTGACGGGGTTATCGAAGTTGTCGAAGAAGATGGCCGGGGAGGCGTTGGGGTTCGTCTTTTCCATTGCCACGTTGACCTCGGGGCAGATGCCCACGGGGAGGACGGCGTCGGTGGAGTCGGTGTTGTAGCAGTCGTGGTGGATGTTTGACTCGCTGCGGCCCATAAAGGGGTTGGCGTCCACAACTTTCGACGTCAGGGGCTTCGGCGGCAGGGCGGTGTCTGCGCCGTGGAAAAGGCCGGACAGAAGGCAGTCTGCCCTGGCGGCGGGGGCCAGCTGGCAGGACAGCAGTGTGAGAGCGGAAGCGCTGAGGAAGTTGCGTCGGGTCATTTTCATGGTGGAGTCCTCCTTTTTTGATAACATGACCTCTCAGCCTCCCCTCGATAGGGGAGGTGGCACGCCGCAGGCGTGACGGAGAGGTTAAAGGTTCAATAAAATGTTCACCCGGAACAAACCGTTCTCGGTCTCGACGGTCATAGAACCGCCATATCTGGAAACGGCCGTCTGGATGGAGACGAGGCCGATGCCCATTCCGTCGTGTTTCGTGGAGTGGAGGATGCCCTGCTGGCGCTTGAGCACACCGTCATAGCGGTTCTCCACCAGCAGGCCCAGCATGGCGGGGCTCAGCATCCGGGCCATCACCTTCACCTGCCGCTGTTCGGGCGGCAGCTTCTGGCTGGCGTGGAAAGCATTTTCCAACAGATTGCCCAGCATCATGCAGAAGTCGGCCTCCGGGATGGCCAGCTGGCGGGGCAGTTCCAGCCGCCAGTCCACCGGCACGCCGAGGCTGTGGGCCTCGTGGTCGTAGTGACCGGCCAGAGCATCCACGGCAGGATTCGCGCAGAGGGTGGGGCGCTCCTCGCTCAGCTCGGATTCGTACTGGTGCAGGTAGTTTTTCAGCTCATCCACCTGCCCGGCTTCGGTGAGTCCGGCGATGACGTGGAGGTGCTGGCGGAAGTCGTGGCGGAGATGCCGCGTCTGCTCCATATAGGTCCGCAGCTCGGTGTAGCGGCGGGATTCCACGGCCAGAAGCTGGTTTTCCCGGTCGAGCTGGGCGCTGCGGGTGTATTCCCGGGCCACCTGATACATCTCGTACAGCAGCAAAAAGATGCCCAGCAGCGAGATGGAGACGGCCAGAACAGAAATGATCATCAGACGGTTGATGAGCACGACGCCCGGGTCCAGCGGCATGCAGAAGACGAGGAAAGCCGCATAGATGGCGGGCAGCGGCCACGCCGACTGCCAGAAGGCTTCGCCCCGGTACTCCCGCAGCAGCCAGCGGCTCCACTGGACGGCGGTGAACCAGAAGATGATGCAGAGCACTGCCGAGAGGCCCAGCTTGAGCAGGGAGGTGGAGACGAGACAGGCCGGGGCGTCGTTGCCTACCTCAGCCCGGGCGTTGAGCACCGTGGAAAGCAGGGTGCAGACCGCCGTCATGACGCCGGAGACGGCGAAGAGAAAGGCGGTCTGGCTCACGGAAACTTCCGAACCCACCCGCCAGCGCAGCAGCCAGAACGCCGCCAGCAGGGTGGGTAGGAGCAGGATGTTGCTGTCCAGCTCGAAGATGGCGCAGAGGGCCGCCGCTGCAAGGCAGATGACTGTGACGAGAGTGGCTGCCAGCACAGCGGTGCGCCGGGGGGCCTTCACATGCTCCCACAGGGGCGCGAGGCAGAGGAATGCCCCCGGGTAGAAGACGGCGAGGTCCAGAAAATAGCGTCCAAATAAAGAAAAGTCCAAGGTCGGGCCTCCTCTCGGCGTCATAGCTCCCGCCGCATATGGCGGAACTGATATTGTGTGAACTGGGCGAACAGGGAGTTCTTATCCTTCTGACGCACGGGCAGGCAGGTGCCGTCCAGCATCTCGAAGCAGTCACAGTCCAGCCGGAGCACCTTGTCCATGTTCAGGATGACGCCCCGGTTGCAGACGATGAAGTTCTCCTGCGCCCGCAGCAGCTGCTCCACCTGGGAGAAGGTGGAGACGGTCCGGCACTCGCCGTCGTCGCTGACGATGCGGACGTAGTGGTTCTGGGCCATGGCGTACTGTATCTTCCGCAGGGGGAGATGTACCTGCTGCCGTGCGATGCGGACTTCCAGCTCCGGTTCAGCCCGGAAGAGAACCCGCCGCAGCTCGTCGGCCAGCTGGAAAAGCTTTTCTTCCCGGTAGGGCTTGAGCAGGTAGTCGAAGGGATGGACGGGGAACGCGTCCCATACGTATTCCGGGGACGAAGTCACGAACACCAGCAGCAGGTCGGGGTCGGCCCGGCGCAGGATGCGCGCCGTCTCGATGCCGTTGGTGCCTTCCATGCAGATGTCGAGAAAAATGACCTGATATTCTTTTGAGGGGAACGCCGCCAGAAAAGCGTCGCCGCTCTCATAATGGTCACAGACCAATGGTTGCCCGCCGCCGAAGGCCAGCCGCAAAAGGCTCTCCAACCGCTGAGCGTCGGGCAGGCGGTCTTCTACGACCGCAAATCGAAGCTCCATCCTCATTTCCTCCCTCATGACTATATTATAACATAACCATCGGGGCTTAGACACAGCGATTCACGCAGGAAACGACCCCATTCACGCAGGTTTGACAGCCCCGATGCAGCAAAACAAATCGTTCTGGCTCCATCAAACCACAAAACGAAACCTTTGTAAAATATAGAAATTTTATAGACATCTATTCTTTATAAGAATGGATAGCCCTCTCAGTCTGCTTCGCAGACAGCTCCTCCCAAAAGGGAGATGGAAATTTGTGATAGGAGAATGAAGTTTTGTGTTGTTGAAAACTTTCGGCAGACATAGAAAAAGCGCACCCCTTCTGCTTCTGTGTGGAGAAGGGGTGCGCTTCGTTTATACTTCGAGTTCAGGCAACTGCTCTTATTTTTCTCATCTCTTTTCCACTTCTTTGACAAAAAGTGAGATGAAGCACACAAAAGACAACAAAATGCCCGGCACAGAGTAAGCAAAATACTCTGTGCCGGGCGGAGACGAGAAAAAGTTTCTTAGTGGTTGGCGGCGCGGTAGATGGCGATCATGTCGTCGAGGCTGAGTTTTTTGGCCGAGCCGAGGGCGGAGCCGGAAGCCTCGAGGCAGCGGCGGGCCATCTCGTCGATCTGCGCATCGGTGGGGTCGATGCCCAGCTCGTGGAAGCTGGCGGGCATCCCGATGCTGTGGTAGAAGTCCACCATGGCGTCGATGCCTTTCAGGGCAATCTCCTCGTCGGTGCCGTCGGTGGTCACGCCCATGACGTTCCGGGCAAAGCGGACGAAGCGGGGCAGGCAGTCCTTGTAGACGTACCGCGCCCAGCTGGGCCAGAGGGCGGCGAGGCCCGCGCCGTGGGTCACGTCGAATATACCGCCCATCTCGTGCTCGAGTTTGTGGGACATAAAGTCGCCGCTGGCGATGCCGCAGCCGGTCAGGCCGTTGTGAGAGAGACTGCCCGCCCACATCACCTCGGCCCGGGCTTCGTAGTTGGCCGGGTCGGTGTGGAGGATGACCGCGTTCTTCATCACGGTGCGCAGCAGGCCTTCGGCCAGCGCGTCGGTCAACTCCATATTGCCGCCATTGGTGAAATAGCGCTCCATGGTGTGCATCATGATGTCGGCGCAGCCGGACTCGGTCTGATAGTCGGGCAGGGTCTTGGTGAGCTCGGGGTCCATGATGGCGAACTTCGGGCGGCTGATGTCGTCGTTGTAGGCCCGCTTCTGGTGGGTGTCCACCCGAGTGATGACGCTGCTGTTGGATGTTTCGCTGCCCGCCGCCGCGATGGTCAGGATGCTGGCCACCGGCAGGCACTTCCTGGCCGTGCGGGTGTGTTCGTACAGCTCCCAGACGTCCTTTTCCGGCTCGGCCAGGCCGTAGGCGATGGCCTTGGCCGTGTCGATGACGCTGCCGCCGCCCACGGCCAGCAGGAAGTCGATGCTGTTCTCTTTGCCGATGCGGATGCCCTCGTAGACCTTGTCGAGGTGGGGGTTCGGCACGACGCCGCCCAGCGTCCAGCTGGAAATGCCAGCCTCGGCCAGAGAATTTTCGGCCCGGTCCAGCACACCGGAGCGGACGGCGCTCTTGCCGCCGTAGACGATGAGGACACGGGTGCCGCCGTATTCGCGCACCAGCGCGCCTACGCGCTGTTCGGTGCCTTTGCCGAAGATGACCCGGGTGGGGGAGTAGAACTCGAAATTGCTTGCCATAGTGGTATGCCTCCTTGTAAGTGCTGCTTTCTGATCAAAAGTATACACGAAATAGATTCGAAAATCTACACGCCCCGCGCCAAAATGTCCGGGACAAAACAAAACCCACATCCTCCCGGCAGGAAAACGGGAGGATGCAGGCTTCATTGGAAAACATCAGACAAAAAACCTGCCGACTCGAGGCGGTTGCAAGCCCTCAGTCGGCAGGATGCTTACTTCTTCGGAGTCATAGCCTCTTGACCTCGATTTCTTCATTTTTCGGTCTGTACCGGACGTTTCATAGAAGATTCTCCTTTGAAACGGTGAAGAACGATCAGCAGGGGAATGAATTTCTTAGTACATTGGAATGACCCTTTTCTTAACCGTTGGAGTGCGGGATACGAATCACAGAGATGAATTTCATATTACCACATTCTTTCGAGTTAGATTTGCGAAGGGAGCGTCATTACTTAGTACATTGGAGTTTCTCCTTTAGAGTTATTCAAATAAGACATTCCGTACAAAAGCTTTCTTCATTGGGATCACCTTCGGCGGATCTATTTGAACGCGAGGGATTTTATTTCACAGACTGTTCTGTTATTCGCTTTATTGATGCTCAAGAACGGCTCTTGTTGTTGTGTTTTTATACGGGGGAAACATCCCGTTTGTGGTGAGCCTCTGTTTTGCTTCTCAGCGAACCCCGACAGCCTGTCCCTGCTGTGCGGGTTCCATATCGACCATCGGTCTCGCTCCTTTCTGCTTCAAGTCAGCGGGATTAGCTCTCATTTGAGCTTCTGCTGTACTTCTCTGGTTTCTGGCTTTATTATACACGCGCGGGCGCGGTTTGTCTATTCGCAGAATGCACAATGAATTAGATATATTTTTTCAATAAATGACAAAAAAACTGTATTGTTCATACAAACGCACGACTGAGACAGCCTCCCTGCGCAGTCTGGACGGCCCGCAGGGCCTTTTGTGGAAAACCTCTGCACAAGAACTGCCAAACTTCGTTCCGGGTGATTGACGGGACGGCGGGAATGCGATAAACTGCCCGAAAATTTCGGGTCGTTCGTGGAAGGATTTGCGCAAAACAGGAGAAAACGGCAGAAAACTCTTACGCGGGGCGGGAGTTTGTGCTATCATAGCGGGCAATGAATGGTAGTCGTGCAAAGACAGACGAAGGTTCCGCCCTCGTCTGTCTTTTTTTGTGCGGCGAAAGTTCCGAAAGACTTTACCCCACAACACAAATGAGGAGAAAATCAAAAATGCCTAAGACTCTGCTTGAAAAAATCGTCTTTACTGTCGTTATGGCCGCTATCATGGTCTATGGAATGATCGTCTACAATGTCGCCCTCGCCACCGGCGGCGTGACCAACGCCACCTTCGGCATGGCCCTGCATGAGATGCCCATTATGGTGCCGGTGGCCTTCGTGCTGGAGTTCTTCGTGGTGGAAAAGCTGGCGACTGCGCTGGCCTTCACCTTCATACGCCCCACCGACCGGCCGCAGTTCATCACCTATGCCATCTCTCTGATGATCGTCTGCATCATGTGCCCTGTCATGAGCCTTGTGGCAACGGTGCTGTTCAAGGAGCCCAGCTTCGGTACGTGGGTGCATACGTTCGGCTGCAATTTCCCGATGGCTCTGTGCTGGCAGATGTTCTACTGCGGCCCGCTGTCCCGCTTCATCTTCCGTGCTATCTTCCGCCGCGGCGAACAGAACGCCCGGTGAGCCTGTATCCTGTATTATAAACAGGTAATATTACTTAATAAAGATAAGCTTCTAATTAAGAAAATTTCATCTATCGCATACTTGACGGCTATATGAATTTTATATACCAGATATACATAGAGTGTATAATTCTGCCGGAAGGGTTTCGTTTTACCTCAAAAATGAAACGAACCACTAAGGAATGACGAAGGATTTGGTCAAAATGGACAGTTTGACTGTGAATTATTGAGCAAGATGCACAACGCTCCCGGCCAAGGTGTGAAATAAGATATAACAAAAAGTAGAATATCGACCAAAGGTCTTATCAAACGGCACCAATCGTGCTATGATACCAGACGCAAAAGGGCTGCGCTGAGCGCGGAAAGAGGGTGTGTTTCCATAAAAACAAACGCACCTTCTTTGATTTTTGGCGCGGCTGCTTTAATAAAAGAAACGAAAGGAGATAGAGTGAAAACGAACGATACCTTTACGCTTCAGGATAAGACTCTGCTCAGAAAGGAGGCAAAGCGATGAACGCATTGACTGCGGCCCTGAAAGAAGAGCTGAATGTGGAGATGATCTCCCTCGGCGGCCTGCAGGTGCCGGAATCCGTGGTGGTCAGCTGGGGCATCATGCTGTTTCTGGTCATCGTCTCCATCCTGCTCACCCGGAACCTCAAGGTGGACCACATCTCCAGGCGGCAGGCCATCCTTGAGCTGGTCGTCACCACGATCGACAACTTCTTCACGGGCCTGCTGGGCGAGCAGGGCAGACGGTATGTGCCTTACCTCATGACGGTGGCTCTCTACATCGCCTGTGCGAACCTCATCGGTGTATTCGGCATCAAGCCCCCCACGAAGGATCTGAATGTCACCGCTGCGCTGGCGCTCATGAGTATCTGCCTCATCGAGTATTCCGGCATCCATGCCCGGGGCGGCAAGGGCTTCCTCAAGAGCCTCACCGCTCCCACCCCCATCATGACCCCCATGAACATCCTCGAGATCGCCATCCGCCCCACCAGCCTGTGTATGCGACTGTTCGGCAACGTGCTGGGCGCTTTCGTCATCATGGAGCTCATCAAGCTGGTGGTCCCGGTGTTCGTGCCGGCCATCTTCAGCCTGTACTTTGATTTGTTCGATGGTCTCATCCAGACCTATGTCTTTGTCTTCCTCACCTCGCTGTTCATGAAAGAGAGTATTGGTGGAGAAGAGTAAATTGATCGATTAAAAGGAGAAATAATTATGAACGGACTCGTAGCTCTGGGCGCTGGCATCGCAGCGCTGACTGGTATCGGCGGCGGCATCGGCATCGGCATTGCCACCGGCAAGGCAACGGAGGCCATCAGCCGCCAGCCGGAAGCTTCCGGTAAGATCCAGACCAACCTGCTGCTGGGTGCAGCTCTGGCCGAAGGTACTGCAATTTTCGGCTTCGTCGTTGCTCTGCTCATCATCCTGTTCCTGGGTTGATAACGGAGGCATGACGAATGCTGACTCTGAATCTGAACCTTCTGTATACAGTCGTCAACATTCTGGTTCTGTTTTTGCTGCTGCGCAAGTTCCTGTACAAGCCTGTCATGAACATCATCGCACAGCGCCAGAAGCAGGTGGATGACGCACTGAACGCCGCCGAGACCTCCAGGCAGGAGGCCGCTGCGGCCCTGAACGACGCGCAGGCAAAGCTGCGCAATGTGGACGCCGAGGCTGCTGCCCGCCGCACTGCCTACGAGCAGCAGGCCGAAAAGGACAAGCAGCAGCTGCTGGCTGACGCCCAGAAGCAGGCCGACGCCATCTTGGCCGAGGGCAAAGCTGCCGCCGAGGCCGAGCGCCAGCACAAGCTGCGCCAGGCTGACGCCCAGACCACTGCACTGGCCCGCGCCATGTGCGAGAAGCTGCTGGCCCGCAGCCTGAACGAGCAGGACGACGCCCGTCTGCTGGACGACCTGTTGGAGAAAGCGGGGGCTGAAAATGGCAAGTGAATTCAGCACCGAGTTCTTCTCGGCCAACCGCATCGTCAAAGCTGACCTCCGTGCCGCCCGCACCCCCCGCGAGGAGGACCTGGAGCGCATCAAGAAAGAGGTCGGGAAGCTGTACGACGCCACCGAGGTCATCCTGAACGTCACTGTGGACGACAGCCTCCTCTCCGGCTATGTGCTGCAGATCGGCGACCGCGTCTTCGATAACTCCGGCCGCCACGCCATCGACCAGATGATGGCCGACAAGCCCTCTCTGGCCACCCTCAAGACCCGCATCGAGGACTACAAGCCCGCCGCCACCAGCGAAGAGGGCGGCGTGGTCATCTCCTCCGCCGACGGCATCGTGGAAGCCTTCTTCTCGGGGACGTAGATCTTCTCGTCCGTTTTCGGATTGCGGGCCACACGTGCCGCACGTGCCTTGATCTGGAAAGATCCGAAGCCACGGTTAAAGATATCTTCGCCGCCTTGGAGCGTGTCAATAATCACGTCTCTTTCCACGTTTAGTACGTGTTCTACCTCCTTTTTGTCTACGCCGGATATCTCGGCCACTCTTGATACTAACTCTTGCTTGTTCATGATTGTAATTTTAAATTGTTTGTAATAGATATATGTGACTCACGAATATATTAAGTAGTTCATGCTGCTCCTCGGACAAGTCTATGAGAGAGTCAACAAATTACGTGCGCCCAATTGAGCGATGTTGTTATCCCCCGTGACATTTATGTAGATATTTGTTGTCCGGTTAGCATATTCAGGATGTCTGCGTAGCCACGCCATTCTGTTTCTGTCTCGTTTTCGTTTATGACACTCGCTTACATATTGCTGATAAGTCTTGCGAAGTTGCACGACAATTCTGATCAGTTCGGAATAACTGGTCGCTCCGGCAGTCTGGATACGTCCGGAAATGTTGAATTCACCAGTAATGGTATTTCCGTTGTTGTTGGGTGATTGGTGGTAGCGGATGATACATCCATGAAGGTCGAAACCATAAGACGCAATGTCTTGATAAGGATCTCCGGTTAACACTACGGCGCACGTTTCGTGTGCAGACGTTGATGTACGGGTACTATTATTCCCTGCATTGCAAATTTCCATTGTTCTTGCCATGAATGAAAAATTACAAAGTATAATAAATGAAGAAAGGTTACCCTCTCCACGTTCCGGC
>OGWY01002851.1_pt1 | contig 12106 bp, 10 predicted proteins | sample 1576121 | NCBI WGS metagenome assembly OGWY01 (sample SAMEA3541543, study PRJEB24748) | human gut metagenome | biome: human gut; feature: human-associated habitat; material: faeces | place: China | collected 2012 | reverse complement strand
GGGGAAATAATGGGAATACATTTTATTCACAATTCCGGCATCAGGTTATGGTGACCGGTGTTGTAAGCACTTTGATATGCGTGCTTCTTTTGACCTTTTTACTTTATAGGAAGAAAAAAGCCAAAAGTCTCATACAAAGAAGCTACCACCGTCACGTCAGCTGCGGCATATAATTTCGCAATCATAGAAGGATCACTCAAAGATCCCATACATACATAAGGAATCGGAATTTCCGACAAAAAAGAATCATCTCCTTTGATACCTCCAAATAAGACCAAGAAATAATCTTCCTCTCCTTTCCTCTCTTTCAATATAGATAAAGCCTTGACAAGATATTCAAAACCTTTAATCGGATCATTGATACGTGCGGCTCCCATCAAGATGATTTTCTTATCCAAAGGTAAAGATAAGCTCTTCCTAGCCTCCTCCTTATCAGAAGGTACAAACAGACTTGTGTCAATCACATTCGGAATCACCTCTACAGGCAACCTATTGGTCAACGCACTATCTTGAGCTTGTTGTCTTAACCAAGTACTTACCGCCACCAGTTGTATCTTAGAATCCGCCAAAAAACGTTTCTTATTAAAAACATGATACGACAAATCCTTTTTATCGCTCGAACTTAGGAAAGGGCATTCTCCACATTCTTTCTTGAACCTCTCGCAACCGAACGAATAATGGCAAATCGCCGTACATGGCCACATATCGTGCATAGTCCATACGATGGGTTTCCCGATCAGCGCCAGCTTTCTTATATCCGCCAAAGACAAGAAACCTTGATTGATCCAGTGTAGATGGATCACATCCGCAGCCTTCACCAAGGGGTGATCAGACAAATCCGTACCCGTATTGGCTATAGAGACCTGAAACAAAGGCTTTCGCCTGAAATGATTACAGATAAAAATAATCAACCGCTCCCACACGAACCGAATAAAGTTCCATCGGCTCGCCCAAAAGCTATCATTAAGAGCAGTCACCCACTCATCCCCCGTCTTCCGATCACGCACCAACATAGAAACCTCTACACCGGATTTACCCAATGCCTTCGCCAGCCGGTTCGCCGCTACTGCCGCTCCACCGGTTAATTCAGAAGTATTTAATATCAAGATATTCATTTTTGCTCTATTATTTGCCAAAACCATCTTTCATGCAAAAGGTTCGTTCTTATAATTCATCACCGATACATAAAGTAACGAAAATAATCGCTACAAGAGACCGGAAAATAGATAGCTCGTAATACTGAAAAGGATAAATCCTTTTCAGTAGAATAAAATATTTTATTCCGCAAACGCACACACAACATGGCCAACCGCATTCTGGCCTGCACGGAATGTTTGCTTTGATAGAAAGCCAAACATAGAGCATTCGTTCTCGATATAGTATCAGCTGGAATGGCGGACAACAACTCATAAAGCTTGGAAAAGTAGGCATCCATTCCCTCACGTACCTTAGGATGTCTATAATACGCAAACGTACGGCACAAATAATCCAACATATTCATAGGAGTCTTCGCATAGTTCATTGGCTCACTATATGTAACAGCTTGCAAATGCCTACGCTGATTGACCAACACCCGATCCAGATAAACCAACTTCTCATAGCTCTCCACTACGATCTGGAGGAAATGGTCGTATAAGAAATAATCAGACCAATACGCCCAATCCGGTATCTTATCAAGAAGAGCACGTTTGAACAGCATCGTATGACCGGCAATCATGGAACAATAAATCGTTCTTTCCAAACATCGATTCGCTACTCTCTCATCAAAAAAAGTCTTAACACCATTCGTGTCCGAGAAAGGTCTCGTCATGCCAGCGCACAACCAAGCATCCCCTATTGCCTCTACTTGCCATTCCAGTTTACGCGGCTCCCAAATATCATCTTGGTCAGATATAGCGATAAAATCTCCTGTAGCCCTATAAAAAGCCGAAAAGAAATTTCGATTAACCCCTTTTCCGGATTCATTCATATAGACCTTGATAAAGGGATATTTGCGCTGATAGCCTTGCAGCACTTCCCAAGTTCCATCCGTAGAATGGTCATCTTGGATAATGAGCTCATAAATAGGATACGTCTGTCCAATAATAGACTCAATCTGTTCCGCAACAAATTTAGCCCCATTATACGTACACATCACAACCGAAATAGTCCTTCCATCCGTCATGGCATCCTGTCGATTAATCATCAATTGTCTTATTCGCTTTTTCAACCAAGCTCGTCACCTCCTCCAAGGAATCTCGATACATCTCATAGAGTTTTCCCCGGTTCTTTATCTCTTGGAAACCCATCAACCCTTTATTCCAGATCCGCATACCTCCGGCAATCATCGATTCAAAACCTGCGTTATACCAGCCTACTTTCAACCCGGATAGCCAAGCCCGCAAACACAACTCCGTATCATCACACTGGAAAGGAGCGAACGAGAAATCAATATGCCCTAAATGTTCAATATATAATTTCTTATTCAGTAACATAGGCGCCCTATTCACCGAATGGACGAAACGGAAATCCTTGCCTTTAAAGAAAGCGGAAGGATAAGAGCCGTTATATCCCCATTTCTCCTTCTCATCAATCACGAAATCCAATCCATTCAAACCACCCAATATAGCCATATCCGAATATTTCTTAAAATAGGCGACACCTTTATCCACCCATCCAAGATCCGTGATCTTGTCATCATCCTGCATCAAGACAATATATTCGCCATTCGCGAAACGAATAGTCTTGTCATACATCACGTTCTCATACAAGTCGTTGGCACGCACCAAAAACTCATTACCACGAGTAAGATACCTCATAAGAGACTTAGAATGTTTGTATTCAGAGCCATCATCTATTACTACGATTTCCGCATTCGGGTACTCACGTAATTTGCTGACAATACGCTTTACACCCACACTTTTATTATGAGATTCTATAATAAAGCTGACAAGCGGTTGATTGGTATATCCTTTCGCCAACCAATCCTCATAAGTTTTCTGCTTTCTTTTAAAAACACGTTTCGCTAACGCCCAATAAACTTTCTCCCAATATAAACGAATATCCATTCTTACTTATCCTATTATAGAGTTTAACTGATTGAAAAAAGAAATTATGTATTGATCATAACTATAACCCATCTTATTCGCTTTCAATGATATTTGTCTAAGACCTTCACAATCCTCCAGACCTTCCGCCAATTTCTCCGCAAGATCCGTTTTAGATGCCGGATCAAAGAGATCACCATTTTTCCGTGGCTCAATCAAACAAGCCGCTCCCGCAACAACAGAACATAACGTATAACAACCGGCTAATAGAGCCTCATTCACCACCGCTCCAAAACGCTCATAATAACTTGGCAACACAAATATCTGGCCGATATTATAACAAGCATATAGATCCTCTCCCTGCTTTTTCCCAGCGAAAATCACGTGGTTAGCCAATCCATTTCTCTCCGCATGTCGCTCTAAGGCCTCTCTCTGATCACCATCACCAACAAATAAAAGAATAGACTTAGGATATCTTTTTACCACCAAGGCGAAAGCATCCAGTAAAAAGAATAAATTCTTGATATCTATTAAACGACCGACAAACAACAAGACTTGCCTTCCTTCCAAATGATACGTATCCTTCAATATCCTAGAAACAGGCAACGCATTCTCCAATAGCAACCTAAAGTCTTGATCTTTTTGTATAATCGGAAAAAACAAAAATTTCTGTCGTGTCTGAAAACGCTCAACATACCAAGACAGCACATCATCGTTTGTCAAAATAATACCACTGTAAAGCTTAACCGCTATAAAACGCATACATCTTTTCACAAGAGTTGCGCTTTCTGCAATCTCTTTGCTATCATCACAGATCGTAAAAATAGACAATTTCCAGTTGAATAGAAATTTATAAACCAGCAATAATAAACCCAAGATATTATACTCACTACAAAACACCACATCCGGCTGTTCCTTCTTCAAGATCGAGAGAACCTGTGTCCTAAGATTCTTAATCCCGAATAATCCCGGAGCTAGAAAGCGAGGCACAAACTCCAATCGCCCTCTCAACTCGTCTTGAGCGAACGATTGCTCCAATACATCTCCAAATTCAAAATAGAATATAGCATCAAACTCCTTATTCAAGGAATTAAAAAAATCTACCCGATAAGGAGCTATCGCCGGATGAAAAACCACAAGTTTCTTTTTCATTTCAAAATGCGTTTTATCTTTTCGGAGTTCCAAACCTCCATATTCGTCTCCAGTTTCATTTTCCAATAAGCCCATCTTTTCCGATTTCCCAACAAAAGAAACTGAAAAATCCGGATATAGCTCTTCAGTTGCGTAATGGCAAAAATCAATCGACACCCAAAGATACCATAGACCTTTCTAAAATAAATATATTGTCCCTCATATAAGAAATAAAGACGGGACTGTTTTATATAAGAGGCACGCCCCTCCAAATGTGTGATTTGAGCCGAAGGTACGGAGTATATATCCCAACCCGATCGATGAATCCGGAGACACAATTCTGTCTCCTCATAATTCATGAAGAAATCCGCATCAAACCCCCCTATCGAAGACAACACCGACCTCCTCACCATCAAATCCGCACCAGTAACAGAAGCCACCTTTATCGGCTTCCCCTCATGATTGAAAAACAAAGAACGTCTAGACGAAAAACATAGTGAAGGTATATATAAGATTCCCAATAACTCCCATAAAAAAGACGGATATTTACGACTAAAAGAAGTGGTGGCGTTCCCCTCTTCATCATATAGGTTACCTCCACAAGCCCCGACATTCACATTAAGTTCCAGAAAACGGAATAATTCTCCTATCGCATTATTCCGTAAAAGAGTATCCGGATTTAAAAAGAATATATACTTTCCATCCGCCTTTTTTAAACCAAGATTATTCGCTCGTCCAAAACCAACATTCTTTTCAGACTGAATGGTTATCACGTCCGGATGTATTTCTTGTATCTTAGCCAATGACCCATCACCGGAGTTATTATCTACAATAATAATCTCATACAGGATTCCCTGTGTTTTTTCCTTCACCGAGTTGATACTATCTATCAGCAATCGGCTAGTTCTATAGTTTACATATATAATAGAAACATCCATATAGTAGCCACACTTAAGAAAACAAACGCCTCATTCTTGATAAACCCTTTGCCAATCGAGGAGAAAAATACCCTATATACAACATCACCGCAACCAATCGATTCTTGTCAAGCACAAACCGTTGAACGATTTTATCATTTAAATAAAAATCCCTTACATACCCCCGAATCCGATTAGTCTTATCTTCATTCAACAAGCTTGATCTTAAATAAAGGCAACAGGCACTTAAAGCACGATATAAAATCCTATGGTATATTTCTACCTTATAAGCATTTACGGCCATCATATCAAAAAGGCCAACTATATAATAATAATTTTGTTCCGCTAATTTCCTACTATTTCTCTCATGCATTATAGAGGACGAACGTTGAACATAATAATAATAATAAGAATAACCACAACAGCAATAGGCTGAAGAGATATTGTTACAAAGCTGCAACATAATAACTTGATCCTCTCCTAATGTTACATTCGTAAAAGAGGGACATTGTATGGCCGTATCGTACAATGTTTTTGATATCAATTTACCGCAAAGACTATCCCCCGTATTATCGATAATCAGTTTCTGGAATTCTTCTCTTTCTAAAACACCCTCCTCATGGAAAAAACTCGGGATTGGGGTGACAACTCCATTTTCTTCTTTATAAAAATTAGCCACAACTAAATCCACGGAATGCAGAACAGATTTATCCAACAAGCACTCTACGGCATCAGATGGTAAATAGTCATCTCCATCCAAAAAGAACAGGAAACGTCCAGAGGCTTTTTGAACACCAGAAATCCTAGCTCGATATAAGCCTTGGTTTTCCTTATCAATAAGAATCACACGAGGATCTTTCTCTTGAAAGGATTGAATAATTTGGAGAGATTGGTCTTTTGAACCATCATTCACTACCAAGATTTCAATGTTTCGATAAGTCTGAGCGATACAAGATTCTAAGCATCTAGGTAAATACTCCTCTACATTATAAACCGGTATAATAATCGACACTTTTTCCATAACCTCAATTCTAACAAAAAATCAAAAGATTAATCATACTGTAAATCTCCATGTGGTTTTATTTCCTCCATTTGTTTAAAAGTAAATTCACGCCTTCCAAGAATACGACAGAACGCAATCGCCATAAAACGAACGCATAAAAAAGAATTGACAAACTAATTTTCAATAGTAACAATATATATAGATTCTCAATCTTAATCGTTAAGACATATACCACAAAGAAGACGAACAAAGTAACCACCAAATAAGGTAACACATCTTGCGCCAATTGTACCAAACGGACACGAATCAATCGATAAACCAAAAGATGCCACACAAATAACATAAATACATAAGTAAGCACATATGCAACAACCATACAAAGAATACCAAAAGATGCAGTAAGCCATAATATAGCCAATTGTAATATACCATGGAACACATTCGCATATAAAAACGTATCCGATTTCCCGTGCGAGACAAGAACTTGGGTATATAGCAATATAAGCGGTCCTATCGCCCCTTGAACGCACAATATTTGTAATATAGGTACACTTTCCAACCATTTATTGCCAATCGTGGCACAGATAAACTCCTCAGCTATAAAAGCCAATCCCATCATAGCTGGAAACGACACGAACGCAGCGAAACGAACCATCTTGCGGAATACATTCCGCTGACGTTCCAAATCATCATTCACTTGCACGAATACAGGTTGCGCCACCGAATTGATCATATTGTTCAACATCGAACCTCCCATAGTCATCCACTTATTTCCTTGCGAATAATAGCCTAACACATTAGCGTTATATAATTTACCCAACAAAACAGAAAACACATTATTATTGACCTGTTGGAAAATATTCGTAAGGAACAACTTTACACTAAACGGGAACATCTCTTTCAGAGGTTCGATCGAAAAATCAAGACTAGGACGCCAAGATACAACCATCCATTTCAACAAAGATACACTTGCCACATACACCGTACTTTGAATTGCCAATGCCCAATAAGCGAAACCATTGAATGCCAAAAGAACCCCGCATATACCCGACAAAAACAACGCAAAAACATCAATCTTCGCCTGTATCTTGACTTGTAATTGCTTAAATAAGATAACATGAGGAACAATCGCCATTCCAGAAAACAAAAAACTCGCAAATATTACCCGAGATAAATTAACCAGTTCTTGACGATCATAAAATGACGCAATCATCGGAGCTGAAAAAAAAAGAACAATATACAAACAGATGCTTACAACAAAGGAAAACCAAAACACCGCATTATAATCCTTATGAGTAGCATCCAATTTGTTAGTCAAGGCCACCGAGAAGCCGCTATTAATAATCGTACTAGCAATTCCACTAAATATCGCCAACATCCCAACCAATCCATAATCCTCAGCATTAAGTGTACGTGCCAGATAAATACCAAACAACATCCCCAACAACTGTTGCACACCATTGCTCACCCCTCCCCAGAAGAGCCCTTTCGCTGTCTTATCTTTTAATGATTGTTCTGCCATTTGATATTTACGGTAAAAGTACCACAAAGATAATCATTTACTTATTGTAGGCATCATAATCATAACCACAAATCACACGGGAACAATCTTTGTTATAAAATGGATTGATAACACTGCGTGTTGAATCATATTCCTCAACACGTATATCAGCCAGATCAATGATCGTATGTATCAAATCGTCTGTCATATAAGGTCTATCCACCGCACAAGCGATACAAGAATCTTTTTCCGGATACGAAGCTTTAAAGCGATCTGATTCCCATATAAGAAATGGCACCTCTACCATATAACGAGAAATATTATCCTCTGAACGTCCCGTATAATCCCGTTCATCATATACTTCATTGCCATGATCGGATAAATAAATCAAAATAGATTCCGTATCTTCCAACGTCTTCACGATTTCACTTAAAACATAATCATTATATAAGACTGTGTTATCATATTGAGCTGCCATTTCTTTAGAATCCTCTCCATACGGAATAGATTCATCATCTGCTTGAAAAATCTCAAAATGTTCCGGGTAGCGATTTCGGTAAAGAGGATGAGAGCCCATAAAATGAAGAACTATAAATTTTTTTTCACTCTTATCTTGCAACTTGTTTTTAAGCACAGCGATTAAATCTTCATCAAAATCCCCATATCTCTCATCTATAGAATTTCTCTTATTATTAAAATAACAATCATCACATTGACGACCAAGTGACGCCACGTAATTACCATAAACTCCGATCATCTCTTGATTGGAGATCCAGAAAGTCTTATAATCAGCAGCTTTCATCACATCAATTATATTCGCATGGTCATACCATTTCCCCGTTGATTCATTATTAAAAAAAGACATGATCTTCTGAATTGACGCAGAAGTATACAGACTCGGACAAATGACATCACTAAATCGATACAACTTATCTTGCCGATATAAAGAATCCAAAGAAGGAGTCGTTGGCAACGAATAACCATAAAGACTCATATGGTTACGTCCTAAAGATTCTCCTATAATCAAAACTATATTTCTAATATGTGAGTGATTCGATTGTATCTCCACGTCAACGGATCCCATCCGCTTAAAGACAAGTTCATATTGCTCTAGATCATGCAGTGTAATCACATAGCTATAGTACAAACGCTGAATAGGTAACATCGTTTTCATATGAGGGCTTATCACGCCCTTTCCCAGACCGGAATCCTTCACGAACCGGTAACCACCTGCGCACAGCCCCAAAAACAAGACAACAAGCAATACCCACCTCAAGGCTGCCGCCTTTAACCATCTACACGAAGATATCCTATCCTTCAACTTTCCTTTATAAAAAACGCAGACAATAAAGAGTGCCAGCCCCAATACGATCCATCTCACATTACCATATGTCTGAAGGAACTCTACAGCCTCTTGGCCATTGGTCTCTAATAATATTAAAACCATAGAGGGATTGATCACCGTATTAAAATTTATAAGCAAAAACAACTCAACCCCACACAATAGCAAAGAGATGAATAACGATATAGCCACTATACCGATCTTCCACCAACGATTCTCAAATAGATCTTTAACAAAGGCGATCAAATACGCGACCAAGAAAACATTTACAAAGCCATGTAACAGTTTCGTAAGAATAGAGATTCCTATTTCATGTATAATATTATTGGCAGCACCCGTTAACAAATTTAAGACTAACAAAAGAAAGATAAAACCAATGTTTGTTACCCATACACGATATAGCTTATCTACAATTTTCCACATATCTCAATTAAAGTTGATATTTACGGTAAAAGTGCCACAAAGATAAACATTTACTCTTGGGTAACGGGCAAAACCCGGAAGCTTTTCATACTTTATGTATAAAATAACAAATAGTACGTATGGAAATATGAATTAGTATCAATAGAAAACACCAATTAGTATCAATAGAAATCCGGATTTCTATTGATACTAATTAAAAAGTCTCGCACCTACTAGATATAATAAACTAATAATCAGAAATATACAAAACAGACCCATTCTAATATAGCTTATTGTACATTTTTACATTTTACTAGTCTTGCGAACTAAAGGAAGCGAAACAGGTACTCGTAGACTAATAGGCACATACACGGACATTGACAGACATAAACCGACACAGACCGATTTGCCTCATACGGCTTGCGATACCTTTGTCATGTTTTCGAAAACAAGGTAATTCATTTAATCATCTTTTAAAATTTAGAAATTATGGCAGTAAAGTACAGATTGATCGAGAGAAAGAACTTGGGTAACGACAAGACAGAAACACCCAAGAAACAGTATGCGCAAGTGATCTATGGAGATCTTGTAGAGTTCGAGACTTTCCTCGAGGAAGTGGCAGATGGAAGTGGAGTAGGCTCCGCACAAGTCAAAGCGGTACTCGACCGTATCAATATCGTGTTGAAACGAAATCTCGCGCAAGGGCGCAGGGTGAATGTAGGCGAGTTGGGCAATTTCCGTTTTGGGGTAGGCTCTACGGGAGCCCCTACCACCGAGGAATTTACCACCAGTTTGATCAAAGAACCTAAAGTTGTCTTTAGCCCCGGAAAGGCCTTGAGAATAGCTAAGAAACTCGCTAATTTCGAGAAAAAGGAACTCTCCGAACCGCAAAACGGAGGTAGCCAAGACAGCGAAAGCCCTGACGAGATCTAAAATCTCAATCTCTATTCGCAGTGGATTTATGCTTTCAATACGTAAATCCACCGTATTGTTTCCAATATAAAACAAAAAGCAAGCGGATGCGTTTCTACATCTTAAACGTATGATGATTATCACCCGAGACGAGAAACGAACCATCCAAGTCCAAGAGAGAACGATCGAGGTAGTCCCTATCTGGGAATGGATTCTCACGCCTTCCCCGCATAAATCCTCCGTATAATATCCACTACCTTCATACCTTCCAAGACGTTGGTCGTTATGATCTCGCCGGGGGCGCCGGAAAGGACATTGACTACGTTACGGATCACGAAGTTGTGGTTTTGGGCGGAGCCTTTGTAAGGGCCATAATCATTACCGGGGTTGGTAGGGGCCAATTCCGGCATCTCATAATCCTTGATATGGCAATATTCTACCTCATTCATATATTGACCGCCGATTTTCACGCTGCCATTCTCGGCCACGATCAGCATGCTGCTTTCCAGATTCTTGTCCCATACCGCCGTAGAGTAGCTCAAACTGCCCATTCCACCGTTCACGAAATTAAAATTCACGAAACCGGAATCCTCAAAGGCGGTCAGTTTCTCGTGGTTGAAGTCGGCGAAACGGGTCTGGATATTACAGATATCTCCGAATAACCAGTACATAATGTCGATGAAATGGGAGAATTGGGTGAATAAGGTACCACCGTCCAAGGTAGCATCGCCATGCCATCCTCCGGGTTTATAGTAGCGTTCATCACGGTTCCAGTAGCAATTCAGCTGCACCATATAAATCTGGCCTAATTTTCCGGACTCAACCATCTCCTTGATCCAGACCGAAGGCGGGGAATATCGGTTTTGCATCACGCAAAATACCTGCTTACGGAATCTCAACGAGGTATAAACCACTTTCTCGGCATCCGCCAAGGTCAAGGCCATAGGCTTTTCTATGACCACATGATGTCCGCTTTCTATCGCTTGGATCGCCATCTCGGCATGTAAACCGTTGGGTGTACAAATATTCACCACATCTATATCCAATCCCAAACGGAATAGTTCATCTATATTCCGGGCGAAAGGGACTGCGTAAGCCTCGATCCCCAGCTCCTCTTTCGGACGGATATCACACAAAGCGACCAACTCTGCCCCTTCATCCCGGGTAATCATCTCGGCATGACGCTTACCTATATGACCACAGCCGATCACGGCGAAACGTATCTTCTTATTCATAAAACACTCTTTATAGATTCTATAATATAAGCCTGCTCCTCTTCTGTCATCTCCGTATGAATCGGCAAGGATAATACGGATCGGCTCAAGCGAGAAGCGACATTCAAATCCCCGGAAATCCGGCATCGACCCCTCATCACCTCCTGCTCCTGCAAAGGCAATGGATAATAAATCATAGAAGGAATACCTCGTTCTTTTAACGCTGCTTGTACTTGATCCCTCTTTTCTACAGCTAGCTGTACCGTATATTGATGATAGACATGCGATGAAAAGACTGATTTTAGCGGTTTGCGTACAGTTTTCAATCCGGAAAAGGCAGCATCGTATCTAGCAGCCACTTTACAACGAGCGGCGGCAAATTCATCCAAATACCGAAGCTTAACATCTAAGACAGCGGCCTGCAAGGTATCCAAACGGGAGTTGCAGCCCACCAAAGAATGATGATATTTCATCTTTTGCCCATGATTGGCGATCATTCGCAGGCGTTCGGCCAATCGCACGTCGGAAGTAAACATCGCCCCACCATCTCCATAACAAGCCAACGGTTTCGAAGGGAAGAAGGAGGTCGTTCCTATAGAGGCGATCGTACAGGCTTTCTTCACCGTTCCATCCGAGAAAGTATAATTAGCACCGATGG
>OGWY01002844.1_pt1 | contig 12126 bp, 8 predicted proteins | sample 1576121 | NCBI WGS metagenome assembly OGWY01 (sample SAMEA3541543, study PRJEB24748) | human gut metagenome | biome: human gut; feature: human-associated habitat; material: faeces | place: China | collected 2012 | reverse complement strand
AGTACAACAATCACCAGATTGATGATGCGTGAGATCACGGTAGCTGTGGCACCGTGCTGACGCCGTTCATCGGCAAATCGGTGCTGGCGCAGGCGGCGGAGGCTCTCTGCCGCCATTACGCCGAGACGAGCAGGGTGCAGATCAAGGTGCTGCACCTGCCCTATCTCTACGGTACCGACTGCACCGGTGCGCCGGTGGGCATCGCGCAGCTGCTGACCCGCCCGAAGAGCGGGGAACTGCATTTTGAAGAGCAGGCCCTTGCCCCGGTGGCGGCTTTGTGCATGGAAGACCTGTCCGAGCTGGTGCTGCGGGTGTTCGACAACTGGACGCCGGAGTGGGAGAGCCTGACCGCCCCGGTGGTCTTCCACTGGAACTATGAGCAGCTGGGCGAGGCGTGGAAAGCCCTCTGCCCCGGCCTGACCGTGACCTACGGCAGCGACCTGATCCGGGAGTACCCGCCCGACGACGGCCAGCTGCGCCGGGCGTATGGGTGGTTCCCCCGGTACGACCTGCTGGACGACCTGCCCCGATTCTTCCGGCAGGAAAAGCAGCCCCGCCGCAAAAAATGGCCGGAACGGCTCAGCGGCTTTGCCGCGCGGCACCGGCTGCTGGTCCCGGTGCTGGAACTGCTGGGGGCCTGGGGCGTATCCGAACTGCTGGTGCGGATGACCAGCACCCAGGCGCAGTTCCGGGTGGTGGATTTCCGGCTGGCGTTCATTGTACTCATCGCCGATGTCTACGGCCTGAACGCAGGCGTGGCGGCGGCGTTTCTGGCGTCGCTCTCGCTGGCGGCGGGCTATTGGGCCGAGGGCGCGTCGCCGCTGCTGCTCTTCTACGAGCCGTCCAACTGGCTGGCCTTCCTCGTGTATTTCGTGGTGGGGGCGGTGTGCGGCTATGTGCAGCTGCGCAGCGCCGAGGACCTCCGCTTTGCCGAGGAGGAGCGGAAACTGCTGGAAGAGCGGCTGCGGTTCGTGCGGCAGCTGTATCAGGATACATTGGAGGACAAGCGCTCGTTCCGGCGGCAGATCCTGGGCCGGAGAGACAGCTTCGGCAAGGTGTATGCCGTGACCAAAGCGCTGGACGCGGCCCCGGCGCAGGAGCTGCCCCGGAAGATCGTGGAGGTGCTGGAAGATGTGCTCGAAAATCACAGCGCGGCGGTCTACCGCGTGGACGCCCGGCGGCATCTGGCCCGGCGGGCTGCCTGCAGCGCGGACTTTGCCGCCCGCTGCCCGCAATTGTTGGAAGGCACGGGCCTTGGCCCAGTGCTGCGTGGCATCGAGCAGGACGGGCTGTGGGTGAACCGGGAACTGACGCCCGGCCTGCCCATGTTCGGCGCGGCCGTGCGGGAAAACGGGGAGCTGCGGGCGCTGATCCTGCTGCACGATGCGGCAGGGGAGCAGCTGTCGCTCTATTACCAGAACATGTTCCGCATCCTCTGCGGGCTGGCCGAAACGGCCATGGTGCGGGCCGGAACGAAGCCCGCAGCAAAGCAGGAGGTGCGGGTATGAGACGGAACGGACTGCACGCAGACCTTGTGGAAAAACTGCGGGTAGACGATGAGCTCCACCGCAGCATCCGGGTCGAAGACCGGGCCGGCACGGCGGCAACGGTGCCGCTGGAAGAGGCGCTGATCCTGGACACTGCCGAGCAGCGGCGGAAGCTGATCCTGTCGGTACTCACGGAGGACCCGGTGCAGTATTACGACCTGCTGCAGCAGGCCCGCATGAACGACGACAGCGAGGTGGTGCACTACGCGGCCACGGCCATGGCACAGATCTCCAAGCAGGCGGACCTTGCCTTGCAGCAGGACGCCCGCCGCTTTGCCGACGACCCGAACGACCGGGAGGTGCTGGCGGCTTACGCCAACGCGCTGGAACGCTCGCTGAAGCTGGGGCTGGCGCAGGGCCGCGCAGCCGAACTGCAGCGCCGACAGCTGGAGCGGCTGCTCAAGCTGCAGCTGGCCGACAGCCCCAGAGAGGAGGGCTACAGCCTCGGCTGCCGGTTGGCAGAGGTGCAGCTGCAATTGCAGGAGTACAAGGCTGCGGAGCAGACGCTTGAAGAGCTGGTCCGCCGCTGGCCGGTGCGGGAAACGCCCTGGCTGCTGCGGCTGCGCAGCGCCGCCGCCCGGAAAAGCGGTGCCGAAGTGCGGAGCATCCTGCAGAAGATGGAGCGCACCCAGGTCTACCTGAGCGCTGCGGGGCGGCAGGAACTGGCGTTCTGGAAAGGAGGTGCCGCATGAACCGGCTGTGGAAGGGGCGGTTCCGGTGGGGCAGGCTGCTGCTGGTCTGGCTGGTGTTCCTGCTGCTGGCAGGGGCTTTGTTTGCGGAGCGCAGCGGGGTGCAGTACACCGCGGCCCATGTTCAGATCGGGGCGCTCGACCATGCCCTGACCAAGGAAGAAGCACTGGCGGGGCAGGCCCCCGTCTGCCTGCTGCTCTGCGACAGCCGCCAGGTGAGCGTGGCAGAGGCAAAAGAACAGTTGGAACAGATCCTGCAGGATATGAAGGTCCCCGCCGAGGCCGCAGACCTTGCCGACACTGCCCCGGAAGCACTTCCGGCCTTTGAAAACTACGAGACCATCGTGGTGTTGGTGCCGAACTTCGAGCCGCTGGGCCTGCGCCTGCTCGACCTGATGGACTGGGTGGAGCAGGGCGGCAATGTCCTCTTTGCGATGACGCCCGAAAAGTGCGGGGCGTTCGATGTGGTGGCCCAGAAACTTGGGGTGCTGGCCTCGGCGTGGAACTGCAAAACGGCCGAGAGCATCGTGCCGGCCGAGGGCTTCCTGCTGGGCGGCGGGCAGCGGTATGAGCTGAGCGACCCGTTCGAATCCTCCATGGCGGTGCAGCTGCGGGACGATGCGGCGGTGTATGCCGTCACCGGGGACGAGGGCGTCCCGCTGATTTGGAGCACCGAACTCGGCGAGGGCCGGGTGGTGGTGGACAACATCGGCGTCTACGACAAGGTCATGCGAGGCTTTTATGCGGCCTCGTACAGCCTGCTGGGGGAGGCCTGCGCCTACCCGGTGCTCAACAGCGCCGTCTTTTTTCTGGACGACTTTCCCTCGCCGGTGCCGGAGGGCGACGGCCAGTACATCCGGCAGGATTACGGCCTGAGCATCGCGGATTTCTACGCCAAGGTCTGGTGGCCGGACCTCGTCCAGCTGGCCGAGCGGTTCGGCATCCGGTACACGGGCGTCATGATCGAGAACTATGAGGACGACACCACCGACCCGCCCCTCCGCCAGAGCGATACCCAGCCGTTCCGCTATTTTGGCGGGCTGCTGCTGCGGCAGGGCGGGGAAGTGGGCTTCCACGGCTACAACCACCAGCCCCTCGTTCTGCCACAGACCGATTACGCCGGTCTGTACGACTACAACCCATGGCCCAGCGCCGACGCCATCGTCGCAGCCATGGACGAGCTGACGGCGTTCCAGCGGGCGGTCCTGCCCTATGCCGCCGGTTCGGTGTATGTGCCGCCGTCCAACATCCTGTCGGCCTCCGGGCGGGCGATCTTAGGCCAGCAGGTGCCGCAGGTGCGCACCATCGCCAGCTCCTACCTCGAAGACGGCACCGACCTGCCCTATGTGCAGGAATTTGGCGTGGCAGCGGATGGCATCGTGGAAGAACCGCGCATCGTGTCCGGCGGCATGGTGAACGAGCCTTATATGCAGCTGGCCGCGCTGAGCGAGCTGAACTTCCACTTCGTCAGCACCCACTTCATGCACCCGGATGACCTGCTGGACGTGGACCGCGGCGCAGCGGAAGGCTGGGAGGTCTACAAGGGCGGGCTGGAACGCTACCTGACCTGGCTCTCGACGGCAGCGCCCGGCCTGCGGATGCAGACGGCCAGCGAGTGCGCCGGGGCCATCCAGCGGTTTTCGGGCGTGAATGTGACGCTGCAGAGCGCCGCCGACGCCTGGACCCTGACGCTGGGCAATTTCACCGACGAAGCGTGGCTGCTGTTCCGCGCGAACGAGGGGGTGCCCGGCCGCGTGACCGGCGGGCAGCTGACCTGCCTGACCGGGGAACTCTACCTGCTCAAGGCGGAAAACACGGTCGTGACCATCGAACGAAAGGAGGGGTGAATCATGCGCATCTGTCTGGTGCTGGAAGGTTCCTACCCGTATGTCTATGGCGGGGTATCCACCTGGATGCACAGCTGCATCCGCTCCATGCCGGAGCACGAATTTGTTCTCTGGGTCATCGGTGCGAACGCGAAGGACAGAGGCCGCTTCGTCTATGAGCTGCCGCCCAACGTGGTGGAAGTGCACGAAGTATTTCTGGATGACGCGCTGCGGCTGCGCGGGGAGGCAAAGCCGCAGCCGTTCACCGAAGAGGAGCAGGCCGCGCTGGAGGAGCTGGTGCGGCTGGGCAGCCCGGACTGGGCGGTGCTGTTCCGGCTGTTCGGCGAAAAAAAGGCGCACCCGCTGGCCTTTTTGCAGAGCCGGGCGTTCATGCAGATGTTCACAAAGATCTGCGCGGAGGAGTACCCCTACACGGCCTTTGCGGATGCGTTCCACACGGTGCGGTCCATGCTGCTGCCAGTGCTCTATCTGCTCACGGGGGAGGTGCCCAAAGCGGACCTCTACCATGCCATCTGCACCGGCTACGGCGGGCTGCTGGCCTGCCGGGGCGGCAGTACCTTTCACCGGCCGGTGCTGCTGACGGAACACGGCATCTACACCCGCGAGCGGGAGGAGGAGATCATCCGGGCCGAGTGGGTGCGGCCGGATTTCAAGGAGCGGTGGATCCGATTCTTCTACATGCTGTCGGAGCAGATCTACCGGCAGGCGTTCCGGGTGACGAGCCTGTTCACGAGCGCCCGCAGCATCCAGATCGGGATGGGGTGCCCGGCGGAAAAGTGCGTCGTCATCCCGAACGGCATCCCGTACGAGACCTTCTGCGGCATCCCGCTCAAGGCGGAGGACGGCTGGGTGGACATCGGGGCGCTGGTGCGGCTGGCCCCCATCAAGGACATCAAGACCCTGCTCTATGCCTTTTGGGAACTGAGCGCCCGGCGGAAGAACGTCCGGCTCCACATCCTGGGCGGGGTGGACGATGCGGAGTACGCGGCCGAGTGCACGGCACTGGCCCGGCAGCTGGGGCTGGAGAACGTCCGGTTCACCGGGCGGGTGGACAGCGCCGCGTACCTGCACCGGCTGGACTTCACCGTCCTGACCAGCATTTCGGAGGGGCAGCCGCTCTCGGTGCTGGAATCGCTGGCGGCCCGCCGCCCCTGTGTGACCACCGATGTGGGCTGCTGCCGGGAGCTGCTGGAAGGAGCCCCCGGTGACACACTGGGCCGGGCCGGGTACTGTGTGCCGCCCATGTACCGGCAGGGCCTCGCGGACGCGATGGAGAAACTCTGCGCGAGCCGCGCCCTGCGGGAGAAGCTGGGCGCGGTCGGGCAGAAGCGGGTGGCGCAGGATTACCGCTACGAACAGATGCTGGAGCAGTACCGTGCCCTGTATGCAGAGACCGCGCAGGCGCACGGCCTGCCGGATCAAACGGATTCGGAGGAATTATGGCTGGAATTGGGTTCGAACTGAAAAAGCTGTTCCGCCGCAAAGGGCTGCTGGCGGGTCTGCGGGCCTACGGCTGCGCGGGCATCCTCTGCACCGGACCGATGCTGCTGGGTGTGCTGCTGCAATTGGGCATCCTGGTGCTCTGCGGCTGGGCCGGGGCGGCGAAGACCGAGCAGGACCTTCTGGTCTGCATGGTGACGGACACCCTGCTGGCTTCGCTCACCGTGACGAGCCTGTTTGCCATGCCGGTGACCCGGTTTCTGGCGGACATGCTCTATGAAGAGCAGGAGCAGCTGGTGCTGCCCTCATTCTGGGGCGCGAACGCTCTGCTGCTGGCGGGCGGATGTGGGCTGTATGGGCTGTTTCTGCTGGTGTCCGGTGCGACACTTTTGCAGGGGCTGCTTTGCCTGGCCCTCTTTGCGGAGATGATCGTAAACTGGAACGCCATGAGCTTCCTGACCGCCCTCAAGGACTACCGCAGCGTCCTCATCGCCTTTGCGGCGGCGGTGGGCACGGCCTTCGGGGCCGGGGCGCTGCTGGTGCTGCTGGCGCGCGCTCCGGCTCTGGAAGGCTTTCTCTTTGCAGTGGCGCTGGGGTACGGCGTCATGCTGATGCTGGACGTCTGGCGGCTCTGCCGCTATTTTCCGGACCGGCAGGGCAGCCCCTGGCTCTTTCTGCGCTGGGTGGACCGCTTTCTGCCGCTGGCCCTGACGGGCCTGTGCACCGACATCGGGCTGTTTGCCCACCTCGTGCTGGTCTGGCTGGGCCCCATCGGTGTGCAGGTGAAGGGGCTGTTCTACGGGGCACCGTATTACGACGTCCCGGCATTGCTGGCCTTTCTGAGCATCCTGGTCACCACGGTGAACTTCGTGGTGTCGGTGGAAGTGCAGTTCTACCCCCGCTACCACACCTATTACAGCCTGTTCAACGACGGCGGCGTGGTGGGCGACATCACCGCCACCGGGGAAGAGATGCTGGCGGTGCTGAACCGGGAACTCTTCTATACGGCCCTCAAGCAGCTGTTCACCACGGCAGGGGTCATCTCGCTGGAAGCGCTGGTCATGGGGTATCTGCCGCTCGGCTTCAACGACCTGATGCACGGATACTTCCGCACCCTCTGCGTGGGGTACGGGCTGTATGCGGTGGGCAACACGGTGCTGCTCATCCTGCTCTATTTCACAGATTACAAAGGGGCGCTGGGGGCGGCGCTGAGCTTTGCGGGGGCGGCTGCGGGGCTGACGGCCCTGTCCCTACGCTTTGACCCGGCGTATTACGGCTTCGGGTTCCTGGCCGGGGCAGCGGTGCTGTTCCTGACGGCGCTGCTGCGGCTGGACCGGTTCACCCGGAACCTGCCCTACCGCATCCTCGGCCAGCAGCCCGTCGTGGCCGAGGAAAAGGCCGGGGCATTCACCCGGCTGGGGCTGTTTCTGGAGCGGCACAGCCTGCAGAAAAAGGAGGAAGCATGATACAGGGAAAAACGATCCCCCGCCGCAGGGTGCTGGCCCTGGGGGCTGCACTGGCGGGGTTTTGCGTGGGGTGCAGCGTTCTGCCCACGGCGGAGGAAACGGCGGCGTCGGGGGAGGTTTCCACAATTTCGGGAACGCCGGTGGAAAAACAGCCCGATGACAGCATTCACCTGCGGGACAATGACGGGCTGTATACGGTCTATGACGACAGCGGCGTCGTGACCATGTATCTGACCGTCACCCGTGGGAACGAAGCCGAGAACACCGACCATACCTGGGCGGAGATCAATTCCTATTCGGTCTACGACTACGAGTACATGCAGGTGCCCCGCTACCAGACGGCGGCCTTGCTGCAGGTGGGAGACGAGAACGGCCCGCTCCTCTCGGAGGTGGGCTATGGGGAGACGGTGCCGAACGCGACGGTCCAGATCCGCGGCCAGACGTCCAGCCGGAATGCCCAGAAAAACTATAAGATCAAGCTGAAGAAGAACAAGGGGACCTGGCGGGGCCAGCGGACCATAGCACTGAACAAGCATCAGGGCGACGGCCTGCGCTTCCGCAACAAGATGGCGTATGACCTCATCCGGGGCATCCCTCAGATGGTGGGCCTGCGCACCCAGTTCGTGCATCTGTATGTGAAGGACCTGACTCAGGCGGACAGTGGGGCCTTTGTGGACTATGGACTTTATACCCAGGTGGAGCAGCTGAACCCGACAGCCCTGAAGGCCCATGGGCTGGACCAGAACGGCCAGCTGTACAAGGTGAACTTCTTCGAGTTTTTTCGGTATGAGGACGCCATCCGCCGGAAGACCGACCCGGCCTATGACCCGGCCGCCTTTGAACAGCATCTGGAGATCAAGGGCAGCGACGACCACACAAAGCTCATCGAAATGCTGGAAGCGCTCAACGACGAGACCGTGCCGATGGAGGAACTCTTTGAGACGACCTTCGACACCGAGAACATCGCCTACTGGATGGCGTTTCAGCTCCTGATGGGCAACACCGACACCCAGAGCCGGAACATGTACCTCTACAGCCCGCTGAACAGCGCGCGGTGGTATATCCTCGACTGGGACAACGACGCCATGCTTCCCCGCACCGAGTGGGCGTTCCGGAACTATTCCGACAGCCTGAGCTGGGAGCGGGGCGTGAGCAACTACTGGGGCAACGTGCTCTTCCGCCGCTGTCTGCAGACCCGGTGCTTCCGGGAAGAGCTGGACGCCGCCGTGGAGGAACTGTTCCGCTTTTGCAGCGCGGAACGCATCGGGGAGATGACGGCGCAGTACCGCAGCGTGGTGGAGCCCTTCGTCTGGCAGCAGCCGGATATCCTCCACGAGCCGCTGAGCCGGGCCGAGTACGACACCGTGGCTAGAGGGCTGCACCGGGAGATCACCGAGAACCGGGACGCCTACCGTGAGAGCCTGCACAAGCCGATGCCGTTCTACATCGGGATGCCGGAGCCAGCCGGTGAACAGCTGAGGCTGCTGTGGGATGCCTCGTTCGACCTGAACGCCGAGGACATCGTCTACACCGCCGAGCTGGCGAAGGACTACCAGTTCACGACAACGTTCTGGTCGGAGGCGGACATCCGGCTGCCGGAAACGGTGGTCTATGCCCTCCCGGCGGGGCACTATTTCCTGCGGGTGCGGGCGACGAACGCCTCCGGCTACACGCAGGATGCCTTTGATTACTACGTGATGGAGACCGGCAAGGCCTACGGCATGAAGAGCTTTTTTGTGGAGGCCGACGGCAGCGTGACGGAGGACCTGTATGAAGAGTGAGACCATCTTCCCCGCACCGGCCCACGCAAAAACGCAGCCGCGCACCTGCACCGGCGAACGCTACCGCCATGAGCTGAAGTACCGTATCTCGTACGGCGAAAAGGCGGTGCTGGAGCTGCGGCTCGCGCCGCTTTTGCAGCGGGACGCCCACGCCGGGCCGGGCGGGTATCTCATCCGGAGCCTTTATTTTGACGACTGCTGGAACTCCGCCTATGCCGAAAAGGATGCGGGCATCCTGGCCCGCAAAAAATACCGCATCCGCATCTACAACGGCAGCGATGCCGTCATCCGGCTGGAGCGGAAGAAAAAAGTGGGCAGCTGGATCTGCAAAGAGGAGGCCGCCCTCACTCGTGCGGAGCTGGAGAAACTTCTGAGCGGGGACTACGGCTTCCTGCTCGCTTCGCCGCAGCCGCTCTGCCGGGAGTTTTACTTCGAGTGCGTCTCCAACCTGCTGCGGCCCCGCGTGGTCGTGGACTACGAGCGGGAACCGTGGGTGCAGAAGGAGGGAACGGTGCGCATCACCTTTGACCGGGACGTCCGGGCGGCAGTGGGCGGCTGGGATCTGTTCGACCCGCACCTGCCCACTTTGCCGGTGCTGGACCCCGGCACCCTGGTGATGGAGGTGAAGTTTACGGAATTTCTGCCCCAGACCCTCCGGGAGCTGCTGCCGCCCAAAGCGCAGGAGTGGACGGCCGTGTCCAAATATGTGCTCTGCTGCGACAAAACGGCCTACTGCCACGGCAGTTCCGGCTGGCAGGGCTGAACCAATGCGAAAGGAACAACGCTATGAGTGTGAAGGATTTCATCAAAAAATCGGTGCTGGAAAATTTCAGTCCCTACAATGTCCCGCAGATGGCGGCGGCTCTGCTGGCGGCTGTGCTGCTGGGGGCGCTCATCTACTGGGTCTACCAGCGGTTCTATGCGGGGGTCCTCTTTTCCCGCAGTTTTGCAATGACGCTGGTGGGCATGTCGGTGCTCACCTGCATGGTCACACTGGCCATCAGCTCCAATGTGGTCATCTCACTGGGCATGGTGGGTGCACTGTCCATCGTGCGGTTCCGCACGGCGGTCAAGGACCCGCTGGATCTGCTGTATCTGTTCTGGGCCATCACGGCGGGCATCACCACCGGCGCGGGAATGTACCTGCTGGCCGCGTCGGCGTCTGCGGTGATGATCGGGGTCCTCGCCCTGCTCTCCCGCTGGCAGACGGCAGGCCGCATCTATGTGGCGGTGCTGCACTATCAGGGCGAAAAGCCGGGGGATGAAATCGTCCGTGCCCTGGGGCGGAACCGGTACGCGGTCAAATCGAAGACGCTTCGGGGCGAGGCGGTCGAGATGGCGGTGGAGGTCTGCTGCAGGGACGATGTCCGGGATGTTACCGACCGGCTGCAGGAGATCGAGGGCGTGGAGGACGTGACCATGATCCAGTACAACGGAGAATACCATGGCTAAGCGGCACACCGCTGCGGCGGCCGCCTGCCTGCTGCTGGCCGGGTGCCTGGTCTGGGCGGGGCGGAAGCGGACCGTGACCTATCTGCCGGACGAGAGCGCCTTCCCCAATGCGCAAATCGGCTATGCGCCCGGTGTGCTGGACAGCGGCACCGAGGGTGCCACCCTGCGCTATCTGGGCCTGACCTGGCGGCAGCTGGAACCCGAAGAGGGGGCCTACGCCTGGGAGACCATCGAGCAGACCTGTCATCTGGCGGAATTGCGGGCGCGGGGTGTCCATCTGGTGCTGCGCATCTCCTGCGACGAGCCGGGGGACGAAGCACATCTCGACATCCCGGACTGGCTCGATGAACAGACCGGCACCGGCCGCTGGTACGACATCGCCTACGGAAAGGGCTATGCGCCGGACTATACCGACCCTGTGTTTTTTGCCGCCCACGAGCGGCTGCTGCGGGCGGTGGGGGAGCGGCTGGGGGCCGACGGTTTCGTCAGCTATGTGGAGCTGGGGAGCCTCGGCCACTGGGGCGAGTGGCACGTCAAGTCCGGGGAGGGACTTCCCTCCATGCCCGATGAGGCTGTCCGGGACCGCTATGCGGCGCTTTACCGGGAGGCATTCCCGCAGGCTGCGCTGCTGATGCGGCGGCCCTTCCGGTTCGCGGCCGAACACGGGCTCGGCCTTTACAACGACATGACCGGCTTGCCCGAAGACACCGAAGAGTGGCTGGGCTGGATCGCCTGCGGCGGCTGGTATGAGGGCGACCCGGAGGGGCTGGTCCCCATGCCGGACGCCTGGCAGACGGCCCCCATCGGCGGGGAGCTGACCAGCCGACTTTCGATGGAGCAGCTGCTCACCACCGATCTGAGCCGGACCGTTTCCCTCATCCGGCAGTCGCACATGAGCTTTCTGGGGCCGAAGACGGCGGAGACCGCTTTCCGGGAGGGATATGATGCCGTATTGGCCGCTCTCGGCTACCGGCTGCGGGTCACGGAAGCGTCGCTGCGGCGGGTGACGGGCGGCACGGTGCTGACCCTGACTTTTACGAACGATGGCACGGCCCCGTTTTACTGGGACTGGCCCGTGAACGTCTATGTGGAGGAGGCGGACGGCACGACCGTGGAGGCCCAGCCGCTGGCGCTTTCTCTGCCGGATCTGCTGCCCGGCGGCTGCCAGACCGTGAAAACGAAACTGGCCGGTGTGCCGGGCCGCTGGTGGGAGGAACAGGACCGGCGCATCACGCTGGGCATCGTGGACCCGATGACCGGGGGGGATGCCGTCCGATTTGCGATGCAGACGGCGCAGGAGGGCGGACGCACCGTCCTCTTTGCGGGAGAATAGAGCCCAAAAAGCCTGAGACCTTGCAGAAAAGGCCTCAGGCTTTTTGGGCTGCGGATGCAGCGATCAGGAATATAGGAAACGGAGAATGGCAGAAAATTACAGGATGCGCACCCGGATGACAGCGGGGATCGCCGCCAGCTTGTCGGCCAGAGCTGCGTTCACGGCACCAGTAGCATCCAGCATGGTATAGGCCATGTTCTTTTTGCTCTTATTGACCATGTTCTCGATGTTCAGACCGGCCTCGGTGGTCAGCGCCGTGATCTGGCTGATCATGCCGGGCTCGTTCTTGTGGATGATGCAGATGCGCCGGCCGCCCGCACGGGGCTGAACGACCTCCGGCAGGTTCACCGAGTGGGTGATGTTGCCGTTCTTGAGGTAATCGCTGATTTCCTGCGCGGCCATGACGGCGCAGTTGTCTTCGGCTTCCGGGGTGGAAGCGCCCAGATGCGGGGTGCAGATGACGCCCGGCCTGCCCAGCAGCGCTTCGGCGGGGAAGTCGGTCATGTAGCCGGAGACCCGGCCGTTCTCCAACGCTTCCAGCAGGGCGGGGGCGTTCACCAGCTCGCCGCGG
>OGWY01002843.1_pt1 | contig 12139 bp, 8 predicted proteins | sample 1576121 | NCBI WGS metagenome assembly OGWY01 (sample SAMEA3541543, study PRJEB24748) | human gut metagenome | biome: human gut; feature: human-associated habitat; material: faeces | place: China | collected 2012 | reverse complement strand
ACCGGCGACTGCCTTGGCAAGCAGGGTTTTACCGGTTCCGGGAGGACCTACCAGCAGTGCGCCCTTGGGCATTGTTGCGCCGATTGCGCGGTATTTTTCAGGGTTATGCAAAAAGTCTACGGTTTCGGTCAGAAGCTCTTTTGCCTCATCTTCACCTGCTACATCCTTAAAAGTAATCCCCGTTTCTTTCTGCACATACATCTTGGCGTTGCTCTTGCCTACACCCATGATTCCGCCGCCGCCCATACGCTTCATGGTAAAGTTCATAATAAACAGCAGGAACAGGAATGGAAGTGCATAACTTAATATCTCTAACAGTAATGCATTGGAAGTATTATTTTCCCTGTTTGTAACAACGTTGTTCTTTAAAATACGGTCTACAAACTGGTAATCTCCTTCCAGACGCACAACATAATATTTCATCTGCTGGGAATAGTTGGTATCATCTGCCTTTGGCTTTACCTCAATAATGGTGCTTCCAACGCTGATGGACTCTACCAGATTGTAGAGAACCGTTGCCAGACGCTCTTTTTTTGCCTCGTCTTTTGCCAGTGCCCACGGCATTGTCTCGTCGATGTATTTGTTGCAGCGTTTAAACAGTGTAAAGATTTCGGTGATCGCATCTGCCACACGCAGCTCTTCCATTTTTGCAATGACTTTGTTCGGTGTTTCCAGAACGACTTTCTTTAATTCTTCATCCACCGGCTCGTTTACATTCTTATTTTCTACCACGCCGCCGAAATATTTATTGGACATGGAAACCGTACGGTTTACCAGGTTTCCGAGGGTATTTGCCAGGTCAGAATTCATACGCTCTACCATCAGCTCCCAGGAGATCACACCGTCGTTTTCAAATGGCATCTCATGCAGAACGAAATAACGCACGGCATCCACGCCAAAGAAATCAACCAGCTCATCGGCATACAGTACATTTCCTTTGGATTTGCTCATCTTGCCGTCGCCCTGCAGCAGCCACGGATGTCCGAATACCTGTTTCGGAAGCGGCAGATCCAGTGCCATCAGAAAGATCGGCCAGTAAATGGTATGGAAACGGATGATATCCTTACCGATCAAATGCAGATCTGCCGGCCAGTCTTTCTTGAACTGCTCGCTACTGTTTCCGTCACAGTCATAACCGATACCGGTAATGTAGTTGGTCAGTGCATCCAGCCATACATAAACGACATGTTTCGGATCGAAATCTACCGGAATACCCCATTTAAAGGAAGTACGGGATACGCACAGATCCTGAAGTCCCGGAAGAAGGAAGTTGTTCATCATCTCATTTTTTCTGGAAACCGGCTGGATAAATTCCGGATGGGTGTTGATATGCTCAATCAGACGGTCTGCATATTTGCTCATACGGAAGAAATAAGCTTCTTCTTTTGCAGGCTGCACTTCACGTCCGCAGTCCGGACATTTGCCGTCCACCAGCTGAGACTCGGTAAAAAAAGACTCGCAAGGTGTACAGTACATACCTTCATAATGTCCCTTGTAAATATCTCCCTTATCGTACAGTTTTCTGAAGATCTTCTGTACCTGTTTTTCGTGGTCTGCATCCGTTGTACGGATAAATTTATCGTAAGATGTGTTCATCAGATCCCAGATTCTTCTGATCTCTGTGGAAACTTCATCCACAAAATCCTTCGGTGTCACACCTTTTTCTTCTGCTTTCAGCTCAATCTTCTGACCGTGTTCATCGGTTCCGGTCTGGAAGAACACATCATATCCCTGCTCTCTCTTAAAACGGGCAATGCTGTCTGCCAGGACGATCTCGTAAGTGTTTCCGATATGCGGTTTGCCGGATGTATAGGCAATCGCAGTTGTCATATAAAATTTCTTTTTATCCATTTCTGCCTCCTGTATAATAAGATGTTGGGAGCAAGTTTTTGCCCCCAACTGATGCCTGCGAATTGCTCCGTTACAAAGTAACCCTGGCATCATAATAATACAGGAAAACTGCGTCTGGCAGCTTTCCTGTACTTTTTGCTTATTCAGCTTTTAACGCTTATTTCTACCGTAACATACGACAGTTTTTCTGTCAAGATTTCCTGACTGTGAAGTTATGGAACGGTTATACGATTTCTTAGAAATAACCAAAGTTTTTGCTCTTTGTATTCCAATAGTAGAGTCTTCCGGATTTATTGACCTTGGAGCCGTTTTTCTTTTTGGTTTCTACATACATATAGTAAGTCTTCTTCGGGTTGATCTTTTTGCCTTTAAATTTACGGATGGTCAGCTTTGTGGTGTTCTTGCCGACCGATTTTACTTTTTTATAACCTTTTTTCGGCTTTGTGGAGATATACACATCATATCCACTTGCTCCGCCGACTTTTCCCCACTGGAAGCTCAGGCTGCCTTTTTTCACCTTGATGCTTGTCTCTTTGATACGTGCCTGGTTGAAACACTGGATCTTTGCCTTCGGTGTAGCATAAGTCTTTCCATTTACCGTCTTGAAAGCCTGAATGGTTACCGTGTAAACTTCATCTTTCATCTTATCGAAATATGCACTGTAAGCATAGCTGTTCAGTTTCTGTGTCTTGCCGACACGTCTGCCTTTGCTGTTATACAGGGTCACTTCCACCCGATCTGCAGTCTCAACTTTATCCCAGGTTACTTCCAGCTTGTTGATAAAGTACCACCAACGCTCCTGTCTGAAATTATGGACGGCTGCCGGGATTGTCTCAACCTGTCCGCTTACCGGTGAACTTGTTTTTGTTCCATTTGATGTGTAAGCTTCTACACGCACATTGTAACGCTTACCATCTTTCAGTCCGGTCAGTGTATAGGATGGTGTCTTGGATTTTCCAACCAGCTTCATATCACTGTAACTTTCTCCAAGATAAATATTATATCCTTCTGTTGTAAGTGTATTCATAGAGCTTGCATACGTCTGTTCCCAAGTGATACTTGCACTGTTTTTAGTCATGGCTGTCTGCTGAAGATTCCCCAGTGACACATAATAATATGCATTCTCTGCTGCCTGTACCTGTTTCGCTCCGGTTCCTGCTACAGTTCCGACACTTCCTGCTGCCAGAATCATTGCCGTAAGAAGCATCATACTAAGTTTTTTTCCTTTTTTTATCATATTGTTTGTTCCTCCTTTGCCCTGTGTTGTGGTTTTGGGTTCTGAATTTTTTTAAAATTAACTCAATGAGTCATACGTGATTTTTCCGTGCCTTGCACTCTCAAAATCACGAAAACATTCGAAATCCGCTCATTTTTTTACAAAAATGGCTGCTTTCTCATGTTTTTGCGGTCCCCATAGACACAAACACGTATGCAAGCATCCGTTTTGTGTCCATTTGACCCTTTGACTCATTATATCATTTTTCTGCTTTCACCGCTACTCTTTTCGGCAATGGAAGGGAAATTTTTTCCACGATCAAAAAGGAACACATCATCAGCATTGCACCGATCACAAACCGCACACCCGGATGTTCTCCAAGAATCAGGATTGAGAGAATACATCCAAATACGCTCTCAAAAGAAAGGATCACGCCGCTTGTGGAAGTTTTCACATATTTCTGTCCAAACACACTGAGCAGATATGGCACAACCGTGCAGAAGACCGCCAGATAAGCGATGCTTCCGATGTTCATGCCGGACATGGCTGCCGGATGTGGCTCCAGGATCATCGCTGCCACAAGTCCCAAAATGCCGCCCGTCCCGATCTGAAGCATATTTAACAGAAAGCCGTCCTCTTCCCTTGCAAAAATCCCGGTCACAACAATATGGATCGCATAACACACTGCCGAGAGCAGCGAGATTAGATCTCCTTTGTTGACCCCGTCAAAACTTCCAAGCAAAATAAATCCAAGTCCTACAATACAGACAAGTGCCGCCAGAATATCCGCCCTCTGCGGCTTTTTCCCGCGGATCACCCAGTAAATAAGCGGCAGGATCGCCACATAAGATCCTATAATAAAGGAAGATTTGGAAGAGGTCGTGTACTGCAGTCCGACCGTAAAGAACAGAAATTCAAAATACAGGACAATGCCCATGATGATGCCACGCTTTAACGTGCGGATGCTCATTTTTTTCATTCTTGGGATACAGACCAGAGTCATAATGATACCCGCCAGCAGAAAACGAAAGGCCAGAAGCCAGATCGGAGAGACATTCTCCAGCGTGTCTTTTAACACGCAAAAGGCACTGCCCCAGGTGAATGCCGCCAGGAACAGTGCGAAAATTGCCATTATTTTTTTAGATGAACTGGTTTGTTTTTTCATCGTAGTGATAATCTATGCTGTCCATTTTCTCCAGAAGTTTCTGCCGGTTCAGTCCGCGGCAGGTACACAGTGCCTCCAGTGATTCATAATAATCACGCAGCTGTGTGTTTACATAGCTCAACAATATCATCGGATCTTTTGGAATCATACTTTACTCCTTTTTGCATACTTATGGAATTCCGGAGCGTCACTTCCAATCTCTGTGCCAGCCTGACATCTCTGTCCCGTTATCACATCATTCGACTTTCATTACTTCCGCTGCCAGTTTTCCGTCTTTGAGACCGATCACGATGGTGTCTTCTGTCTGTACATTTCCAGAAAGGATCATCCTTGCTGCCAGTGTCTCCACATTTTTCTGGAGGAAACGTTTCAGAGGTCTCGCACCATAGACCGGATCATAACCACCGTCTATGATATAGCTTTTTGCTTCATCCGTCAACTCCAGCCTGATCTCCTGGTCTGCGAGTCTGCGGTTCAGATCTGCCATCATCAGATCAACGATATTGCCGATGTTTTCTTTTGTCAGCGGCTTGAACATGATGATTTCATCCAGACGGTTTAAAAACTCCGGTCTGAAATGTGCCCGCAGGTCGTTCATGACCAGATCCTGGCTCTCCTGACGGATACTTCCGTCCGGCTCAATGCCATCCAGCAGATAAGACGAACCAATGTTAGAAGTCATGATCAGAATCGTATTCTTAAAGTCTACGGTTCTGCCCTGGGAATCGGTGATACGTCCGTCATCCAGTACCTGAAGCAGTACGTTAAAGACATCCGGATGTGCTTTCTCGATCTCATCAAACAGTACAACTGAGTACGGTTTTCTTCTGACTGCTTCTGTCAGCTGTCCACCTTCTTCATATCCTACATATCCTGGAGGTGCTCCTATCAGACGGGACACAGAATATTTCTCCATGTATTCACTCATATCAATACGCACCATATTCTGCTCATCATCAAACATACTTGCTGCCAGAGCTTTTGCAAGCTCTGTCTTGCCGACACCGGTAGGACCAAGGAAAAGGAACGAACCGATCGGCTTGGTCGGATCTTTGATACCGGCTTTGGAACGGATGATCGCATCGGTCACTTTTCTGACACCATCTTCCTGTCCAATGACACGTTTGTGCAGCTCATCATCCAAATGCAGGATCTTGGTACGCTCACCTTCGGTCAGTTTTGCGACCGGGATGCCGGTCCATCTGGAAATGATCCTTGCAATCTCTTCATCGGTTACACGGTCATGTACCAGCGACAGATCTTTGCTTTTTACCTTTTCTTCTTCGATTTCCAGCTGTTTCTGAAGTTTCGGCAGTTCGCCGTACTGCAGTTCTGCTGCCCTGTTCAGATCATAACTTCTCTGTGCTTTCTCGATCTCTTTGTTCATATTTTCAATTTTTTCACGCAGCACAGACAGATTCTCTACAGAATGTTTTTCATTGTCCCACTGAGCTTTTTTGCCCGCAAAAGATTCTCTCTGCTCTGCCAGCTCTTTCTGCAGATTTTCCAGACGCTCCGCACTTAATTTATCGGTTTCCTTTTTCAGTGCTGCTTCCTCAATCTCCATCTGCATGATTTTTCTTCGCTGTTCATCCAGCTCCGTTGGCATGGAATCCAGCTCGGTCTTGATCAGGGCACATGCTTCATCCACCAGGTCAATGGCTTTATCCGGCAGGAAACGATCGGAAATATAACGATGAGAAAGCGTTGCAGCCGCTACCAGTGCACTGTCTGTGATCTTTACGCCATGATAAACTTCATAGCGGTCTTTCAGTCCACGCAGAATGGAAATCGTGTCTTCCACGCTCGGCTCGTCTACCATAACCGGCTGGAATCTTCGCTCCAGTGCGGCATCCTTTTCAATGTACTGACGGTACTCATCCAGCGTTGTCGCACCGATGCAGTGCAGCTCACCTCGTGCCAGCATTGGCTTTAACATATTGCCGGCATCCATCGCTCCGTCTGTCTTTCCGGCTCCGACGATCAGGTGCAGTTCATCGATAAAGAGGATGATCTGACCATCGCTTTTTTTGACTTCTTCCAGAACGGCTTTCAGTCGTTCTTCAAACTCACCGCGGTATTTGGCACCTGCTACCAGTGCTCCCATATCCAGTGAGAAAATCTTTTTATCTTTCAGTCCTTCCGGAACATCACCGCGGACGATACGCTGTGCCAGACCCTCTACGGCTGCCGTTTTACCGACACCAGGTTCACCGATCAGCACCGGGTTGTTTTTCGTTTTTCTGGAAAGAATACGGATCACATTGCGGATTTCCGCATCTCGTCCGATCACCGGATCCAGTTTCTGATTTCTTGCTTTTTCCACCAGATCCTGGCCATATTTATTTAACGTATCATAAGTTGCCTCCGGATTGTCCGTCGTCACACGCTGATTGCCGCGTACCGTGGAAAGTGCCTGCAGAAAACGTTCTCTTGTAATGCCAAACTCCTGGAAAAGCTTTTTGATCTCCGGACTTGGATTTTTTATCATCGACAGGAACAGATGCTCTACGGAAACATATTCATCTCCCATAGCTTTTGCCTCGTCCTCTGCCTGAACAAGTACCTTATTTAAATACTGTCCGATGTAAACCTGTCCGCCGGAAACCTTGGTACGTTTCTCAAGTGCAGATTCTACCGCCTCGGTAAAATACGTTTTATCAATCTCCATCTTCTCAATCATCTTGAGGATGAGACTGTCTTCCTGTTTTAACAGAGCATAGAGCAGATGCTCCTGCTCAATCTCCTGATTGCCATATTCATACGCCAGTTTCTCAAGGCTGTTCACTGCCTCGATGGACTTCTGTGTAAATTTACTGATATTCATAAAAACACCTCCTGTTTGCCAGATGTTATATGTTTCTTTGTTATATCGAGAATATAACACTATTTGTTAGCACTGTCAAGAGGTGAGTGCTAATTTTTTGTGAAGAATTTGTGAAGACTACGAGCCATGCATATTTACAGGGAAAAACCTCCTTCAAGCTTGCTTGAAAAGGAGGTTTCTTTCATGGAACTATATAGGGCGACAGCCCTACAGCGAGGGAATTCTTTCCCGAGCTGTGCATGGCGTAACATTTACTTTCGCACTCGATTTTCTTGATTTGACCACATTTTTACGACAAATTCTTGGCAAAATATATTCGTCTGATTTTCTTACCACATTTTACGACAACGACTTATGGTTTATACCACAGCAGGTACGGTTTCTGGCAGGTTCATTTTAGACATCTCATTCTCCACATGAGACTTATCTGAAATATGATTATAGACATTCATTGTGATCTGTGCATCTGAATGGCCCATCACATACTGCATAACTTTGGGATTGACATTGTTCTCACCCAATCTGGTACATCCCGTATGACGAAGGGTATGCGATGAAATAGGAGGCATCAGCTCCGGCTCTCGCTTCTCTTCTTCTGCCAGTTTGCTTTCTTTCTTATTATAGGCATTGACAATATTTTTCAGAAAGCTGTTCACTCCCGCCGGCATGATCGGACGTCCATGCTTTGTATTAAAGATGAATCCACTGCGTCCACCGACCTCCACATTACTCTGCAAACCAAGCATCAGGTTCAGCTCTCTCTGTTTACGGAACGCATCATATACCATCTGTGTCATAGGAATATTTCTGATTCCTGCATCCGTTTTGGTTTCTGAATCATGGAAACAATATCCGTCATCACCTTCATAATACACAAGCTGTCCACCTACATGGATCTCCCGGTTCTTCATATCCACATCTGACCAGGTTAAGCCGATGGTTTCACTCACTCTCAGGCAAGCCCCAAACATAACCTGCATCATTGGAAGATGAGGCTTATACACATTACTCTGTTCAACAAACTTCAAAAGTTTTTCCTGCTGTTCCAGTGTCAATGCTTCTTTCTCCTTTGCCGGAGCCCCATAATCTCCAAGTGTTCCTGTTACTGGATTCTTGCGGATAATCCCATCTTCCACTGCCAGTTCAAAACTGGGATTCAATAAGCCATAAAGACCTTTGATCGTACTGTGTGCCAGTCCTTCATCTGACAATGCAGAAAAGAACGTCCTTACGTGAGATGTCTTAAAATCCACAACACGAATGTTTCCCAAAGTATTTCGTATCCGGTAGTCCCACATACGGATATAATTCTTTTTCGTTCTTTCCTTGATATTCTTTGTTGCCATGTATCGCTCAAACAACGTATTTACGGTCAGCTTCTTGACTGCGGCGTCTGTAATAAGCAGATCATCCATATCCTTATTGATCTTCTTTTCCATTTCTCGCAGACTCGCCAGATCAGCTGCATAAACCGAATTACGCTTTCCGGTAATTTCATCCTTGTAGCGATACTCATAACGTCCATCCGGACGCTGGTATTCACCTGTTTTTAAATTTCTTCCTTTATTATCTTTTCTTGCCATATCAATCATTCCTTTCACTTCATTTTTCGTTATTCGGAATGATTTTTGTCCTGTTCGTATCAGTCATAATCTGTCTGATATCTGTTCACAGATTAACATAATATTTTAGGATTTCCAAGGGTAAATTCTTGAAAAAACACTAATTTTTCTTTGCACTCTCATTCCGAAGGAAATTCGTTGTTTTCTCCTGTTCTCATCCATTACACTGCCATTGCATCAAGATATTTTTTTATCTTATCTACGTTATAGAGAACACGTCTGCCAACAATGATCTTTGCTTCTGCACAATCTGCAATTTTTCTTGCTGTGACAGCACCACAGGATAACATTGCCATTAAGCCTTCAATGTCCACAGTCAGACGATTTTCAGTGTTATACTCTGTTGTCAGTACACTCTACTTTTTGTTTAGACTTCTTACGATGATTTTCCATTCCGTTCGGCGTGTTGGCTTCCATTTGTATATGACGGTGTCAACGTTACAATTGACCTCTATCAGAAATCTTTCTGAATACTGGCAGCTCCTTCTCGAGCCTGCCAGCCGTTGCCGGAGTATCTTCGATTTCCCCGTAAAGATCTGGCTACTGAAATGGCTAAGATTTTGGATGTGAATCCACTGACACTGCATGAACCAACTACGATGAATGCTTCTGAACTGATGGAAATCCTGTTCTGGATTGATGAATTTAATCCCGGCATGATCAACCTCTTTCAGCTAGAGACTTATCCGGATGAAAAATCAAATTCCAGCGACGATACCGCTATCCGCTACCATAATTCTGATAGCTGGCCTGCTCATCCACCTGTTGGCATGTGGTTTAATTATGGGATTCTTAATGATTTTCTGAAAGAATGGACTCTTAGAAAAGAAGAACTGAAATCCGACGAGATTACCCGAGATGAATATTTTGAATGGAAAATCAACTGGCCACAGACCTGTGATGATTGTGGAAAACGAGAACCGTCAAAGCAGTGGAGAAATTTATATAAATAATTTAAAGACCGAAACTCTCCATCTTGCTTTGAATTTCAGTCTTCTTAAAACTCATTCGTAGCCAGTCAGTGCTTTCACAGTTGCTATAAATATTGCTCTTTCATATGATTTCTATAAAGGTCTTATAGAAATCATATGTCTTTCCGTTTTCCTGAGCACAGAGCAAAAAGCGGCTGATGATTGCACCAGTACGGTGTGATTCCTGAATACGTGATAAGTGTTCGTGCAGGTTATTAGGAAATCCCTCTGTCACTTCTTCCTTAAGCAAAAAAGTTACATACCGATTTGCCTTTTTTTGCCAAAGAATACTGGATTTTGGAAATAAGGAACTCATTTCCGCTGGTATAGTAAGCCCACGTTGTTCCTGTGGAAGTGTTTGCGTATGCTGCACCCGTGAATAAAGATATGGATTTTCAATATACTGACGCAGCTTGTCCCTTTCAATCAAGTCAAAAGATACAATGCAAGCTGTATCAATATCAGACTCTTGATATATCTGTGTCTTCAATTCCTCCAATGTCTTCAACGCCTTCATATGATAGCGTAATTTCTCCATCCGACGTGCAAGCAGTTCTTGTTGATGTTCCAATTCTACAAGTTTCTCAGAAAATAATTTTCCATGCTGTTCAGGCGTTGCGGCATCCATTCCACGAATTTCCTTTAACTCTAACCCAAGATTTTTATAAAAAATGACATCTGAAATTGTCATTAAATCTTCAATTGCATATTCCCGATATTGATTTTCAATTTTCTTTCTGGGATGTAAAATCCCCTTCTCCTCCCAATACCTAAACGTAGATGCTGGTATATCAAAAAAACGGGCTATTTCTCCAATTTGAAATTTTTTATCCATGACTTCTTCCCTTCCTGGTTTTAAAATTTACTACTATTTACCCACTATACTATTTTTCCTGTTGACCTTCAAGTTGCTTTAAGGTTTATACTTCCATCAAGGGAGGAAATTTTTATGGAAAATACTTTCATTTTTGCTTCTGAAAAAGAAGTTCGATTCACAAAACTATTAAAATTTATTGTTCCGACATATCTAACATCATTATTTAACACAGTCTATACCATTATTGATGGTATTTTTGTTTCTACATACGTCGGAACTAATGCGTTGGCTTCTATTAACATCGTTTATCCTATTGTAAATGTATTGACCGGAATTGCACTTGTATTTGCTACCGGCGGCAGTGCTGTCACAGCTTTACACATTGGCGGAAACAGAAAAAAGGAAGCAGAGTGCTCCTTTTCTGTCAGCTCTTTTGCAGCTATCTTGCTTGGATGCCTCGTTTCCCTGATGATTCTTATGAATCTCTCAGCAATTCTGACCATGCTAGGTGCAACTCCCGTGACAATTGCAGGGTGTAAAACATACGCACGTTGGTGGCTTTTGGCAGCTCCCGTCGTAATCGGTAAAGAACTGTTTACATATTTTATCCGAGTAGACGGTGCCCCCACATATAGCTTTACAACTGCACTGTCCGGTGGTATTTTGAATATCGTTTTGGACTATATTCTGGTCGGACAGATGCGAATGGGAATCTATGGTGCTGCACTGGCAACCATTTTGGGACTGATATTGTCATTTATCATGGGAATTTATTATTTTATCCATAAACATAAGTTTCTTTCATTTTCCTTGCATAACTTATCCTTGCGGGAAGCCATGCATTGTATGATAAATGGTGCATCCGAATTTGTTAATCAACTTGCTATTGCAGTTACAACCATCGTATTTAACCGCACTGCACTCTCCTTTACCGGTGAAGACGGTATCGCCGCAGTTTCCATCATCATGTATCTGCAGTTTTTGTTTATCGGTGTCTACTTTGGTTTTTCTATGGGCATGGCACCACCTCTGAGTTATGCGTATGGCGACCGAAAAATAAGAATTTGCCGAAAACTGGAAAGCTATGCTCATCGCTTTTTTGCAGTAGCTCCAATCGTCATTTATGCACTGACCTACTTTCTTACTCCAGTTGCTGTTTCCTGTTTCGCAGATACATCCAGCCCTGTCTTTCCTATTGCAGTGTCCGGAATGAGAATTTATGGACTCGGTTTTCTATTTTCAGGAATTAATATTTTTGCTGCAATTCGAATGATGGCATATGGAAAAGGATATTTCTCCGGTCTGATCACATTTTTGCGTTCATTCCTGCTATTACTTTTATTTTTGATTGTACTTCCTTTGAAATTTGGTTTGACTGGAGTATGGCTCGCTGTTCCTGCAGCAGAAGCTCTGACATTGCTCGTTGCTGTATGGTTTCTGCGGCCGATTCATTGTTAAAATAAGACTCCTTTATAGAAGAACCACAACTTACACATGACAGTAAAGCGGACATTCCAGGTCCGCTTCGCTACTTGCTCATGAACGCAGACGCTTTGCGATATGCGTTCAAAATACAGCATAATAGCCGCCTGGCTTCAAGCAAAAATCAGGCGGCTAATCGCATCTGGCTTTTTGTAATCTGAACCAAGTTTCGCATAAATCTTATTCCA
>OGWY01002839.1_pt1 | contig 12160 bp, 13 predicted proteins | sample 1576121 | NCBI WGS metagenome assembly OGWY01 (sample SAMEA3541543, study PRJEB24748) | human gut metagenome | biome: human gut; feature: human-associated habitat; material: faeces | place: China | collected 2012 | reverse complement strand
GTTTGTAACAGTAGAATGTACCGATGCTCCGATGCAGATTATCGGAGTGGTGAAAGATTATCATCAGCAGGCGTTGAGTAAGAATTATACTCCTATTATGCTGATTCATAAAGATAAGATAGACTGGTTGCCACAACGCTATATTTCTATCGTAATGACTTCCGGCAATCCCCGCGAACTGGTATCGCAGGTACAGGAAATATGGAATCGGTACTTTGCTGATTCCAGTTTCGATGCAGCGTAAGCATCTACAACGTTCTTATGCCGTACACCGATGGCAACCATATCATCCGGCATATCCTGCAGCATCTCCATGACTTTGGCAAGCTTTACAGGCATTCCGCCCGTATATTCCTTGACCGTGTTCGGTGCCGCACTGATGCGCAGCAGCAAGGTAATCTGCTGGATAAGGCGCATCATGCTGTCCTTACGGGCGTTACCGGTTGACCGGAAGTAGTTGGCTCTCATCGAGTGGAACTCATTGATCGCCTTCTGATATACGGCTTTCTCTGCAAAAGAAAACTGTACCGGGATCTGATGGATATGCTTGATGTCCTTACCGGTAATTTCCTCGAAGGTACGAGTGATGACCGTATGCGCCAGAATGTCATTCAGCTCATCGGCATTATAGATGTCCTGCGTCTTTTGGCCTACGCCAAACACGGTAACCTTTTCAGGCAGATGGGAAGCAGAAAAGAGCGAATAGCCCGCTTTGTACGCTGGAATGGGTTTTCCAAAATACAGATTTCGGCCTTCCTGCAATCCAGGTTCTTCGTCTTTCTTCCCGCGATTAAAGTGATATACCGTTTGGGACCACGACATCATGTTGTAGGAGTTGTTGTACAGCATTTCGAGCTGTGGCGCAAACTCACTGATGTTGTTGCGGGTAGTTGTGCCGGTCATCAGGAGTTTGAACTTGCAGCGGCGGAAGCAGCTCAGTGCAGCCTTTGTTCGGCGGCTGTTAGGGTTGCTCATCTCGTCGCTTTCATCAAAGCAGAACGCAACCTTCTGAATGTGCATGCGAATCCACTTCTTGATCTGCTTGCGATACTTACACAGCATATTAAGTGTCACGAGCACAAAGTCACCTTGCTGAATATTATCCAAATCCGACGAGCGGGTCAGCATGATGTACGGTTTGCCGTAGTTCTGCATAGCAACTTCCCATGTATTCTTAATCGAGATAGCTGGCGAAATCACCCATGTGCAGAAGGCATTCTGTTCCTGCATACGGTATGTGCCAACTGCAATGCCGGCAAGCGTTTTTCCGCTACCCTGCTCCCATTGGATCAGTCCATACTGTTTCTGGATCAGACGGTTGATATCTTGCTTTTGCAGGTCTGTCAGGTGGATGTCTTCATTATTCTCTGCATCGTGAAGAATAAAGTCATTCAGCCATTCAGCAATATGGGGTTCCGAGGACATTTCAGAGAACGGTTGCATTTCAGTCTGGTAGCAGCGCTGCTTGCGACGCAGCATCTTAGAAAATACGCCGTAGTTCCCCGCCGGCCAGTCATAAGCAATAATACTCGAAATAGGGACCATCTCTTTCTGGCTCTCCGTGAGTTTGCGAGCCATCTTCGGACTGTATGCACGATAAGTCAGACAGCCGTTACTCTTGATAAGTTCGATTTTGTCCTCATATTTCGGTTTGTGCTGTCGGCTGACAATCTGCCGCAGATATGCGAGCACCTTTGCCTCGGTGATGCATACCCGGCACCACTCCTCATATGACATGCCTTCCGGTTGCTTTTGGTCATACAGACGGCCAAGATACTCGCACGCTTTCCCGTGCTTTTCTTGGAGGCGAGGATGCGACTTGATCGTATAAAGGTACTTTTTTACCTTATACGCAAAATCAGTTTTGGCATCACTCTCGCGAGCAAGCTGCAACATAATACTGCTTTTTTTTGTCCTCAACTCAGTTTGTGCGTCAACAACAATCATTTTACGCACGGCTTCTACGCTCTCACTTGAGAAATTTGCTACATCCAATGTCATAGCCGTATGATAAGGAAAAGATTTGCTCTCCTCCCCTTCCGGTCGCTTTTGCCAGAACTGTACTTTCGTCGGATAGGACTGAACACCGACTGCGCGGAAGGCATCTGTCGGCAACGCAAACTGTCCAAGAAATCGGAAGTTCTGTTCCATCCCTTCAATCATCTTCCCATCAGAAAAATCGTCTGCAAGGAAAGACATTGGAACGACAATAGCCATGATACCATAAGGTTTAAGCAGTTGCACCGCCTTCTGGCAGAAGTAAAGCTGCGATAGAATGCGTTCCTGTCCCAACTCAAAGGTCAGATTAAACGGGGGATTTCCTGCCACGTAGTCCATTTTGAGAGGAATTGAGTAGCTGCGAATATCATCTCGAACCAGATTAGCTGCCGGGTACAGATAATGCGCAACCTTATAGGCCTTAGCGTCAATTTCGCATCCATACGCATTGCTTTCCACAGGAACGAAATTAAAGAAATTGCCCATGCCGCAGGTAAGATCGGCGACTAACTCTTGTTTATTCATAGCAAGAGCTGCCATCACAAACTCACAAATGGGGTGAGACGTAAAAAACTGTCCATTCTCGATTTCTTTCTTCGCCGAAGAAAATTCAGCGTAATTGTCGAAATCGGAGAAATTCAATCCATGCAGGCCACCGTCACCGGTGTAGGCGTTGTAGATGTCCTCCGGTGTGATGCCGTTTGCTGCAGCTTGGTTGCAGGCGATCAGGTGTAGATTTTTTTCATTCAGCTCTTTGCGAGCCTCTTGGGGAATATTCTGTCCCAAATGTTTGTATTTCATAGGTTTTGCCTCCTAAAAACAGATGGAGAGGGATACCCTCTCCATCCAATTATTCGTTTTAATCGCTTATGCTTTTATGGTTTTCCAAAATACCTTTGACGACTGCGACAATTTCCGGCCATTTCGCCGTTTTGGACATGTCGTTGAGCTGATAAGTCAGGCCCAAACCTTTCCAGTTCGTCCGCCCACAAAGGATCTCGTCCCACTTCGCACCGCGAGCACTCTGGGCTTCCGCCAACATTTCGGCGCGAGCCTCTTCGCTTTCGCAAGATGCGAACTTTTCTGCATATTCGGGGAAGTCCCTCTCTTCCATCTCTGTCGAATTTGTATAGCAGAACGGTGTCAGGCGGGTATCCAGATACCTCGATGTAGCTGCCGTCAAGGCGAACCCTTTGAGATATGTGTTCCCTTCTTTATCGGTCAGAAACATCAGAGAGCCATCCCTCCGAGTAAACTCACCGTAGAGGTCTTTACAGAAGTCCTCCAGCCCGAGCAAGGTATTCTCCCGATTTGCCAAATACAAGCTGGCGGTATGTTTTTTGAGCGACTCCTTCAACTTGTCCATGCAAGCAGTCGGGAAAGTCCATACGGGGCTGAGATACTGTGTTTCCATCACTGGGAAAATTGCCGCTGCGACTATTCTCCCCAGATGGTCGGGAATGCTCCCGAATGCCTCCACAATGCAGTCATACCACGGCGTCCAACAGACATTATCGAAGGACTGAATAATTTCGTCCTTAACGGCATCCTTCTGGATGACAGAAATCTGCTGTGCCAAAGCAACCATATCTTTTAACGATACAGTCTCCTTGAAGTGCCAAACATCATAGATATTACAGCTCATAATTACTCCTTCTCATTTTTAATCGTTAACAGGCGTGACATGTGCAGGCGATGATTCCCCACTCTTATACGTTCAGAAAGTTTTCTACAAACTCTCGCGCGTACGTTTCAGACTGGAAACGTACGTCCACGCGACCGTTCTTGAACAGCTTGACGGAAGATACCTTTGTCCCATAAATCGGTATGATCTGCTGTTCCACATTGTAGTTGAACAGATAGGCATAATTGTACGGTACTTCATTGAGAATACCGGTGTCATATGCTATCAATCCACGGATGATGTCTTTCATATCCCCGCGGATCTCCCAGCTATCGCGCCAGTCACTATGTTGGCAGCCATACTCAAAAGAGAGCACGGCTTTTTTCAGTTCGAAGTTCGGCGAACCGTTGTAACCGTGCGATGCTCTCTTGCACTGTTCTTTCATCTCCTGCAATGCCTTTTCTTCAAAAGAAAAGCCGTCAAGCTGCTGGAAGATCCAGTTGAGGACATCCTCATAACGTAGATGGAGATTGTCCATCTTCACCTGGTATTCCATGGACATAGCGTCAATCTTTTCTCGGATTTCTTTTCTGTCCAGGTCCATATCATCCAAATCCCATCGGTTCGGCTTCTTGGGGATCAGCAAATCGCAGACCTCACTGCGATCTAATTTCACCGAGTAGTGACTCGCGAACCAGTTCGCAATATTGGACACGAAAAGTGCGTGTACCTTCTTGCTCTGCTCGTCCATTTTATCCTCGGAAAAAGTATCGCCCAGATAATCCGAGCAAAGATACTTGTCCGGGAGCTGCGCGATGAGCTCATTCTGCTCTGTGCAGCTTTTGTTGATAAGAGCTTTTTGCTGCTTAATAGCGGCAAGAGCGGCATCGTAAGCCGTCTGAAGGACTTCACAGACCTGCTTATCTTCCGGCGAGATCTTATCGACGAGGTTGATTTCAACCTTTGCAAACTTTTCAAGCATATTCATATTTTTTCTCCTTTTTAAGAGGGGCGATTATTGCATCGCCCCTCTTAGCATTATTGATAGTTTTTTGCATTGAAGCCATGCATAGAGCATTGCTCTTATGCAAATTTCTTCGTTGTATAGGTGACCGTTTGTACAGTTCCCGTCGTATACTTATCGGCTTTGATAGCCTCTGTCAATCCGGGAATGTTATCAGCAATACCATTGGTAAAGATATCCGTACCGAAGAAACCCCAGCAGGAGTCAACCTCCTGTGGGTCGTTCGGATCCTCCAGATCATACAGGGTGTAGCCATGTACATCCCCTGCAAGGTACTGAGCATATACATCAACCTCGTCGCGGATGAACTCTTCGGCTTTTTCTCTCGTCCATTCCGCTTCTGCTAAACCAATATTGAGAAATGACTTCTTCTCAAGTACAGCCCAACCGATCACGCTTGTGTCGAATGAGTCACAGCCGACACCGGGTACGCCGAGATGCAAAGCAAGTCCCGAGTGGTCGTAGAGGAACAAGGGAATCATCACGATATCCGAGTTCTTCTGCAGCTCGGCAATCTTCTCCGAAATCGACATCTCCTCTTTCTGTTCCTCAGTGATAAGCTGCGCATAACGCGTCAGCATCGCATCAAGAAAGTCGTGGGGAGTTTTGTAGTCATGGTGATCGCCCAAGCAATAACGACGATGCCAGCACATCAAACTGACAATGTTTACAGCGTCAACGCGCGGATTGCTCGGCATGGGATCGTTCAACATCTCGATGGCATATGTCTTGCCGTCGTAATCGAACTTGATGTATTCATCATTAAATAAATCCATATTTTTTCTCCTTTCGGTCTATAGCCCAGTATATTTATCGCAGAAAGCGGTTCGCGAAATCTTGTGCATATTCATAACCCGTGCAGACACAATGGAGTATCTGCACGGGTTTGGTTCTTCTACAAGGATAAACGCAATGATAAGCTGCGGTTACACCTTGCTCATATTATGCCTTCTCCAGCATCTCATACAAGCGCCGAAGGTAAAGCTGGTTTGTTGCGGCATTACCGTAGTGCATATTCGCCTGGGCGAGACTGTTGCTACCCAGAGCCCACAAACGCTCGTTCGAGATATCTACCTTAACACTTGCAATTTCCTCGTTGAGGAGATTGGTCAGCCAGTTATGGACCATCTCATCAGCATTATAGAATGTTGCATCAGAAACCTCATCACGACCGAAGGAGCTGTACTTGGTGAGATTGTCTCTCGGTGCAATCCCCTTGCAATCCAGACTACGCTCATCGAGATCTTGAGGGTTCAGATAAATCCGATCTGTGTTGCAAAGGTGTTCGGCCTTGTCCAGAGCATCCTCGCGGTTCTCCGCCCAGATGACAACATCTCTGGAGGATACCTCCTTCACATTTACAATGAAGGGTTTAAACGACTCTGCAGAGTCCTCATAGGTCGCACGGATGTTTTCGATAAACTGCTGAACCGTCAGACTGCATGCCTTATGAGATGTCAGATCGAAGCCCTGCCATTCACACGGCAAATCTTCATCCAGACCAACAGAGGCAGGAAAGAAGGTGTTTCCCTTCAAGATCTTACGGATAAGCAAATCCTGCTCATCCGTCATCTCACCGGTAAGAACCGCTTCAAAGTGAGATTTATTGTTTTCCTCGTCGCGGAGGAAATATTGGATTAACGTGTTCATAGAATCCACCTTTCTTAATAGACGTTTTGTTAATCGAGAGCGCTCCAGGAACCATCGTTCCAGAGCAGCAAGTCAACCGGATCAATAGCTACGTTCTCATCGATAAACTGATCCATATTTTCCGTGTTGTCAAATACGATCGTGAAATCGTTTAGATCGTAAATGCTGAGAGCACAGCAGGATGTCGGCATTTTGTCCTTCATCTGAGCCTCCGTACCGAGAATGCACGGATAGGCTTTTGCGATAGAGGTAACATAGTCCTCAAGCGCCTTGTAAAGCGCAAATGGAATCGCAATGTGGTTCCAGAACTCACGACCGTACCACGGATTGCCGTTGTCATCTTCTAATGTCCAGAGAGTATCCAGATATGAAACGAGTGCGTTGTCAAAGCAAGAATCCTTCGCCTTGGCAAAGAAATCCTCCCGTTCCTCGACAGCGGCGTCCTGCGGCAGATTCTTTCTCATTTTAGAGAAAAGCTGTACGCTCTTCTTGAGATGAGAAGCTGCAACTACCTCCTGCGGATATTCCGAACGGTCGTCCCCGATCATTTCGGACAGACGAAACAACGCTTTCAGCGTGTTTACGACGTCCATTGTTTCTGTGAAACGCATAGTTATTTCTCCTTTGTAATATAGCACCCTACTTTTGCTGGGTGGGTGGTCATAAGATATCCTGCCCGAGATACGATTTTCTCGATCTTTTTCAGAACATCAAATGTCTCCTTGGGCGGATACATACCATCATAGTTTGTATCCACGACCAGGGTGATTTTGCCATCGGCGGCGTCGAAAATTCGCGTTTCACGATTTGTCTTCTCACGAATTTTCTTTGCCAGCGCACCGAACTTCTTCAGGAGATTGGCATGTTCCTTTCGAGCAGCCTTCCGCGTTGCGAAAAAGAGCTCTTTGTCGCCAACCACCTGAATATCCGAGTTTACGGATACGGCATACGCCAGTTCGTCCAGTTCTTCATCTGCAAAGATCCGGACTTCCAGGTCCGGATTTCCGGCAAATGTGAGAATTTTTTCTTCTTCGCCGATGAAATACGGAATTCTTTGTTCTTTGGCTTTGTTGTACACAAAACCGATTTCTCTTGACACCATAAAGATGTCTCCTTTCATAGAATTTTTTTGAGCCAAAACAACCAAGTTGGTTATTTTGAAAAAATATATATAAAAAAAGACACCATCAGAAAAAAATCTAATGATGTCTTTTATATCGAATATAGGAACAGTGCTCCCTTAGATAAGAGAGTTAGAGAAACGATATCTCCAAGTTAGGAGATGAAAGAGAGACTGTTTACAAGAATATATTAGCATATTGATGACGCTATTGCAATAAAAAAATCGAAGGAACGAGGAATTCTGTGCAAAAACAAAAGTCCTGCATGCCACCTAATATGGGCAGCATGCAGGACAAGGATAATTGGTGTTTAGAGTTCCGATCTCAGCGGTGCGCCGAAGTCTTCAGGAAAGTAGCCTTCCCCGTATTCGTCAAAGACGATCCAGCCCTCGTAATCAGCATCGCCGGATACGTGGGCGTCAGTGCCGCATACAAGAGCTGTGCCGTTAACGGTCTGCAGGTGGTCTCCTGCCTTCAGCTCGCAGAAAGGAATGCTCATGGGTTCTCCCTGTCGTACGATATTGACCAGGTACTTTTCGTCATAGATTTTCATGGTTTTACTCCTCCTTAGATAATGGCTGTACGTACGCCGCAGAGATTATACATATGGTCTGCGGTTTCTTTTTCTACGTCGTTGATGATATCTCGGATAGCCGAGCAATACGGTGTAGACGGCCGCGAGTCGTAGTCCAAACGCTCAAAGACGGAATCGCGAATTACGCCGACAGCATAGCCATTATCGCCCTCAATTCTCAAGATGGACAACTCTTCGGTCGGGTCTGCGTCCAGCATAGAGAACATATGCTTGAAGCCGTTTTGAGTGATGCCGCGATCCTCAGGAAACTGCATAAATACAGCGTCCATGTTTCCGCGAATACGACAATCGTCAAGCAGCAAAGAAGAAACGACAATCGCCGGACGAATGGCATACTCTTTCGTACAAAACGAGTAAGCCCAATCTCCGTTTTCACGGATCAGCATAGCAAAATTGTCCGTAGAACCACATTCCGAGCGGGTTGCGAAATAGCCGGTAGCCAGCCAGTAGGTCTGATTGCCCTTTGGGATTACATGAGAATATTTGCGATACTCGTCAAAAGTAAGGGCAGCTGCCAGGCAAGCCGACATATCGTATTTGGCGCCGTAGTCCACGCGACAATCCAACGTCAGCAAACTGAGATTGCGACCATAGATGAGGTTATTATCCACGGCGGCGGAGAATACGTCGAACCAGCGGCAAATCATTTCACGATGCTTGCTGCAGGTATAATCGTTGTTTCCGTCGTCGCTAAAGGCGGTTTTTTCGACAGGTTCCTTTAGGAGAAGGAACAGACGGTCTGCATTGGCGGGTGCGGCCTTGGGTTTGTTGTCTAAGACGACAAACTGAACTCCGTTGATGGTTACAATATCGCCCGGCTTTTTGGGTACAATACTCATATTATATCGCTATCCTTTCTTTTATTCGCCCCGAAGATCTGCTTTGCTGCGGAACTCCGGGATACGTTCTTCCAGTATATTGATGATGTGCGCTGCTGCAGTCTCATTGATTGACTCAAAAGACTGATACAGAAATGCCGGTTTACTCTCCAGTGGTATCTGCCGTGTCCGCGCTTTTGTCAAACCATATTTCTCGCCTATTGAGGTTAATGTCTCGCCGGCGGCGTGCATGAGGCAGATATCCGCGTTGCGGTATAAACGGTCAAGATGCTCCAACTGCTTAGTATAGCAGAGAGCATTGAACTCCATGATTGCCGCTGCTTTTTTGTCCTCGCCGAACATTTTATAGATTGCCTTGAGGATACCGTTCAGACAATAAGGGTTCCCTGCACTGTATATGATAAAGAATTCCACTTCGTCAATGCAGGCTTTGAGCAGATATTCTGCGATTTTCCTGGCGTGATTAGCTGTGAAGTGCTTTCGGGGATATTCCGCCTCCAGAATGTCGTCTACGCAAACGGTCAGGGTGTCTTCTGGCAGGTACGAGGGAATATCTTTGCCCGTGGGTTCTACGCAAAGTACGCGCATGGTTGCATTTGCGTGAGTTTGTAAGAATGATTGCAACCCACGTTCCTCGTAAAATGTGTGTAATTGCATATCCATTATCTCCTTTTTTTGTGGTCTTATTTGAGTTTGACGAAATCAAGACTCGAAAGTTTTATCAGAGATTCGGGAAGCAATCCTCGGTGCAAGAATTTGCTTCATAAACCTCTCTGCAGTATTTTTCGACTTCTTGTTCCTTCGCAAGATACAGCGGATAAGCGTCTTCCGGAAGAAACGGATTCGTATCCAGCTGAAGATGCCGCAGCTCGTGGATTGCTGTCATGAGCACACCCCTAGCATAAGAAGATTCTTTGCTAAACCAAGGGTCAATTTGCATGTCTGCATTTTCTTCCGCGTCTTCTTGTGCGGCCTTCCAGATTGATGACGCGTTAATAGCGACAAAGTTTCGATCACGCCAAAGCTGTCCCAATAGCGGATCCTCTGCGATGTAAAGCGCATATTCGTCACCGTATTCGTTGCAGAGATTTTCTCTCAATGGATCAATTTCGTCGTCCTCATCGTCTCCGTCCCAGAAAATGTACATTCCGCTCATGGTCAGGAATGCGTTTTTATCGCATACTCGCCATAAGTACGCTGCTAATTCCTCTGGGGCGATTTTGAGTTTGTCGGGGATTTGCTTGCTGATATGGATGCGGCTGGCAAGATCCTTGATGCCCATTTTCTCAAGAAAATAGAATGCAATTTCTTTGTCGTCGTCCTCGTCCCATACGCAGATGGAGGCATCGTCCTGGGAAAGTAGGTCCATTGTTCCATTATGGATCTCCTCCGCTATATTATCGCGAAGGTATTGTTCTGTGAGTAATTGGTTCATTTTTAATCGCTCCTTTTAAAAAAAATAAAAGCGTTATTGAAATACTTCAATAACGCTTTTTGATAAATTAACTGAAACACTCTTTGATAGTCAAAGTATAATAACAATACTCGAATGAGTAAGAAAGAGACATTTCATATGATTATGATAGCATAGAATTATGCCGTTTGCAATGGATTTGTTAGTGATACACGAATAAAAGTTATTTGTAAAAGTAAATTCCGGTTGGGTGTGGAATTTAACCTTACAAACATCCGAATGGAAATTAAACCTACAAATACTTATTCATAAAGAAAAACCGACCCTATTGGGTCGGTTTTAAAACACTTTACAAGGAATTGTAGTAGCGGCGGCTCATCTCATAGAGCAGCGCATCTTCCGCCATCCGAAGCTGGATATTGTCCGCCTTTGTGACTGCCTGAATCTCTCTTGCGAGGTCTCTCAGGGTTTGACACTCTTTCGGAATCACTCCAGTCTTACGGAAAATACATACTTCCTCATACATGGTCACGAGCTGCTGGTCCGTCTTATTGGCGACCATTTGAGACAGCCAATGCTCATCTGCGGACTTCTGCTGAATTTCTTTCTTCACTATGATGAACACTCCTTTTCATAAATATCCCTCAATCTTCAGCGAGAGCGGGGGTACGGCTTACCGTACCCCGCTGTTTTAAATTGGATATCAATATTATTTACACGCCCAGATATTGCGCTGCAGCCGATTGTCTTCAACTTCTCGGTGTGCTACGCGATACGGGACATCTTCGACCGTTCCTTTGTTATCGTAACGATACTCTCTAACGATATGCGCTGTATCGTCGTATTCGACCTTGACATAGATGATGCTGGCATTGATAAGCCGCGTATCTGTCATCAAATCGATGGAGTCCCACATTTCTTTCGAAACGAGTTTCTCCTGCTTCCGATAGCAGAACACAACGGTCTGCCCATCGCTGAAGCCTTCGAACTCAATGGCACGATAGGTTCGCAGCCATGCCATGTATTCAGCTTCTTTGCCAAATGCGTAGCGGTTCGAGCCGCCGTCCGAAGACACCTTAAATCTATAGGGGCTACCGTTCTTCGGCTCCGCCATATAGGAGACATAGAACTTATCCCAATTTTGGGTTGTGTAGTCACCAAAACGCGGATTGGGTTCGCTATAAGACCAGACATTCACAGGTGCCTGGAATTCCACCAGACCGTTTTCCTCCGGCCCACAGCTGCCTCAGATATTAAACTTCCGCATTCCGATGCCCGCATAGATGAACTTTTCCTGCTCGTGATGTCCGAACGGTCCGCCGCTGCAGTTGACGCGGATATGCCCATCATCGACTGAAACATCCGGGACAAACGGGCAATAGCACAGTTCTGCCTTCCCATCTTCCTGTTTGCACAGATTCAGAATGACCGCATTGCCGTAGTATTCGCCGTTTTTGTCTGTGTAATGGACTGTATCGCCAGGCAGTGGGGCCACATGAGGCATTTTGTGAGCTGTCTCAATGGCTTCTACTAAAGCATTTACTTTGTCCACGTCCGACTGCACGATGTGATGGTCCAAGCAGTAGGACTCATTTTCACGGGTCAAGCTTTCAATAGTGTACATTTTACTCCTCCTGATTCTTTATTTTAGAGCGGCCAAGCCGTTATGGCAAGGCCTCTCTAATTGCAAATTATTTAATGACTTCAAGGCTGCTTGGTGCAACCACGCCATCGAACTCCCACGAGTGGATGCATCCGTCATGCCGGATATTCCTATCCGGTTTCAGGACCATTCCGTGGGTATTTACCTTCGGTACTACGATACCGCTGTCGTAGACGTCAGAACTGACTGCATCCGCGCACTCAGCAAAGCTTTCCGCTATGTCCGGGCCATC
>OGWY01002836.1_pt1 | contig 12163 bp, 11 predicted proteins | sample 1576121 | NCBI WGS metagenome assembly OGWY01 (sample SAMEA3541543, study PRJEB24748) | human gut metagenome | biome: human gut; feature: human-associated habitat; material: faeces | place: China | collected 2012 | reverse complement strand
AATACAGATAAAAAAGAGATGGCAATCCGGTTTACTAAGGCTGGTACCTACTATTTTAAGAATATTCAGGTTGCCAGTGCGTCAATGAAAGGTTATACTAAGAAAGTACAGAAGTTAAAGGAAGACAAAATTGAAGGTTTTAAAATTGCAGGAAGTGATGTATCTTTAAACGTTAATGTAGATAAAAATAAAGTGTTGTGCATAGCAATTCCTTATGCACAGGGCTGGTCTGTGAAAGTAAACGGTAAAGATGCCAAGCTTTTGAATTGCAATCTTATGTATATGGGAGTTGAGCTGGAGGCGGGAAATAATCAAGTTGAATTACACTACGAAATGCCGGGATTCAAATTGGGTGTCTTATGTTCAGGCATATTTGGGTGTGTTTTCTTACTTTACATTATATTATTAGGAATTAGAAAAGTAAAAAACAGAAAAAATGTAGTCTGTGCATGAAAGCGTGAGCGGAACAGGGAAGGAAGTTAAAATGATTAATGTTGTCAGGGCATCATTGCCACCACTAGAAGAATATGTAGAAGAAATATCCAGTATATGGGAAAATCACTGGTTGACGCATACTGGACCAAAACATCAACAATTACAGAAAAATTTGGAAAAGTATTTAGATGTGCCATGTGTTGAACTTTTTTCTAACGGACACATGGGATTGGAATTAGCTTTAAGGGTTTTGAAGTTAGAAGGAGAGGTAATAACTACGCCATTTACATTTGCTTCAACTACACAGGCTATTGCAGATGTAGGTCTGACTCCTGTTTTTTGTGATATAAATCAGGATAATTATACTATGGATGCGAGCAAAATAGAGGAGTTAATTACAGATAAGACATCTGCTATTGTACCGGTTCATGTATATGGTTATATATGTGATTATCAGGAAATAGAACGAATTGCCCGGAAACATAATTTAGCAGTTATTTATGATGCTGCACATGCATTTGGTGAAAGCATAAATGGAGTGCCTGTAGGAACTTTGGGAGATATGTCCATGTTCAGTTTTCATGCAACAAAGGTATTTAATACAGTTGAAGGAGGCGGAGTGACATTTTCTGATGAAAAGTACAGAAAAGAATTTGCAGCAATTCGCCAGTTTGGAATGTATGGAAAAGAAGATGCGGAAATGTTAGGTACAAATGCAAAGATGACAGAATTCCATGCGGCAATGGGATTGTGTAACTTACGACACGACCCGTTTTGCGGCAGCGGCACCATTGCCATCGAGGCGGCGCTGGCCGCCAAAGGCCGCGCGCCGGGTCTGAACCGCGACTTTGCGGCCATGCAGTGGGCGTGGCTGCCGGCCGAGGTCTGGCCGCAGGCGCGCGAGGAAGCGCGCGCACGCGAGTTTCACGGCGAGTATCACATCTTTGCCTCGGATATCGACCCCCGCGCCGTCGCCATGGCGCGCGAAAACGCCCGCCGCGCCGGCGTGGATGACTGCATCACGTTCGCGGTGGCGGACGCGCGCGACTTTGACCGCACGACGGACCGCGGCGTCATCGTCACGAACCCGCCCTACGGCGAGCGCCTCATGGAAAAGCGCGAGGCCGAGGCGCTCTACACCGCCTTCGGCGCGGCGTATGCCAGGACCGAGCATTGGCGGCTCTACCTCCTGAGCTCGCACACGGAGTTCGAGCGTGCGTTCGGCCGCCCGGCGGACAAGAAGCGCAAGCTCTACAACGGCACGCTCCGCTGCGACCTGTTTCAGTACACGTGCGACGTGTGAGGCCGCATACCCGACACGCAGCCGCATATATTTAACACCGGTAGTTAAAAATCCGCAAATATTCACGATTTCCCTCTTGCGCGCCCCCGCCGCGCGGGGTATAGTAATGGTATTATTTTGTCGAAAGTGCAGGAATGGAGCTATGAAACATCTGTTCATCGTCAACCCCGTCGCCGGCGGCAAGGACCGGCATGAATACGTGGCCGAGCAGGCGCGCCTCGCGCTCGAGGGCAGCGCGGACGCCTATGAGGTCTACATCACGACCGCGCCCATGGATGCGTGCGCGAAGATCAAGGCCGAGGCCGCTTCCGGCGAGGAGCTGCGGGTATATGCCTGCGGCGGCGACGGCACGCTCAACGAGTGCGTCAACGGCGCCGTCGGGCACGATAACGTCGCCGTGACTCACTTCCCCTGCGGCACGGGCAACGACTTCATCAAAATGTTCGGCGAGGAAAAGGACCGCTTTTTCGACCTGAGCGATCTCGTGCGCGGCGAAGTGCGTCCGCTCGACGTGATGGAGTGCTGCGGGCGCTACGCGGTCAACATCTGCTCCGTCGGCATCGACGCGCGCATCGGCACCGAGGTGCACCAGTATCACGACAGCTATGTGCTGTCCGCCGTGGCCAACCTCTTCAAGGGCATCGCCCAGCCGCTGACCGTGCGCGGCTGCGGCATGGAGTACAGCGGCGGCACGACGCTCATCTGCGCGTGCAACGGCCGGTTCTACGGCGGCGGCTTCAACCCTATCCCCGACTCCATGCCCGACAACGGCAAGCTCGAGTTTCTCGTCGTGCGCGATGTGTCGCGTCTGACGTTCATCCGGCTCGTCGGCAAGTACGCCAAGGGCCGCTACCGTGAGCTGGCAAATCTCATCACCCACCTCGAGGGCGATCATCTCGAGATTGACAGCGAGCAGGAGCTCGTCGTGAACATCGACGGCGAGGCCCTCTGGAGCAAGCACGTGAACTTTGACCTCATCCCCGGCGGCGTGAACTTCCTCGTGCCGGCAAACATGGCCTTCTTCCACCCTGAGACTGCCGGCGGCCACGAGACGCGCGAATTTGTCCACGCGTGACGAAAAACGCGGTCACAAAACGTTTACAAAAAAATTTCGCCAGGGGCTTGATAATCCGAAAAATTGTGGTATAGTATGATGCGTTAGCACTCCGAGGAATTGAGTGCTAACGCATCGCTTTTTTGTATTCAATATTAGGAGGCATATAGATTATGAAACTCAAACCGTTGGCAGACCGTGTGATCCTCAAGCAGTTCAAGGCAGAGGAAAAGACCAAGAGCGGCCTGATCCTGGCAGCATCCGCGCAGGAGAAGCCCGAGATGTTCGAGGTCGTGGAAGTCGGCCCGGGCGGCATGGTGGACGGCAACGAAGTGAAGATGACCGTGGCCGCGGGTGACCGCGTGATCGTCGGCAAGTACTCCGGCACCACTGTGAAGGTGGACGGCGAGGAATATTCCATCGTGCGTCAGGGCGACATTCTGGCTGTCGTCGAGTAATCCAACCGCTTTGATTTTAGGAGGCTATCATTATGGCAAAACAGATCATTTATGGTGAAGAAGCACGCAAAGCGCTGCAGCGCGGCGTGGATCAGCTTGCAGATACCGTGAAGATCACCCTCGGCCCCAAGGGCCGCAACGTGGTGCTGGGCAAGAAGTTCGGCGCTCCGCTGATCACGAACGACGGCGTGACGATCGCAAAAGAGATCGAGCTCGAGGACCCGTTTGAGAACATGGGCGCGCAGCTCATCCGCGAAGTGAGCACCAAGACCAACGACGTCGCGGGCGACGGCACCACCTCCGCCACCGTGCTGGCGCAGGCGATGATCCGCGAGGGTCTGAAGAACCTGGCCGCCGGTGCGAACCCGATGGTCATGCGCCGCGGCATCCAGAAGGCGGCCGAAGCGGCTGTCGATGCCATCCGCACCAACTCCCAGCCCGTGAGCGGCAGCGGCGACATCGCGCGTGTCGGCGCGATCTCTTCCAGTGACGAGCACATCGGCAAGCTCATCGCCGAGGCGATGGAGAAGGTCAGCCAGAACGGCGTCATCACCGTCGAGGAGAGCAAGACCGCCGAGACCTATTCCGAGGTCGTCGAGGGCATGCAGTTCGACCGCGGCTATGTCACCCCGTATATGGTCACGGATAACGACAAGATGGAGGCCGTCATTGACGACGCGCTCATCCTCATCACGGACAAGAAGATCTCGAACATTCAGGAGATCCTGCCGGTGCTCGAGGCCGTGCTGAATGCGGGCAAGAAGCTCGTCATCATCGCCGACGACATCGAAGGCGAGGCGCTGGCAACGATCATCCTCAACAAGCTGCGCGGCACGTTCACCTGCGTGTGCGTCAAGGCCCCCGGCTTCGGCGACCGCCGCAAGGAAATGCTGCAGGATATCGCCATCCTGACCGGCGGCCAGGTCATCTCGACCGACCTCGGCATGGAGCTCAAGGACACCACGCTGGCTCAGCTGGGCCGCGCGCGTCAGGTCAAGGTCACGAAGGAGACCACGACCATCGTCGAGGGTGCCGGGGCCAAGGACGACATTCAGGGCCGCATCGCGCAGATCCGCGCCCAGATCGAGACGACGACCTCCGAGTACGACAAGGAGAAGCTGCAGGAGCGCCTGGCCAAGCTGTCCGGCGGTGTTGCGGTCATCAAGGTCGGCGCTGCGACCGAGACCGAGATGAAGGAAAAGAAGCTGCGCATCGAGGACGCGCTCAACGCGACCCGCGCAGCCGTCGAAGAGGGCATCGTGGCCGGCGGCGGCACGGCGTATGTCGTGGCCAGCAAGGCCGCACAGGCGACCGCTGCCAAGCTCTCCGGCGATGAGAAGACCGGCGCGAACATCATCGCAGCCGCTCTGCGCGCCCCGATCTGCCAGATCGCGGCCAACGCCGGTGTTGAGGGTGCGGTCATCCTCGACAAGGTCAGCAAGAGCAAGAGCGTCAACTACGGCTACGACGCCGCGCACGACACCTTCGGCGACATGATCGAAAACGGCATCGTCGACCCGACCAAGGTCTGCCGCAGCGCGCTCGAGAACGCCGCGTCCGTCTCCTCCATGGTCCTGACCACCGAGTCCCTCGTGGCCGACCTGCCCGAGAAGGCCGCTCCGGCCGCCCCGGCTGCCCCGGACATGGGAGGTATGTACTGATTCTCCCCTGCCCCTGCAAAATAACAGACAAAGCAAGATCCGACGCCCGCGATGCGGGCGCCGGATTTTTTGCTGTCTGCTTTCTTCTCTATCCACGGTGCAGCAGGCTCGCCCGCTCACGCGCCGGGCCCGCGCCGGAAATGCCCGCCGCGTTCATTGCGGATCACATCGTCCAGCCGCTTGATCATGTCCTTCGGCATATACTCCGTCAGCGCCGCCCAGATGGACTCCCGATACTGAAAAATGATCCGGTCACGGCCGATCCGCAGCAGCTCCATGCCGTTTTTCGGCACATACTCCACCTCGTTCCGTGAGAAATGCAAAAATGATGCAGACATGTACGAAAATGAATTCACGCCAAAGCCATATGTACGAATTTCATCCCACCGAAGCGTAAAGCGCCCCCAGCGCGGACTCCGGCAATGGATGCCCTCAGCATCAAAGCTGCAGCGCGTTAAAAGCCGACTAAATCCCTGCGGCTTATACGCTAAAACGATCGTCAAAACAGCAGGACAGGTGATGATCAGAAAAAACGGAATCCAAGATGACACGTCATCAGATGCACAAAACGCCCAAACATCAAGTCCAATCACCAAAACATAATAAAAGCCAAGCCCTAGTAAGATAAAATAAGTCGTGTAATTGTCATAGAGCTTGTACCGCTTCCGCTTCATCGCATCTCCCTGCCCGTCCGTTTCGGTCTCTGCGCCCATTCTACACACCCGCGCGCGGGCTGTCAAACCCGGGCAAAAAACAAAGCCTGACGCAAAGCGTCAGGCCTCGTAAGGTTGGCTCAGCCCCGGGCGGGCTGGCAGCGTGCTACCGGTTAACAGCACACAAAAAATCAATTACTTGTTCGGGCACATGGATCTGAACTTCTCGGCCATTTCGTGGTCCCAGCCCCACTGATCATGCAGCCATCCGAGGAAGCAAAACGGGCAATCCCAAATCATGAATTTTACTCTCCTTTCGTGTTTTGGAACAATTTTTATCAGTTCCAACGAAATGTTACCATAAATCGGCGAATTTTGTCAAGTATTTCTTTCCTTTTTGTAACAGATTCGTTTTTCGTGCATTTTTTCATGCATCTGTCGCAAATCGGAACTTGCGTCCACTGTTCCCAAAATGCACCAGATGCACAAACGCCCGCCGGATATCCGGCGGGCGTTGAGGAATTCGGGATTCGGTTATTTCGCGTAGTCGACGGCTTTGGTCTCGCGCAGGAGATTGACCTTGATCTGACCGGGGTAGGTCAGCTCGTCCTCAATCTTCTTGGCGATGTCGCGCGCGAGCAGCACCATCTGATCCTCCGAGACCTCCTCGGGCTTGACCATGATGCGGATCTCGCGGCCGGCCTGAATGGCAAAGCAGTTGGCGATGCCGGGGAAGCTCTTGGTGACTTCCTCGAGCTTTTCGAGACGCTTGACATAGTTCTCGATGTTCTCGCGCCGGGCGCCGGGGCGCGCAGCGGAGATGGCGTCGGCCGCCTGAACGAGGCAGGCGACGACGGTGTGGGCCTCCACGTCGCCGTGGTGGGCCTCGATGGCGTGGATGACTTCCTCCGACTCCTTGTACTTGCGGGCGATGTTGACGCCGATGGACACGTGGCTGCCCTCGACCTCGTGGTCGATGGCCTTGCCGATGTCGTGCAGGAGGCCGGCGCGCTTGGCGGTGGCCACGTCGACGCCGAGCTCGGCAGCGAGCAGGCCGGCAATGTGCGAAACCTCGATGGAGTGGTTGAGCACATTCTGGCCGTAACTGGTGCGGTACTTCATGCGGCCGAGCAGCTTGATGAGCTCGGGATGCAGGCCGTGGATGTTCGTCTCGAAAACGGCGCGCTCACCCTCGGCTTTGATGGTGGCGTTGACCTCCTTCTGGGCCTTGGCGACCATTTCCTCGATGCGGGCGGGATGAATGCGGCCGTCCTGAATGAGCTTTTCGAGCGCGATGCGCGCGACTTCGCGCCGCACGGGGTCGAAGCTCGAGAGCGTGATGGCCTCGGGCGTGTCGTCGATGATGAGGTCGCAGCCGGTGAGCGTCTCGATGGCGCGGATGTTGCGGCCCTCGCGGCCGATGATGCGGCCCTTCATCTCGTCGTTCGGCAGCGGCACGACCGACACGGTCACTTCGCTGGCATGGTCGGCGGCGCAGCGCTGGATGGCGGTGGCGATGATCTCGCGGGCGCGGGTATCGGCCTCATCCTTGTACTGGGCCTCGACCTCCTTGACCATGAGCGCCTGCTCATGCACGACGTCGTCCTTCAGGCTGTTGATGAGGAAGGCCTTGGCCTCCTCGACCGTATAGCCGGAGATCTTCTCGAGCAGCTCCATCTGGGTCTTTTTGAGCTGATTGATCTCATTCTGCTTGGTGTCGATCGCGGCGATCTTCTGGTTGAGGGCGTCCGTCTTTTTGTCGAGCGTGTCCGTTTTGCGGTCGAGGGTCTCCTCCTTCTGCTGGAGGCGGCGCTCCTGCTTCTGCAGCTCCGCGCGGCGTTCCTTGACCTCGCGTTCGTACTCCGTCCGGCTCTTGTGGATCTCTTCCTTGGCCTCGAGCAGGGTCTCGCGCCGCTTGCTCTCGGCACTCTTATAGGCATCATTTATGATCTGCTTGGCCTTCTCTTCCGCACTGCCAATCTCGCGCTCCGAGACCTTTTTGCGGTAAAGTCCGCCAAGGATACAACCAACCACAAGCGCTGCGATGATACAACCGAGTGCTATTGGTAACGACATATGAAATTGTGATCCTCCGTTTCTTCAGATTTTTTCTACGATATTTTTTCAAGTTGGAAAAGGCGGGCCATCAAGCGCACCCGCCGGGAACATAACGATATTCGTGTCGGCGCTCCATCCGCCGCCAAAAATATAATCACATTATTCTAACTTTATTCCGGACAGTTGTCAAGTGCTGCCGCCCCTCCGGCGGATTCTTTTCTGGACAGAGCCGCCGCGCTGTACTATAATATAGACCATCCGGCATTCCGGCGAAGGGAGGGGCAGCGTATGGCAGCGCTCCGGTACATTCTGCTCGCAGCCGCCATCACGCTCACGCTCACGCTGCTGGCGCATCTGGTTTTGCCCGCACGCGGCCCTATCCCCCGGCGCACGGGCCGCCGCGGCGGGCTTGGCATCGCGGCGCTGACGGCGGTGTACGCCGTCGCAGCGTTCTTTGGCCTCGGCTCTGCGCGCGACCCGCAGCAGTTCTGCTCGTTCGAGGCAGGGGAATCCGCCGTGCTCGCGCTCGAGCGCGAGAGTGAAATTTTCGCCGTGTGGTACTACCCCGGTTTGTCGACCGGCGAATACACCCTCGCCTATTCGACCGACGGCGTGACCTTCACGCCCGCCGGCACGATGCCGCAGGGCTACGCCGACCTCTTCAAGTGGCTTCAGCCGGAAATGGCCGACACCGCGCCCGCAGCGGCGGCCTATGTGCGCATCACGGCGAGCGCGCACATGGAGCTCGGCGAGCTCGCACTCTACGACCCGCAGGGCAGCCGCATCGGCGTGCGCGCCATCACCGGCCCCGCCGGCGCGGACGCCCTCTGTGACGAAGCGGACACCGTGCCCGCATCGTCCACATACCACAACAGCACGTATTTTGATGAGATCTACCACGCGCGCACGGCCTATGAGCACCTGCGCGGCGTGTATCCGTATGAAGTCTCGCACCCGCCGCTCGGCAAGGAGATCCTCTCGCTCGGCATCGTGCTCTTCGGCATGACGCCGTTCGGCTGGCGCTTCATGGGCACGCTCTTCGGCGTGGCCATGCTGCCGCTGATGTGGGATCTGCTGCGCCGGATGTTCCGCGACGACCGCGTGGCCCTGTGCGGCGCGGCGCTGCTGGCGTTCGACTTCATGCACCTGACGCAGACGCGCATCGCGACCATCGACAGCTTCGCGACGCTGTTCATCCTGCTCATGTACCTGTTTTTGTACCGGTACTTCACGGAGGGCAAGCTGCGCCATCTCGCCGCCTGCGGCGTCACCTTCGGCATCGGCGCGGCCACAAAGTGGACGTGCCTCTACGCCGGGGCGGGTCTCGGCGTGCTCTGGGCGCTGCACTGGGTGTTTTCCGGCGTGCGGGCGCACCGGGCCGGTGACGGCCGCCGGTATGCGCGCAGGCTGCTGGGCAACATCGGCTTCTGCCTTGTGTTTTTCGTGCTCGTGCCGGGCATGATCTACTACGCAAGCTATTACCCCTACGGCGCGGCGCGCGGCCTGCACGGCGCGGGCATGTACTTCACGCGCGAATACGCCGCCATCGTGCTGGAAAACCAGCGCTTCATGTTTACGTATCATTCCGGCCTTGTCGCCACGCATCCGTATTCCTCGCGCTGGTGGCAGTGGCTGCTCGACCTGCGGCCGATCCTCTACTACCTGTCGTATGGCGACGGGACGGTGTCGACCATCGGCGCGTTCGTCAATCCCCTACTGTGCTGGGGCGGGCTGCTGGCGCTGCCGGTGCTCGCGTACCGCGCATGGAAGCGCGACCGCACGGCGCTGTTTATCCTCGTCGGCTATCTGGCGCAGGTGCTGCCGTGGGTGTTCATCTCGCGCCTGACGTTCGAATACCACTACTTCGCGGCGACGCTCTTTCTCGTGCTCGCGCTCGGGTACGTGTTCGACCGGCTGCGGCAGCGCGGCTATCTCGGCATCGTGTATGCCTTCACGGCGGCAAACGGCGTGCTCTTCGCGCTGTTTTTCCCCGTGCTCACGGGCGTGACGATCCCGCGCGACTATGCATGGAATGTGCTCAAATGGCTCCCGGACTGGCCGTTTTAACGCCGGGGAAATTACAGAAATCGAGGTATTGTTTATGATTGCGATCGGATGTGACCACGGCGGTTTTGCCCTCAAGCAGGAGGTCATGCGCCATCTCGACGAGCTGGGCCTTGCCTACAAGGACTTCGGCACGTACAGCGAAGAGAGCTGCGACTACCCCATCTACGGCGAGGCCGTGGCCCGCGCCGTCGCGGGCGGGGAGTGCGAGCGCGGCATCCTCATCTGCGGCACCGGCATTGGCATCTCCATCTCCGCGAACAAGGTCAAGGGCATCCGCGCCGCCCTGTGCGGCGACTGCTACTCCGCCGAGATGACCCGCCGCCACAACGATGCGAACATTCTCGCTATGGGCGCGCGCGTGCTCGGCCCGGGCCTCGCGCTCAAGATCGTAGACACGTTCCTCAACACCGAGTTTGAGGGCGGCCGCCACGCGCGCCGCATCGCCCTCATCAGCGACATTGAAAACCGCGGCTGACGCCGCCTGACCCAAAGGAGGTGTGCCGATGCGCGCCCATCGCAACGACGTTTACCGCGCCCGGCGCAGCCGGGGCAAGGCCTGGCCGGTGATCTTGTGGATCCTCGCCGGGCTGATCGTGCTGGCCGTGATCCTGTTTTACGCCGGCCAGAAATACATCGTCTATGACAGTGACGGCTCCCTGCACGTCGTCTTCCCCATCATGGAAACGCCCGCCCCCGTGACCGAGGACGGCCAGCCTGAGACGGTCGACACCGAGCTCGTGCTCGAGGACCCGGACTACTCCGGCATCGTCTCCGATGCGGGCAAGGGCCTCACCGAGCTGCACGCGCAGTATCTGACGGCCGACAAGATCACGCCCGACGGGCTCACGCGCGCGGCCTCCGCCGTGAAGGCGGCGGGCGGCAACGCCCTCGTGCTGCAGATGAAAGCCCCCGGCGGCACGCTGAGCTGGAAGTCCGGCGTCTCGGACGCCGCGGCCTACGGCGTCAACGGCACGGCCGAGCTTGCCGACGCGATCCAGACCGTCAAGGGGCAGAACATCTACCTCGTCGGCGTTGTGAGCACGTGCGTCGACACGCTCATGGCCGAGCGCTACGCCGCCACCGCGCTGCAGACCGCGTCCGGCAGCGCGTATACCGACGGCTCCGGCGGCTGGGTCGACCCGTACAACACGTTCATCCGCACCTACCTCGTCAGCCTCTGCAAGGAGCTGCACGACCTGGGCTTTGACGAGGTCGCGTTCTCGTACCTGCAGCAGCCGCTCGCGGCCACGGAGCTCAAATATGCGTCTCAGAGCGGCACGCCCTCGCGCACGGATGCGGTGGTGTCGCTGGCGAAGTACCTGCGCACGAATCTGAGCGCCACGGGTCTGCGCGTGAGCGCGATCGTGAGCGCGGACTCCATCCTGCAGGAAAAGGCCGCGCAGTCCGGGCAGGACATGGCGGTGTTCCCGAAGCTGTTTGACCGCGTGTGCGTGTTCGCCACGACCGACAACGTCTCCACGCTCCAGAACACCATCGCGGCCGACAGCAGCTTTGACGCGGCGACGCGCTTTGTCCCGTTTCTCGCTCAGGCGCCGGAATCGGGCAGCTACGTCACCACCGGCTGAGCCAAGGCGGGGAAACGCACGCAAACACCCAACCATCCCCGCCGCCAATATCGGCAGCACGGGCGGAATATCGGCGAAAAAACGGTGTGGCCTCTCGGTCACACCGTTTGGATTTTTTGCAGCCAAGCCGGCACACGAAATATCGCGCATTGGCCGATTGCAGTTCAGTTTTCAGCATCCAGATAGTCCCACAAATTCATGGTTCCTCCGTCCTCTTCATCGTTCAACCCGTAATCCCGAAATGTCATCCTTGTCATGCCCGTTGTTTTGTCGACATAGAAGTACTCATGCGCGCCTGTATAACTGCGAAACATCACGACATACTCGGAGTCCGTTTCATCGTATCTTACCACATACATAATCTCCGGGAGTTCTTCTGCTATACTCCAGTCATACATTTTGTGGCAATAGTTGTTTACGCCTTCATAGGCCATATCTTCCGTTATTGTTTGCTCCGGCGCAGCGGTGCTCTCCGGTGGGACAGTGCTCTCCGGCGCAGCGGTGCTCTCCGGCGTGACAGTGCTCACAACCGCCGGCGCAGGCGAATGATCGGCAGGTGTATCTTTTGCGCCGCAGCCCGGCAGCATTGTGACCACAGTCACCGCGGCAATCATGCAGCAAATTTGTTTTTTCATAGCTTCCTCCCAAATTCCGGTCCTTGCAAATTCTAGATTATCACATTTTCTTAAAAATGGCAACAGCCACAGTGGCACGAACCACTGTGGCTGTTTTCTGTCTGATACGCAGTGTATCTTACTGCTTCGGCTGCTTAACGGCAAACACGTGCATCGCCATGCCGAGCCCCGTCACGCCGCAGAACACGCGGTGCATGACGCGCGCCTGCTTCGGGCCGATCTTCTTGGCCGCGGCGTGCGTGTAGTTCAGGCC
>OGWY01002828.1_pt1 | contig 12182 bp, 10 predicted proteins | sample 1576121 | NCBI WGS metagenome assembly OGWY01 (sample SAMEA3541543, study PRJEB24748) | human gut metagenome | biome: human gut; feature: human-associated habitat; material: faeces | place: China | collected 2012 | reverse complement strand
CCTGGCAGAGGATTCCTCCGTCAGTTTTTCCCTGGTGTCCATTCCTTCCGGGGAGGTGATCACTACCGCCGCCGAGATGCGGGCGAGGTTGAAGCCGTTGCAGGGCAAGGTGTTCGTTAATAAGAATACGGGGATCCAGGCCGTGATTGAGGCGCGCGTGTCTGGAAAGACGGTGGGTAAGGCGCAACAAGCCCAGATGTCTGTCGCCAATCTGAAAGCCGTGGGGTTTTCTGCGGAGGAGGCTCGCAAGATTCATTACACGGCGGCAACCCGCATTCATGAACTGTTTGAGAATGCGGAAGATGGTCGTTTTGAAGAGGAGTACAAGGATGATCCCTCCCGTGCCGGAGCTTACCATTTCTTCAATACAGTGGAGATTGAGGGGATAGGGAGTTTTGACGTAAACGTCACGGCTCTTGCACTTAAAAATGAAGATCAAAAACTCCTTTACACTCTTGAGCTGACAATAGAAAACCCCAAAGGCGTCTCAGTCGCCTATCCCAATCCTGATATTCAGGGGGACGCTTACTCGGCCTCCGGGGTTTCTACCCGTAATTTATCTTCCTATCGTTCGTTTGTCGAGAAGGAAAAGGCGCGGCCCAGGAAGGACCGCAGCCACAGATTTTCCATCCAGGCATCATACACAGCCCTGGACTCCCCCGGTTCGGACAGCCGCAGCTTTTCCCGGCGGCCGCCCAGCATCAGCGGCACCTGGAAGGTGCTTTCCTTTTTGCTGAAATTGACACCGGCATCGGAAAAGCAGGTGCAGCGGGCCACTCTGGGGTAAAGGAACAGCCGGTTCGTCTCTATAACGAAGGCAATGTGGTATTTCAGCCAGGAGTGCTTTCCCCAGTCCTTGATATGGGCCGGGATCTTCTCAGAAGCGGCGAAATCGTAGTCTCCGTTTTCCGCCAGCCAGGCTGAAAAAGCAGCCCACTGCGCCTTGGTCCACATCTGGCCCCAGGAGCAGGCATACCGGAAGTACCAGTTGTCAAACCCGTCCTCCAACGGCTCAAAGACCTTCTCCGTCAACTGGCTCAGCCGGTGATTATACAGGGCCACCCCGGCGATCTCCGGCTTGTCTGCCACAAAATCATAGCACTCCAGGGCATAGCGGTAAAAGTCCGGGCTGACATAGAGATCGTCCTCCAGCAGGATGATCCCGTCATGGGCCTGGGTCAGGCCCCCGCATTTCAGGATATGGGCTTTCAGTCCCAGATTTTTCTCCTGATAAATGACCTGTTTTTCCCCAAAGGGCCAGGAAAAGGCCCTTGCATAGTCCAGTACGTCTGCATTATCGCCCCGGTCAATGCTGATGGTGAGCTCTGCCCCCTGAGCAGGGTATTCTGCCTGCAGCAGAGACCCCAGGATCCGCTTTAAGGATTCGATTCGGTTGTAGGCAACCACCACAATGGGAATATCAGCCATGCTTTACCGCTCCTTCCGCAATTTCTACCGCCCGGGCATACCCCTCCGCCCCGGCATCAAAGCTGAATTTTTCGGCGACTGCACGCCGCAGCTTATCCGCCCGCAAAGGCTTTGAAAGCATCCCGTCCAAGCAGGCAGCAAAGGCTTCCGGGTTTTCCGGGTCTGCAATGCGCCCATTTGTCCCGGATGTAAGCACATCATAGGCCCCATCGGCATAGCAGGATGCCGCCACGGGAAGTCCCGCGCAGGCAGCCTCCACCAGGATCAGTCCGAAGCAATCGGACCGGGAGGGCACGGCCAGCACGGAGGCCCGGCTGTACTCCGCCCAAAGCGCCCCGCCCTGCCGGTAGCCCAGCCATTGGATCCGGCCCGCCACGCCCAGACTCCCCGCCAAGGACTGAACGGCTGCCTGCTCGCCCCCCACATCGTTGCCCACCACGCGCAGGACACTGGGAATCTTCATTTTTGCCAGGGCCTGCACCAGCAGGTCCAGGCCCTTTTCCCGGGAAATGCGGCCAACAAATAGAATCGTTCCATCCTCGGGCTGCCTTGTAAGCGCCAGAAACGGGGCCGTATCCACCGTCAGGTAAGCAATTGCAATGCGCTCCTCGTCCGCGCCCCAGTGCAGCAGCTTCTCCGCGGCCTTTGTGCCGCTGGCCAGGAAGCTGTCTGCCCCGCTGACGATCATCCGCCGGGTCAGCTTCTGCACCGTACCAATGTAGCTCTCGGAGCGCAGCGTTCCGTCGGTCATGTTCACAAAGGGAATTCCATGGGCCTTGGCCCAGAAAAGGGCCTGAACGGCGGAGAAATTGTATTCTCCCGCAATGACAACATCCGGTTTCAGAGCATTCAGTGTTTTGAAAAGTCCTTTGGGCAGATGGACAAAGCGGATAGCCGTGCCGCCCACCTCGCCGCCTTTGACACTGAGGACCTTCGATTGCAGGAAGTAGGTGTTCTCTTCCGGTTCATCGGTTTCCCAGACCCGGTCTGCCTCGATTTTTCCCGTATAGAGCACAGAAACCCTCCACTTCGGAAAGCGGCTGCGCAGGCAGGCAAACTGCCCGCTGCGATAGGGAGCGGGAATATTGCTGATGATCAAAACATGCTTCATATGCTCTCCTTTGCGGCTCCGTAAATCTCCATCAGCCGGGCATAATTCATCTCCGGTGTCAGATTTTCCCGGTAATACGCGCTGGTATTGGCCTGCCAGTCCACATCTTCGGTGTTCATAAACTTCTTTACGGTTTTTGCAATGCTCTGGGGCGACTGCTGGTCAAATTTCAGGCCTGTCACCCCGCTGCGGACCAGGCTGCCTCCGTTGCCCAGCTTGGACACCAGCACCGGAGTTCCCACGGAATAGGCCTCCGCAATGCACAGCGGGAATCCCTCGTAGCACTGAGTCGGCAAAATCAGGGCCCGGCTGGTGGCCATCAGGCTGCGGACACGGTCGTTGGGCAGTCTTCCCAACAGGCGGACATTGCGCAGCTTGTTGTCCTCCACAAAGCCGCGGCACCAGTCTTCCAGCGGACCGTCGCCGCAGAGCAGCAGCTCCGGCCCCTGGTCTCCCAGCAGCCGCCAAGCCTCCAGCAGCACCCGAATTCCCTTCAGGTCCTCCAGGCGGGAGGCAAAGAGCACCCGGTCCTGCCTGTCCAGCTCCGGCACCAAAGCTTCCGGCACAGAAACCGCATTTGGCTTCACAAAAATCTGCTCCGGTTTCAGCCCCTTCAGCCGCAGCAGCTTCTTCTTATTGAATTCCGTCAGGCAGATATAGGTGAGCTTTTTATAGATCCCCGTGGCCCGGTGGAGCTTCATGGACAGCACGCAGCAGAGGGTTTGGGAAAAGCTTCCGCGATAGCATTTGTGCTTCAGCGCACAGGAGAGCCCCTTTTTCAGGCAGTCCTCGCAGACCTGATCATCCCGGTAAAAGGTTGCCCCCGGGCAGAGCAGGCGGAAATTGTGAACGGTCTGCACCACGGCGGCACCGCCGCGCAGGGCCCCATAGTATACGGCAGGAGACACCAGCATCAGCGTATTGTGAACATGGACCACATCGATCCTGTTCTCCCGCACCAGGCGGCGGATATCCCGATAGGTTTTGGGATTGTAAAGGGTCCAAAAGGGCAGCGCCAGTTTTTGCCAAAGGGAAAAGGTTTTCAGCTCCCCATTATCCCGGCTGTACGAAATCAATCTGCACATACTCGACATTCGGTCGGCTTTCGACTTCGACAGCTGTAAATACGAGCGTAGGCACCGCGCCATCCAGCAGATGCGAACCGACCGGCAACTTCAACGTCCGGTCGAGAACCACCCGGACTGGAGAACGGCCAGCCCAATGCCGCACAGTCAGCGACGGATTGTCTAACAACGCCGTACGTGTCCCGACCATAATAGCCTCCACTTCGGAACGAAGCCGATGAACCCTTCGGAGAGTCTCGGCTGAAGACAAAAGCACCGAAGGTACAGAAGCATCTTCCCTCCGGATATCCATAAACCCATCTGCGCTCTGGGCCCATTTCAGATAGACATAAGGGCGTTTCCGTATCTGGAAAGTCATAAAAGCAGGATTCAAGGCACGGGCCTCTTCTTCCAGCACACCCGTCACGACTTCGATACCTGCCTCGCGCAACATGCGTACTCCTCGTCCCGACACTTCTGGAAACGGGTCCAAAGTGCCGACCACGACGCGCGGGATACCTTTCCTTATAATCAACTCCGCACAAGGAGGTGTCTTTCCGTAGTGGGAACAGGGTTCGAGACTTACATAGATAGTAGAATCCCGCAAAAGCGCTTCATCCCGAACGGAAGCCACCGCATTCACTTCGGCATGCGCTTCGCCACATTTGCGATGAAACCCTTCCCCTATGATCTTCCCTTTATGCACAATCACCGCACCGACCATCGGATTCGGAGCCGTATTGCCTTCTCCACCCCGTGCAAGCTCGATGCAGCGGGCCATATATTTCTCTTCGACAACCATCTTCTTTTGTTCTTTATTCAACAAAAGTACTACTTTTTCTTGGAATACAGAAGAACGAGGAAGATGATTTGAGATACAGACAATTAAAGGATTTTTGATTGGCGTGTAAACGCCACGAAAAACCATGAAAACGCCAATTGAAGCCTGAGTCGCGTTACCTATTCGTGACCAACGGAAATCAGGCTCTTTATGGCACAATATTAAGCAATAAGTGGCTGAGATGGTGGAAGCCGGGATGAAGTCCAAAAAGTCATACGAAAAAATGCTGATGGACGGAAAGCTGAAGAACGCCAAGCAGGAACTCTACTGGGATATGTTCCTGTTCTGCATCTTCACGGGATTGAGCTTTTCGGATATGCGCAATCTGAAAGAGGAAAATATCGTGACTTACCTCGATGACCACCAATGGATAAAAATCAACCGACAAAAGACCAGCGACTACTATATTGCGATCCAACAGAGTACCGATTGAAACCGTTAGCTCTATCCTTGGTCATAAGAACATTTCCACGACTCAAATTTATGCGAAAATCACCAAGGAAAAGCGGTTGGGAAATATTGAAAAAGTGTGAACCGTGCCGTGAAACGGATGTTTGAATCAAGAAAAGAAAGCCGTCATCAGAATTTATCTTTACGAATAACGACTGATGGCGGATTTCTTAATTTTTACTTTCCGTGATTGATATGAGAATTAAGCCGTTCTCTCATTTCACTGATTTTACCATTCGCTCAATGCATCGTTTCTTTTGCTCCATATTGGGGTGAACATATAGGTCAAGCGTTGTGGATATGTTGGCATGACCGAGTAATACGCTGACGGTCTTGTAATCACAGCCCGATTCTATGCAACGGGTGGCGAAAGAGTGGCGCAGTCCGTGAAATTTCAAGTCGGGCATATTGAGTGAAGCCATGAAACGCTTGTAGAACGAACGATATGTGCGCGGTTCGGTGGGCTTCGCATCGTTTGTTACCACATAGAAAGCAGGATTTACGACTTTCAGCAACGGCTTTATCAGCGACAAGGCTTCTCGGCTAAGGGGAATTTCACGACACGAGTTTGCCGTCTTCGGTGTGTTGATAACTATTTCGGTGTGCTTCTCATCGGGAGTAATAACATAGATTCGCTCAATGGTGCGTTGAACGGTCAAAGAGCCTTTCTCAAGGCAAATGTCGCTCCACCGCAAAGCGCAGATTTCACCGATGCGCAAGCCCGTAGTTAAGCAAAGGTAGATGCCTAAACTTTGGAAGTTGAAGTTGGCACGGATATGCGCCAAGATTTTCTTGTGATCGGTAATAGACAGCACTTCCAACGGTTTCGTAGCCGATGATGTGGGGTACTTTATATCCCATTCGGCATGGAGAAGCCACGACTGCTTCACCCCGTACTTCATCACCATTTTAAGGACTATGAGAATATCCTTTATGGTCTTGACACTGATACCGTTTTCCAACTTCTGCAACACGAACTGCTGCACATCGGTTTCGGGTAATTCACACGATTCTCCAAATGCCGGAACAATATGGTTCTGCACAGTGAGTGCATAAGCGGCAAAGGTGGAATCTTTCACAAATGGTCGCTTGTATTCGAGCCATGCGACCGCAATCTCTTTAATTGTTTTCAGATTCATAATGATATGGTATATAATTCGGAGCAACAACGCTCTCTAATTATATACTCATAGCCAAATGAGTACTTTAAGTTCCACATTTGAGATTTCCGGAGTTTACGGAGGAGTGGGAAGAACATGCACTTGCTGAATATTTAGATTTCAAAAATGGTCTTAATCCAGATGTGAAACGCATTGGACGTGGACTCCCTTTTATTTCCGTTATGGATATTCTTGCCGATGGAACTATTAACTATGATAGTATTCGAGGAAAGGTAGAAGCAACTGAAAGAGAAATTGAAAATTTTAGCGTAGAAAAAGGAGACATCCTATTTCAACGTAGTTCGGAAACATTAGAAGATGTTGGTCGTGCTAACGTTTATATGGATAATCGTACAGCTGTGTATGGAGGTTTTGTCATTCGTGGTCGTAAAATTGGTGACTACAATCCGTTATTTTTTAAGTATTTACTATCTACCCCATTAGCACGAAAGCGAACTTGTAGAATGGGGGCTGGTGCACAACATTTCAATATCGGTCAAGACGGATTATCTAAAATCTCTTTGTGCTTTCCTTTGATGGAGGAACAGAATAAGATTGCGAGGTTGTTATCATTGATAGATGAACGCATTGTCACCCAAAACAAAATCATTGACAAGTTACAGTCCTTAATCAAGGGACTAAGAGTTTGTTGTATGCAAAGAAATGGTAGCGATAATGTATATTTAAGTGAAATTGCACAAATATATCAGCCACAAACAATATCTTCAGCAGAATTAACAGAAGATGGTTTTCTTGTATATGGGGCAAATGGTATTATTGGTAAATATAAGGATTACAACCATAAAACAGAACAAATCTGTATAACTTGTCGTGGAAATACTTGTGGCATGGTGAATTATACCAAGCCAATGTCTTGGATAACTGGAAATGCAATGGTGATAAATACAGATAAGTATCAAGATAAGGTGTACAAGAAATATTTATATCATTATCTCTCTGCATATAACTTCAATAGTATAATTTCTGGATCTGGCCAGCCGCAAATAGTACGAACCCCATTGGAAAAGTTAAAAATAACATTGCCCACTATTTCTGAACAAAAGCAGAAAGCAATGATTCTTGATAAAATTCAAGACAAGATAGAGATTAATCATAATGTCTTAAATCTTTATATACTTCAAAAGCAGTATCTGCTTCGCCAGATGTTTATATGAACATCTGGCGAAGCAAGTATTGTTTCTGCAAACTAAGGTCGGTTAAAATACTCTGTTCTGCCGATAGTTTGTTATCTATTGCTGACAGTAATCTTGCATATTTGAGTTGTTCTGTATATGATGGGCAAAATATTTTGGCTTTACCATAATCCTTGAAATATATGTGAGGTATAGCCATGCTTGTTTTATAAGGTTCAAAGTTGAACACTTTTAGCATATAGTAAAGGTATTGAAGTGAATAACCTTCTTTTGCTTGTAAGGTGTTCAATGTCCCTGTTGCAGAGCATTTTCCAGTAACATAAGAAACGGTTCCAACACCTGAACCATCTTTAATAATATAGACGGCTTCCTTCTCTGTGTTATAATTATCGAGATAGCCAACGATGCCATTTGCACCATACACAGGGTATGTACCGTTTTTACAAACATCGCTCTCTTGTAGCGTTGAAGAACTACATTCCAAGCATTCCGATAAGCGAATATTGGGTTTATTGTTGCGAGCTACATTCTGTGCAATTCCCTTGATTAAGGACTGTAACTTGTCAATGATTTTGTTTTGAATAGCGATGCGCTCGTCAATGGCACGCAATAACTTAGCGATTTTTATTTGCTCGTCTTTTGAGGGTATTGTAATCTTGATAGATTTAATCTGCTCAAAATTTAGCCCTTGTCTATTTCCTCCTGCTTGAAAACTATCTATTTGTCTCTGACCATAATTAGACAATAAAAAGCTACAGATAAATGAAGGAACAAGATTTTCTTTAGTACGAATAATACAAACATGTTGATTTACATTGCCACCGACTATTTGTTTGTCTACTAATGCGCTACGCCCAATAGATGCTCCTGTAATATTAAGCAATACGTCATTGAATTGTAGCTCTGTGTTCTTTTGGCGTAGATGCGTTTCTTCATCAATGAAAGCAATATCATCCAGCAGAAGATTTCCTAAACCAACGTTTTGACTACGTACAAAAGGATGTCCTTCTGTCTTATATACAGCTTCCCCACCTCTTGGCGTTACACCACTACCCACTTTTGTAGTTAGTTCGCCTATAGTACACATTTTCCACTCTCCACTGAACTCCGGAAATCTCAAATGTGGAACATTAAGGACTTTATTGTCGTTATTATTTGCCATAGTTATTTTTAATCTCTAATCAAATTTCGTTATGCTGCAAGAAAAACTGCTACGATATGTAGCAGTTTCAATATGCGTTTAAGTCTTATCCTTACTCTTTATCGGGGTTAATATCAAAGGACAACAAGTTGTCGCCATTATTGAAACGGTCGAAATCGGAGCTAAACAAACGGTCTTGAACGATACGGTATTTCTCGAATTCCGATTCGGCAAATTCCTTGGCGAACTCTGCCGTAATCTTTCCTGCATCGGCTAATATCGCATCACCTCCAGCTTCGAGGATGATGTCAATACGTTTTGCCCAATCTTCCATAGTCATCGGAATGTGACGTTTCGCCATTCGTTCTGCTAAATCAAGAACAGCATTGACTAATTGCGCCATATTTTCCAACTCGTTTTCTTTCAGATAGTTTTTTGCTATAACCACATCGGGCTTCACTATCTTTCCGTCAGGAGCATTTTCCCAAGAGGTAAGCCCCATGTGTTCTTTCTCGGAGTTTGCACGTTGCACGATAAGTTCGGCAGCCGTATGCCCATGTACGGCATAGTGCATTTTGTTCTGAACCTTTTTGAAGAACAGCCGTGTAGTGGGCGCATCACGATTGTAGTCAATGGCAGTGGCGTAAATATCGGTGAGTTTTTGGTAGAAACGGCGTTCACTCAATCGTATCTCACGGACTTCAGCCAACAAGTGTTCAAAATAATCCTCACCGATAAAAGAACCGTTTTCCATGCGTTTCTTGTCTATGACATAACCACGGATGGCAAATTGGCGCAACACATAGGTACACCATTGGCGGAATTGGGTGGCACGAATGGAATTGACACGGTAGCCCACAGAGATGATAGCATCAAGATTATAGTATTGTACTTCTTTAGTCTGCGTTTTTCCGTCTATAGCCCCATGCTCGGTGGTATGTGCAAAAATTGCACATACCACTTCCTTATCCAATTCACAAGTGTCGAAAATATTCTTCAAGTGCTTGGTGACAACCGTTCTATCCACATCAAAAAGAGTGGCAATAACTTTTTGTGTCGCCCAAATGCTTTCATCTTTATACAACACTTCAACCCCTTGCTCTTTGTCTGCGACAGTAAATATCAAGAACTCCGCTGTGCTGTTTCTTATCTCGAACTTTTTAGCCATAATCTTACCCTCTTCGTTTTATTCTACAATTCCCAGTTCACGAAGGTAGCCTTCAATCTCTTTGTCAAGGTCAGCACGTTTGGCTTCCAATTCCTTGATTTCAGCCATGACAGCCTTAATATCGATAGGCTCTTCCTCTTCAAAGGTATCCACATAACGGGGAATGTTCAAATTGTAGTCGTTATCGGCTACTTCCTGCAAGGTGGCGAGGTGGCTGTACTTTTCTATCTCGGTGCGATTACGGTAAGTATCTACAATCTTGTCGATATGCTCCTTGCGTAGTTTGTTTTGGGTCTTGACCTTTTCAAACTCCTTGCTTGCGTCAATAAACAAAATATTATCGTCCTCCTTGCGGCATTTCTTCATCACGAGAATACAAGTAGGAATGGAAGTGCCGTAGAAGATATTGGCCGGCAAGCCGATAATTGCGTCAATGCAGTTCTTCTTCTCGATAAGGAAACGGCGGATAACGCCCTCGGCATTACCACGGAACAATACACCATGCGGTACAACGCAAGCCATTGTACCACCATCCACAAGATGATAGAGCATGTGCAGTATAAAGGCATAGTCAGCTGTCTTGCGCGGAGCAAGGCGACCGACACGGCTGAAACGGTCATCATTGTTGAACTTGTCGGCGGCACTCCACTCTGCGGAGAAAGGAGGATTGGCAACCACGGCATCGAACTGGGTGTCACCGAAAGCGTCCGCCTCTAAGGTGTCGCCATTCTCTATTTGGAAATTACTGAACTTGATACCATGCAGCAACATATTCATACGGCACAAGTTGTAAGTAGTGGGGTTTTTCTCCTGCCCGAATATCTCGTATGCCCGTCCCGTATGAGCTGCACGAATAAGCAGTGAACCCGAACCGCAAGTAGGGTCATATACATTGCGTAAGCGAGTATGTCCGATAGTCACTATCTCGGCAAGAATCTGGCTCACTTCTTGCGGTGTATAAAATTCTCCGGCTTTCTTGCCCGCTCCAGCGGCAAACTGAGAAATCATATATTCATAAGCATCGCCGAGAATATCTATCTGCGTAGCTTCGTCCGCTCCGAAGTCAATGCCGTTCAAAGCAATCAGTACATTGGATATGAGCGTATTCTTGTCATCGGTAGTTTTGCCGAGCTTGGGCGAAGCAAGGTCTATGTCTGAAAACAAACCTCCAAAATCGTCCTCACTCTCTTGTCCGAGCGTGCTGTCCTCAATGCGCTTCAGCGAACGTTCGAGAGAGGGAATAATATTCTCCTTGCGCTTAATTGCGTCAATGATAGAGGTGAAGAGATATTGCGGCTCTACAAAATAACCGATATTTTCCAAACACTGCTTCTTGACTTCCTCTTGAAGTTCAAGGGCATCTTCTTCGCCTGACTGCCACAACTGTTTGAAAGTGATTTCGTCATCTTCAAGCGCACGGTCGGCATAGTTCTCTATTTTTTCAGAAAGGTACTTATAAAAGATAAAGCCCAACGAGAAGTACATAAATTCGTTGGCTGACATATTGCCGCGCAGGTTGTTGGCAACCTCCCAAAGCTGGGCGCGGAGTTTTTGTTGGAGTTCTTCACTCATGTTCTTAAACAGTTTTGTTTTCTACAATGTTTATTTCATTATCAGCTTCTTTTTCAAAGGCTGTCCTTAAGTCATCTAATATTTTTCCGTTGTACGAGAAATACTTGCTCCCCTGATAGGCATTTGAAGGTGTTCTCTTTTCTTCCGGAAGAAACGTACCGACAAAAGGAGACAATTTGTAAATTCGTCCGTCATATTCGATGGAATCATCACTTGCAACTTTCACTTTCAGATTGGTAGGGATAAAAGTAATATATTCACCTATCTTGATATGTACCATGCTGAATTTGAATCGCTCCCGTTTTTTCGGTCGAGAAAATTCTGATTTCTTTTCTTTCTTTTCGGGGTGCGCTATAATAGGTTTATTGTCCTCATATTCAGTTATGACCGCATCGTCAATTGTCAAAGCGATGTCTCTGAAAATATCAAGAGCCACTTTGGGGTCAACATTAAAGAATTCCCTATTTTGCCGAATACGCAAGTCTGTCAATCGGTCTATTGTCTTATGCACAAGTCTTTCAACCTCATTGAATTTAGAAGTCTTCATCGTGGCAAAGATTTCAAAAGGCAACGGCACAGCGGTATTGTCCAACTCCTTTGAACGAATGTCAACGGGGCGAGTACTTTTACCTATTTTCACCCAATCCTCTCGAAAACTGGGATTAGTCAGTATATAAACATAGCCGGGGTCATTTGTTTTCATACGCCATCTTTTAGTCCCAAGAAAATGTTCTGATAATATTGCGCAGACGGTCGAGAATACGGTTCACGGTTCTGCGCGTCTTTAGCAAGCCGAGGTGCTTCTCCTTGACTGCTGTTTGAATGATTTCGGGTTGCACTTTTTGTGAGAAGTCATACTCCGAGAGGAAACGGTTCAGCAGTTCGGTAGGCAACTGCTCATCTTCCGCAAGGCGGTCAATGGCTTTGCCTTTTTCCTGACGGATATATTGGTTGAGCCGTTCTTCGAGGTCAACAGAACCATCCGCTTTCTTCTTGCGCTCCACGAAGCCCTCCTTGTCTTCATCTACATTCTGGCGGATAAAGCCGTCAATCAGTTGCGACTTGCTGCGCAGCTCGGCATCTTTAATCATTG
>OGWY01002825.1_pt1 | contig 12192 bp, 10 predicted proteins | sample 1576121 | NCBI WGS metagenome assembly OGWY01 (sample SAMEA3541543, study PRJEB24748) | human gut metagenome | biome: human gut; feature: human-associated habitat; material: faeces | place: China | collected 2012 | reverse complement strand
TATAGAAACGACATATATAGAGGACCCTTTGTACGGTGATTATGCGGATTACCGGAATAAGATAAAGATAGCCTTATCTACGGGAAAAGGTCCGGACATTCTGGGAAGCGATCTGGTTATGGATGCAGAGCCTTATATAAAAAACGGGTATATAGAGTGCGTGGATGATCTGGTACCCACAGGGGATGACTATACCCGTGCTGCATTTGAAAGCTGTTGCTTTAATGGAAAAACATACGGTGTTCCCTATGAATACAGCCTGAGGTTTGCAGCATATCCTAAGGACTCCTTTAAGGGGAAGAAAAGTATTACAATAGAAGAACTCATGCAGGCAGTAAAGGAATCCGATGCAAAAATTCTGCAAACGGGACTTAGCGGAGTTGGCATTGTTTATTATTATGGATTGTACGATGATGATAATGCCGCGTTTGTTGACTGGGAAAAGGGGGAAAGCCATCTTACGGAACAACCGTTTCTGGAGCTTCTTGCGTTTGCAAAGGAGTATGCCGATACGGGAGAATATGGGAATAATGAGGCAGAACTTTTGGGAAAGGAAACGGCATTCGCCATGTCCGTAACAATGGAAGATTTTTCCGATTGGGATAATGCTTACCGTAATTTCAACGGAAAAGCCGATATGACAGGCTATCCGCGAAGCAAGGGAAACGGCTATTATCTGGCAGGAAAGGAACTTTATCTGAATGCAGGTTCGGCACATAAAGAAGGTGCAAGGGAATTTTTGAAGTATCTGCTCTCGGAAAAGGAACAGATTTTATATGCCGGCTATGACCGCTATGCAGAAATGGAGAGAGAGTCCGATGGAACATCTTCACAGTTATATACCGGAAACCGGTGCCAGTTTCCGGTAAACAGGAAAGCCCTGGATATTATCGTAGAAAAAAAGAAGGAAGAGGATAAAAATCTGTATATTTCCGATGAAGACGGTAATTTCTATAAAAAAGAGCCGATAGATGAAGAACAGATAAAGCAATTTTATTACATAGTGGACAATGCTTATCCGGCCAATGTGAAAGCAGCGGCGTTGTATGATATTTTAGAGGAGGAACTGACACCATATTTTGAAGGAGATATTTCCGCCAGGGAAGCGGCGGAAAAACTCCAGAACCGGGTGCAGCTGTATCTGAATGAAAGGTAAGTTTTACGGATAATTGTCAGGATGATAGAAGAAGCTATTATGAATCCTGTTACTTGTGTGTCAAACAGTTGCATACGGTGTGAAATGCCGAAAGATAAACCTATGAAAAACATGGAAGAAAGCAATACCATAGAAAGTGAAAGTGACGACCAAGACAGGAATGCGGAAACGATAAGCAGCGGGATATTAAATGACATGTCAGAACCTGAGGATAATAGAAAACCTCTTACAGATTATTCTCTAATAACAGGGGAACAGGAAGGATATAATGTAATTTTGGAGGTAAATGGATATCAGTATTTCTTTAACATGGCAATGCAGCCGGAAAATATAGAATTACAGTCTCCGAAAGAGAGAGAAGAAAGAGACAGAGTATGCTACATCACAGGATACACAGTATATTATACTGGATAGGAATTTTGTAAATACATCTGTAACATGGGAACGTTTTCAAGAACATTTTGCAAGAGAAAAAAATACTTTCTATTATTTTATTGACAACGATGGAGTAATCACTCAGATTTGGGAACCATATATTCCGTAAAGCAGCAGGAAATGTCAGAGGTAAAGATCCTTTATCTTTGACATTTTTAGTTTATGGGGAATGGTTTCTGCTATCATTTGCACATGAAAAGAAATAAACCTTGCATGGTTTACAAATATACGGTATAATACGTCCATAAGCAGTTACTTCTTTTTTCTAACATTCTTTGCCGGTATCACCGGTGTCTAAAATTCAAGAATTCCTGCTTAGAACCCAAGAAATGAAAAATAATCTAAGGAGGAAAACGTGATAAGACAACAGAAGAAAGAAACGTATGCTTCCGACAGGGAAGCACAGTATGATGAGCGTGCCAAAAAGGTGACAGGCTCCAAAATCGTGATCGCCAGTATCCTGTCAAAGACAGTGGATGCTTTCCGGGGAATGAAGCCCCGGGAAATTGTGCCCTATATAGAGGGCGAACCTTACATCGGCAGTGTACCGGTAGAACCCGGGAAAACCAATGCTTCTTATACGGAAAATGGGAAGCGGATCGTTGGTTTCAACACGGAAAATCAGGAAGAAAATGAAGGACTGGCAAGATTTGATGTAATCTGTTATGTGCGACTGCCGGAGAAAGGGAGCAAGGCAGCAGCAGGGAACGGACGCGCTGCAAGGGCAAAGTGCCGGGCAACCGTATCCGGCAGAAAAGGTCCGCTGACCCAGATCATCATCAACATTGAAATACAGAAAGACCAGCCACATACATATAAGATCCTAAACCGGGCAGTCTTTTATGTGAGCCGCCAGATTTCTTCCCAGAAGGAAAGGGACTTTGTTAAATCCCATTATGACGATATTAAGAGTGTGTATTCCATCTGGATCTGCATGAATATGGAGGAAAACAGTTTGTGCCATATTCACCTGACCAAAGAGGATATCATCGGAAATAAACAGTGGGGCGGCAACCCGGATTTGTTCCATATCATTATGATAGGAATCGGGAAAGAACTGCCGGAACATACCGAAATCTATGAACTCCACCGGCTACTTGGAACCTTGTTTTCAAAGGAGCTTGGTAGAAAGGACAAGATAGGGATTTTAAAAGAGGAATACGATATAACAGAAGACGATAATCTTGGAGAGGACGTGAGTGAAATGTGTAACTTAAGCCAGGGAATCAAAGAAGATGGCATTGCGATTGGACGAAAAGACGGTATCGCAATCGGAGAAACAGGACTTATTCAAAATATGCATAAAAATGGTTTTACTGCCGAGCAGATAGCAGCAGCCACAGACAAGGATTTAGAGGATGTGAAAGCTATCTTGCGCAACAAGTAACCTTCAGGGACTAAAGTAAATTTTATATTTGCCGATATGTATTACAGATGCGCAACTGCAGTGCGCATCTATTATACATATGGTCGCCACGGATGGTATCAGAAAGGAAAAGGAAGCCCTTATGATATCATTTTTGTTTTTATGGGACAAGGAAGGAAAATAAGAGCAAGGGACCGCCGGCCTTAATGGCAGAAGGGGGCAAACTTGAAAATAAGTTCCAGTAATATGATAATGCAGTCGTCACGGAGATACACTTCCTCGTGGAGTGTGACGCAGCGTTTTCAGTTTAACAAAGGTCTGCAGGATGCAGGCACAAAAGAAATGAACGGTCAGGAAGAAACTACCGGGAAAAACGGTAAGTATGAAAATACTTACGGAGAAAATAATAAGCAGGAGAATATTCAGGAACCGGAAGCTTCCCAGACCTACGATAGCCTGAAAAATTATTTTGGCAACCTGCGGATAACGCATCTGGAGGTGCGGCAGGACACCGGCTCAGTGTTTGAGCAGTTTAGACAGCAGACAATCCGTTCTATTTTTGCCATGCTTTTCGGCGAAGAAAAAGCAAAAGAAATATTTGAAGACAGAGAAATTTCGGCAAAACAGACGGAAGTACCGGCGCAGACGCTGCAGACGGGGACCCTGCAAAGTGCCGGCAGGATAACTTACCGGGTAGAGCAGCAGTATGCAGAACAGGAAAGCACGTATTTTTCCACAAACGGAATTGTGCGCACGGCTGACGGCAGGGAAATCAATATCCGAGTGGATGTAGGCATGTCCCGGAGTTTTCAGGCGGCTTTCAGCAAGGAAATGACCGTGGATACCTGCGATCCGCTCATATTAAATTTTGACGGCAACGCAGCAGAGCTTACCGACCAGGAGTTTTATTTTGATCTGGATTGCGACGGTAAAAAAGAACTGATTTCCGGTCTGGGAAACGGCAGCGGCTATCTGGCGCTGGATAAAAACGGGGACGGAGTTATCGGCGACGGCAGGGAACTCTTCGGACCGGGCAGCGGCAACGGCTTTGAGGAGCTGGCAGCCTATGACGAAGACGGCAACGGCTGGATTGACGAAAATGATGCGATTTTTAATTCCCTGAAAATCTGGTGCAAGGATGAAAACGGCAACGACAGACTTTACAGCCTTGCGGAAAAAGGTCTGGGAGCCATCTGTCTGCAAAATATTTCCACGGATTTTTCCTTAAAGAATGCAAAAAATGAAACCAACGGCATAATCCGGAACACCGGTATCTTTTTGTATGAAAACGGCGTAGCGGGCACAATCCAGCATGTGGATATGGCAAGGCATCTGGACAAGACACAGTAAACCATTGCAAAAGATAAGTTAAAACAAAATAAGTGACAAAAACAAAACGACGGAAAAGAACGGGCAAAAGAATTTTTATTTTTGCTCGTTCTTTTTCTTTTGCATAAATCACCAACATCAGGCAAGACTATGCATACAGAAGTTATATCTGAACCATATGGAAAAGAAGGTTCTGTAAAAATCCTATGGAATGATAAAAAATAAGGAAAGGATGCATAGCGAAATGAGAAGGGATAATGGATATAAAAGAGGCAGGAATGCTGCTAAAAAAGAAAAAATTATTATGATTGCTTCTTCAGCATTTGTACTGATGGCGCTGACCATGACCGGTGTTTATGTGAAGAATAACAACAGTGAGCAGAAAAACGACGGCTACCAGATTAACTTTGACCAGTTGGAAAACCAGGTGAAGGACGAACTGGGCAATACCGGCAATCAGATGCAGGAGCAGCTTCAGAATTTAAGCGACCCCATTGCCAAGGAGGACGATTTGGATTATACGCCGATGGAAGAGGTGGGCTCCGGTGACGTGGAAATTCCGGGACTTACGGGAGATATTGCAAACAGCGACGGCAAAACGGCACATGCAGGAGAAGAGGAACTTGCTCCTAATCTGGTGGATGAAGCAGAGGAAACCGGGATGACTTCTGAAGTGGAGAAAGAAAATGACCTTGCCGATGCGGGCGAAGAAGTAACCAGTGGTTCCCATGTGAAGAAACAGGAAATTTCCTGGCAGGCGGGCGATTATTTTGTATGGCCGGTAAACGGCAATGTGCTGATACCTTACAGCATGAATAAAACCGTTTATTTTGCTACCTTGGACCAGTATAAATACAGCAGAGCCATGGTACTTGCGGCAGAGGAAGGAAGCACCATATACGCATCCGCTTCCGGCACCGTGGAGTCCGTTTATACGGATGCGGAAATCGGAAATGCCGTGAAATTAAATATCGGCGGCGGATATGAAGTGGTATACGGACAGTTAAAGGATATTCAGGTGAAAGAAGGCGGCTATGTGGAAAAAGGCAGCGTCATCGGCACAGTGGCGGCACCTACAAAATATTACAGTGCGGAAGGCGCCAACATTTACTGTGAACTTCTGCATGACGGTGCAGCGGTTGACCCTATGGGGGCATTGCAATAATGCTTTATATCACAGGCGGAAAAATACTGACCATGGCGGGCAGGGGGTATGAAAAAGGAACCATCGGCATACAGAACGGGAAAATTGCGGAAATCAAGGAGGGCTCCATCCACAATGCAGGCTGCAACTGCCAGAAAAATATTATCAATGTAGACGGAGCCTGGGTCATGCCCGGGCTCATAGAGGCGCACTGCCATGTGGGCATCAGCGAGGAGAAAAAGGGCATGGAAGGGGATGACTGCAACGAAAATGTCAACCCCATTACCCCATATCTCCGGGCAATTGATGCCATTAACACAATGGATGCCGGCTTTTCGGATGCCGTGAGGGCGGGCATTACTTCTGCCATGATCGGTCCGGGAAGCTCCAACGTGGTGGGCGGACAGTTTGCGTTCTTAAAGCTCTTCGGACGCTGTATCGATGATTTGATTGTGAGGGCGCCGGCAGCCATGAAGGTGGCGTTCGGCGAAAATCCCAAGGTCAATTATTCCGGAATGGGCAAGAGCCCGTCAACCAGAATGGCGATTGCGGGCATGCTCAGGGAAGAGCTTTTTCATGCAAAGGAATATCTGAAAAAGAAAAAAGAAAATAAGAATTTTGAACCGGATTTCAGGATGGAACCGTGGGAAGCCGTGTTCAGCGGCGAAATTCCGCTAAAGGCACATGTGCACCGGGTGGATGATATTTTTACGGCGGTGCGTATTGCCAAAGAGTTTGGTCTCCGCATGACGCCTGATCACTGCAGTGAGGGACATCTGGTGGCGGAAAGGCTTTCGCAGGAAGGATTTCCTGCCATCGTGGGACCGGATTTATCCAGCCGCAGCAAAATCGAAGTGCAGAATGTGGCGTTCAAAACCGTGGGTATTTTACAAAAAGCGGGAATGTTGACGGCAATTACCACGGACCATCCCGTATCACTTATCCAGTCCCTGCCTATTTGTGCCGGAATGGCAGTCAAGGCGGGACTTCCCATGGAGGAAGGCTTAAAAGCCATTACCATTAACCCGGCAAAAATCTGCGGTGTGGCAGACCGGGTAGGCAGTCTTGAGGTGGGAAAGGATGCTGACATTGCCGTCTTTACCGGCAATCCCATGGAGGTTTTCACCAAGACGCTTTATACCATTATTGACGGCAGAATTGTGTACGATGCCGGAAAAGACGAAGGCGAGAAAGCATAAACCGCACTTTACCGGGCTTTTTTTTCATGGTAAAATAAGCAGGGTGATGAGATTGCGGAAAAAGTGGAAGCAAATAACGGCGCTGCTGCTTGCGATGGTTTTGTTAAGCGGCTGCGGTTTGGAAAATAAAGTGAATAATGATGCCACGGAAAACAGTAATCCGATGGAGAACGTTGCTGCGGGAAACGATGCCGGAACCAACGGTACTTCAGCGGAAGTCCCAGCCGACGGCGACAGTTCCGCAGCAGCCGGTTTTTCGGTTGCCTACGAATTGCCCGACATGCAGCCGGGTGTGCTGGTTTCCCGTAGCGGCTATCCGGAGAATGGCAGGAAAACGGTGATTTTCCGGGGGAAAAAGCTTCCCGGACATTATGAAATTATAGACCGGACGGAAAAAACGGTAATTTTTACCGGAGATTTGCAGGATGTTGTATACAACGCCCTGACAGAAGAATATAATGGCTATGGAGATTTTTCGGAGCTTACAACGGAGGGTGAATATGAAATCCGTTGCGACTATATCGGGTATTCCTATCCGTTTACCATTGAAAAGGGCGGCCTTTCCGGGAAAATGGCAGAAGGGATAAACGAATTAAAGGGTCCGGAAGCTCTTGCGGACGATGGGATAGAAGAGGCATGCAGAACGCTTTCCCTGCTGCTGCTTTCTTATGAACTGTACGGCGGCGTTTACACTCAGGATGAGGATACGGAGGAGGCATTTTTTGCCGTACTTCGTACTTACATAGAATGGCTGTACGGAAAACTGGACAGCCGGAGCGGCGCAGTTCTTGCGGACAGCGAGCCGGAAGACACCCGGACCGGAACGGTGGGGCAGGAAATGGGCGGCATAGATTATGAAAAGACCGCTTATATTTCAGCCGTTCTTGCCAAGTTCAGCTACAGTTACCAGAAAACGGACAGCGCTTATGCCACGGTCTGCCTGCAGGCAGCGGATAAAGCATGGAAAGCGGTAAGCAGTAAAGACGATATGCCGCCGGCACTTCTTTTCTATGCGGCAGGCGAGCTGTACCGGGCAACGGGACAGAAGAAATATGCCAGGGTACAGGAAGAGGCGGCAGAAAAACTGCCGGAAAAAGTGGATAACGGTGCCCAGACATTCGGAACTTTTACCTATGCTTCCACAAAACGGAAAATAGATGTGGAGCTTTGCGGTAAACTGCTGATGGTGCTACTTAACCGGGCGGAGGAAATTGCCGCCTGTGCCAAGGATATGCCTTACGGCATCGGCAGCAGCATTACCACTGAAGAACAGATGCAGGTCTGGTGGGAGGGTGTCCTCATTGCTTCCTGCAATTATGTAATTACCAACAATGAGTACGGGACTCTCACGGAAAATTATGCCGGGTATTTTGAGGGCATCAATGAAGAAGCGGAAAGCCTCTTATACCGGACCGATGAAGAAACAGCGGCATATCTTTTGCTCCTCAGTGAAATGGCGAGCAGGGAATTATAATATATAAACAAGTAATAATATGAACACAGAAGCTTGTTAAGCGGGATATGCGGATACAAGAATGAAGAAAATCATAGGAAAGGCAAGGACAGAAGGATGAATATTGTAGTCTTGGCAGGCGGAATCAGCACGGAAAGAGATGTTTCTTTAATCTCCGGACAGAAAATTTATCAGGCAATCAAAGGAAACGGACACCATGCGGTGCTTCTGGATGTTTTCCTGGGCTATGAGGGCGATATTTCCCATATTTTTGAAGAGGACATTAACTGGGAAGCACAGGTAACCGGCATTAAGGAAACCAACCCCGATATTGAAAAGGTAAAAGCCATGCGTCCCGACTGGCAGAAAAACTTCTTCGGTCCCAATGTCATTGCCATCTGCCAGAAAGCGGATGTGGTATTTATGGCGCTTCACGGCGAAAACGGCGAGAACGGTAAAATTCAGGCATGTTTCGATTTAATGGGCATTACCTATACCGGCACAGATTACGTTTCCTCCGCCCTCAGCATGGATAAGGGACTGACTAAGGATATTTTCCGGCAGTACGGCGTTCCCACTCCCCAGGGCTTCCGCTTAAAGAAGGGCGAAAAAGAACCGGAAGCAGTTACGTTCCCCTGCATCGTAAAGGCTTGCTGCGGCGGTTCCAGCGTGGGCGTCAGTATTGCAAGAAATGAAGAAGAATATGAGGCGGCTAAGGCAGAAGCATTCAAATACGATAAGGAAGCCGTTGTGGAGCAGTACATAAAGGGCAGGGAATTTTCCATAGGTCTGCTGGAAGGAAAGGCGCTTCCTATTATTGAGATTGCACCGAAACAGGGATTTTATGATTATAAGAATAAATATCAGGCAGGCAGCACCGTGGAAACCTGCCCGGCAGATCTGACACCGGAACAGACAAAGCAGATGCAGGCTTATGCAGAGAAGGGATTTGCGGCGCTTCGCCTGAAAAACTACGCCCGTCTGGATTTTATGATGGGAGAAAACGGCGATATGTACTGTCTGGAAGCCAATACCCTTCCGGGAATGACACCTACGTCACTTTTACCCCAGGAAGCGGCTGTCATCGGTATCAACTATGAACAGCTTTGTGAGAAACTGATTGCGATTTCACTGAAAAAATAACCATTTCGGGAAAGGCTGCTTGTCATTTCCGGAAAGAACAGGAAGGAAGACCTTTATGAAAAATCTGACCTTGGAGAATATTGCCAGAGCCTGCAGCAGTACACTTTTGAATGCCGCAGGAAAAGAAACACGGGAAATTACCTGTGCCGTTATTGATTCCCGGAAAATTGAAGAGGGCGGTCTTTTCTTTGCCACTAAGGGAGAAAAGGTGGATGGACACCGTTTCATTGGCCAGGTATTTGAAAAAGGAGCGGCATGCGTGGTTACCTGTATGACACCGGAGGAAGTAGAAGCTTCTTATGGGGTACCGGCAGATGTCTGGGGACCTTACATATTGGTGGATGACTCTCTGCGTGCGCTGCGCAAGGTGGCTTCTTTTTACCGCAACGGCCTGACTATCCCGGTGGTGGGCATTACCGGCAGTGTGGGTAAGACCAGCACCAAGGAATTTATTGCGGGCGTGCTTTCCGAAAAGTACTGTGTTCTGAAAACAGAGGGCAACTTTAACAACGAAATCGGACTGCCGCTGACATTGCTCCGCATTCAGGAAGAACATGAAGTGGCTGTTGTGGAAATGGGTATCAGTGATTTCGGAGAAATGAGCCGCTTAGGCGAAATGGCAAAGCCTGACATCTGTGTCATTACAAATATCGGACAGTGTCATCTGGAAAATCTTCACAACAGGGAAGGTATTTTCCGCGCCAAGACAGAGATTTTCCATTACATGAAGGACGGCGGCGAAGTCTGCTTGAACGGTGAGGATGACCTGCTGGCGGCTGTTACGGAAGTGAACGGTAAAAAAGTGCATCATTTCGGCATCTCCGACCGGGAAGGCTTTGAAGTATACGCAACGGATATTGAAAGTCTGGGACTGCTCGGCAGCAAGGCAGTTTTACATATGCCGGAAGGAAGCTGCCCGATTGAAATTTCGCTTCCGGGCATTCACATGGTAATCAATGCTACCGCAGCGGCGCTTGTCGGCAGGCTGCTTGGACTTTCTTTAGAGGAAATTCATGCGGGCATTCACAATGTTACCCCGGTGGGAGGCAGAAGCAATCTGATTAAAACAAAGGATAAGCTTGTAATTGATGATTGCTACAATGCCAATCCGGTTTCCATGAAAGCGGCGCTTGATTTGCTGGCAACGGCAACGGACCGCAAGGTAGCCATTTTAGGAGATATGTTTGAATTGGGAGAAAAGGAAGACAGCCTCCATGCGGAAGTGGGAGCATATGCGGTGGAACAGGGCATTGATGCCGTTTACTGTGTAGGAACGCTGTCAAAAGCTATGTATGATGCGGCGCTGGAAGCTTACGACGGTTCGCAGGATGTGCGGTATTTTGCCGACAGGGACGAACTGATGGATAGCCTCCCGGATTTGCTGGAACCGAACGATACCATACTGGTTAAGGCATCCCACGGAATGGGCTTTGCCAAAGTCGTGGAAGCTTTGACCAGGGAAGCATAAGACAATAAGAGCGGAAAATGGAATTTTCATTTTCCGCTCCTTTTTTTGTTTAAGCTGTTTTCTGTTTTTCTATATCATATACTTTCTTGGCATAAATAAGAGTAGCCGCTGTGGCGCCAAGCAGGTAAATCAGCATCATAACAGTTGCCGCGTTGCCGTTTAAGAAAATGGAAGTAACGACGGTGAGAATACCGGCGGCAATCATGGCGATGGCGCCGAAACGGTTGCTTTTCCGCCAGGTGGTATCGTTATACATACTGTAAGAAATACGCACACCCAAAAGATAGTTTTTCCGGGTCTTGGGCATGAAATTTCCCAGAACAATGAAGATGCCGCCCAGTATGATACAAGAAACCTTGGCAATATCGACAGAGGCAACGGTGCTGTCTGTGACGGCTGTCTGATAGGAACCGTACAGGATAAATGCCTGCATGACGGTATACATCACTGCCATGGATAAGCCGACAATCGGCAGGAATTTTGCGTTGGACTGTGCTTCCGCCCGCTCTTTGTCGGATTTTGCCCGGTCTGCTTTTTTTTCAAAGTGCCGGGTAAAAAGATGCCAGAACAGGGTGATTGCCAGAATCAATAAGGGGAAAATATAGCTTTCGTATTTGCTCCCCCACCGGTCGATTTCTCCCGCAAGATTTGAATGCATGGGTATGGTATCGGGCATAAACTGTAAGGCAACGGCGGTAAAAAGTAAAGGAATAACAGATACAATCCACATCAGTTTTTTCATTTTCGACTCCCTCCAAACTGTTCAATCCATAAAATCAATTCATCCAGCACCGTGGTATTGAGCTCATAATAAATAAAGTTTTTACTCTTATATTCCATAATTAAATCGGCGCCTTTTAGAAGCTTTAAGTGGTAGGACAGGGCAGCCGGTGTCACAGAAAGCCTTTCGGCAATTTCCCCGGCGTTCAGCCTGCCGTCCTTTAACATCACCAGAATATCCCGCCGCTGTTTATCGGCAAGGACCTTGAAAATATTGTTTTCACCCATACAACTGTGCTCCCGGAATGCTTGCTATAAAATGTTTACTATAAGTAGAAGAAAGCAACATACTATTTCAAAAATATTTTAAGTAGCTTTTTCTTTAGTATAACAAATGTTGAGAAAATGTCAACAACTATTTCAAAATATTTTTAATTAGCCACGTAAATGATATGAATTATCTGTCCTTTTATATAAAAAACGGAGAGGCTTATTTTGCCTCTCCAAAATATTTCTCTTTGTTCCGGAAATAGGTTTCTTCAATGACCGCTTTCACGGTGGCGCCTATCACTTTCTTTTCTTCCCGGGACATTTCATTTAAGTAAATCGGCTTACCGTATTCAATGACTACGGTGGCCTTTTTTATTTTGGGGAAATGGTCTTCAAAAACGGCTGCCGAATTGACGATGGTCATGGGAATAATCGGCGCACCGGATTTCTCGGCAATCTTAAAGCTGCCATCGTGGAACGGCAGGAAGGTATCGGCGGTTTTGTTGCGG
>OGWY01002817.1_pt1 | contig 12208 bp, 10 predicted proteins | sample 1576121 | NCBI WGS metagenome assembly OGWY01 (sample SAMEA3541543, study PRJEB24748) | human gut metagenome | biome: human gut; feature: human-associated habitat; material: faeces | place: China | collected 2012 | reverse complement strand
CGCTGGCAGGCGGCGCAGGTCAGCGCGTTAATCACCTTGACGCCACTGTTTACGCCTTCTGCCCGGTATTCCGTATGCACGGAGAGCGTTCCCCCTGGTACGAGAGGGAGCAGGAGTTTATTGACAATGTGCGTCAGCTTACCTCCGGTCAGGACAACGAGGTCTGGAGCTTCGGCGAGGACAACTATGAAATCTTAAAGAAGTATTTATTTGTCCGGGAAAATATGCGTCCCTACATCCGGGAATGCATGCGGGCAGCCAGTGAAACCGGAGCGCCGGTGATGCGCCCGCTGTTTTTTGACTTCCCGGAGGATAAAAAATGCTGGGAAACCGAAGACGTTTACATGTTCGGCCCGGATGTGCTGGTGGCTCCCGTTATGGAGCTTGGCGCAAGGGAAAGAACCCTTTACTTGCCTAAGGGTGCGGAATGGAAAGACGCCGTAAGCGGAAACCTGTACGAAGGCGGCCGGACGGTTACCGTAGACGCACCGTTGTCCGTTATCCCGGTCTTTGTCCGGGACGGAAAAGACATCAAGGTATTTTAGAGTAGTAAACGACGGCTGTGCCCCTGCCCTTTACAAAGTAGCAAATTTACGGCTGTGCCATCCTGCCATTTCCTAAGCAGACTTTTAATCACCGTCAGTACTTAGTTGCCGTATTTTGGCAACTTATGTACTGCTACGGTGATTACTAAGCGCAAGCGGGTCTGCGAGGAAACGGCAGGAGGCACGGCTTCACAGATTATTAAGCGCAAGCGGGTCTGCGAGGAAATGCAGGAAGCACAGCTTCATCCCAACAACATAGAAAGAAGGAACCAAAATGACAGATTACCAGAAAACCATGGAAGAAATCGTAGAAAGCGGCATTGCCCAGGGACATATCATCGGCGCCAATGTGCTGATGATAAAAGATGACAAAGAAGTATATTTTAAGAGCCACGGCTATGCGGATAAAGAGAACGGCGTGCCCATGAAAAGGGATGCCATTTTCCGCCTGTACTCCATGACGAAGCCGGTGACGGCAGCAGCCACCATGATACTGGCGGAACGGGGAAAAATCGACCTCTGGGATCCGGTATCCAAGTATATTCCCGAATTTGCGGACTGCAAGGTCATGGAAGAGGACGGCAGGCTGGTGCCGCCCAGGCGCCCGGTGAAAATCTGGGATTTACTTACCATGACATCCGGTCTTACCTACCCGGATATGGGCTGCGAGCCCGGCAGACAGATGGATGCGCTGTTTAAGGAATTAAAAGAGAAGCTGGCGCAGGGCATTCACACCGATACGCTGGAGTATTGCCGGCGGATTGCCAAGGTGCCTCTTTGCTTCCATCCCGGCGAAAAATGGAGATATGGTTTGTCAGCGGACATTTTAGGTGGTATCATAGAGGTGGTTTCCGGGGATACCTTTGGAAACTTTTTACAGAAGGAAATTTTTGAACCGCTTGGGATGAAGGATACCGGCTTTGTAGTACCAAAGGAGAAGAGAGATCGTTTTGCAGCCTGCTATCAGTGGAGCAGCGAGGAGGGCAGACTCATTCCCTATACGGACAATCATCTGGGACTGGAAGGCTACGGCGAAGATGTGGTATACGAATCCGGCGGAGCGGGTCTTGTGTCCACTGTGGACGATTACGCAAAATTTGCTCGGATGATGATGCACTACGGCACCGTGGACGGTGTGCGGATTTTAGGCCGCAAAACCGTAGAGCTGATGACAAGCTCCCATCTGACCGCCGAACAGGCGAAAGATTTTAACTGGGACAGCCTGTGGGGATATGATTACGGCTTTTTGACGAGAGTCCTTAGAAATCCCGGTGAAGCGGGCTGCAATGCCAGTGTAGGTGAATACGGCTGGGACGGCTGGACAGGCAATTACATTACCATGGACCCCAGTGAGAATATGGCACTTCTTTACTTTATCCAGAAAACGGATGCGGGTACCACGGAAGAAGTGCGGAAGCTGCGCATGACGGTTTATGCATCTTTGTAAGAGTCCTTCTGAAGGAAAGGATATCACATGAACATTTTGACAGCGGACAATATCACAAAGGCATACGGAGAAAGAAGGCTTCTGGACGGAGCCTCCTTCTTTTTGCAGGAAGGGGAAAAAATCGGTATCATCGGCATCAACGGTACCGGCAAAAGCACATTGCTTAAAATTCTGGCAGGTCTGGAAGAACCGGATGAGGGAAAGGTAATCCGGGCACAGGGTATGGTGGTCCGTTTTCTGCCCCAGCATCCGGTTTTCCGGCCGGAGGATACCCTGATAGAGGCACTGCTTCGGGAAAACGGGAAATTTGACGGAGAGTCCGGTACGTTGCTTACGGATGACGGCAAAAGTATGGCACTGCAGTCCGGTCAGGATGTGGCAGACAGAGAAGTGAGAAACCTGATCACCGATGCCCAGAATATGATGACAAGGCTCGGCATCACGGATTTTAACGAAACCTGCGGTCATTTGTCCGGCGGGCAGAAGAAAAGGCTGGCACTGATCAGTGTACTGCTGACACCTTCCGATGTGCTGATCTTGGATGAGCCTACCAACCATCTGGACGGGGATATGGCCGAATGGCTGGAAGAGGGATTGAAAAAAAGAAAGAATGCCGTGATCATGGTTACCCATGACCGCTATTTTCTCGACAGTGTGGCAGGACGGATTATAGAGATTGACAGAGGGAAGATTTATTCCCATGAAACCAATTATTCCGGTTATCTGGAAGAAAAAATAAGCCGGGAGGAAATGGCGGAAGCGGCAGAAAGAAAACGCCAGTCCATTCTCCGGACGGAGCTTGCCTGGGTACAGCGGGGAGCAAGAGCCCGATCCACCAAGCAGAAAGCCAGACTGGAGCGCTACGAAGAGTTAAAGAACCGCAAAACAGAGTCCGTTACCGGCAATGTGGAGTTAAGTTCCGTTGCCAACCGCATGGGACGGATGACCATTGAGTTAGACCATATTTCCAAGAGCTATCCGGGCAAGGAACTTATCCGGGATTTCTCTTATATTTTCCTAAAGACTGACAGAGTGGGATTCGTGGGAAAAAACGGCTGCGGCAAAACCACCCTGATGAAAATGATAACCGGAACCGTGCAGCCGGATGCGGGCGATATCGAAATCGGCCAGACCATTAAAATCGGCTATTATACACAGGAATGTGACATGCCGGACAACAAACGGGTTATTGATTACATCCGGGATGTGGCGGAAATCATTGATACTACGGAGGGAAAGATTACCGCGGCAAGGATGCTGGAAAAGTTTTTGTTTGCCGGTGAGGAACAGTACGGTCTTGTGGGGAAGCTTTCCGGCGGGGAAAAAAGAAGGCTGGCTTTGTGCCGGGTACTGATGGAAGCACCGAATGTCCTTATTTTAGACGAGCCCACCAACGATCTGGATATTGCCACTCTTACCATTCTGGAAAGTTACCTGGATACTTTTCAGGGGATCGTCATTGCCGTGTCCCATGACCGGTATTTCTTAGACCGTACCATGAAGCGTATCTTTGCGTTTGAAGGGGACGGTATCATCCGGCAGTACGAGGGCAATTACTCCGATTATCTGCTGCGGAAAAGTGTGGAAGCGGAGCTTTCCCAGGAAGCTTTTGGGGGTGGAAAGAGCGGCAAAACGACAGGCAAAGAGAGCATGGAGAAGGACAGCAGTACGGAGGCAGAGTCTGCCGGGGAGAAAAAGAACACCTGGGATCCCGGAAAACGGAAATTAAAGTTTTCCTACAAGGAACAGAAGGAATACGAAACCATCGAGCAGGATATTGCGGATCTGGAACAACAGATTGCCGGGCTGGAAGACAGCATTTCTGTCTATGCCTCCGACTTTGTGAAGCTGCAGGAGATTAACCGGAAAATAGAAGAGCAGAAAGCTGCACTGGATGAAAAAATGGAACGCTGGATGTATCTGGAGGAGCTGGCGGCAAAGATTGCCGAGCAATAAGCGGAAGATTTTTGAGGAAATTTTTAGAAGAGTTTGGGTTGTAGTTTTTCATAAAACAAGCTATAATAAGGACAAGAAGTTTCGGAAGACTTTAACAATAATATACAGATTACAGAAAGGCATAGTGATTACGATGGAAATACTTTTATTGGGCGGCGGCCTTTTAATTGTGATTTTTGCGGTAGTGGTATCCGTGGTTTCATCCGTGGTAAGTGCTATTGCAGCAGACCAGGACGATGCAGAAGACTAAATAAGTCTTCTGCATTTTTCTTTCAGAAAAGATGGGAGGAAGAAACTTCTTACCGGGACAGGAACTTCCTCTTCCGTATCAGTTTTGCCACAGTGGAGGAGGATGCTTCCACTTTTACCAGACTGCCGGGCATTCACAGAGAAATTCTTCTGCTGAACGGACAGCCGGGTGTGGTAAAGCTCATAAGCGACGAAGAAAATCTGGAAAGAGCATCAGGATCTGACCCATATGATCGAAGAGGAACAGGAAAACTTAAACCGGCTGCCGGAAATTGTTTCCGGGGAAGCTTACCGGAAAATGGTAAAAGCCATGGCGGAGAAGAAAAAAATAGTGCTTCTTTCCGCAAGGATTTCCGCCACTCTGCTGCCTCAGATCCATTACATGCTTTCCAAAATAAGGGACAATGTACAGATGGTTCTGCCGGGAAGCCCCGAATGGAACAATCTGGTATTGGAAAATCCGGAAGATGTTTTTGTTTTCACGATTATGCTTCCCCGGTATCCCAATGTGCTGATCACGGAGATTACGGCTTTGTACGAGGCGGGATTTGAGATAGGGCTTATGACCAACAGCATGTTGTGCCCGGTCATTCCCTGTTCGGCGTGACACATTGAAGTACCGGTTTCCTCCACTTCCATTTTCGACAGCTACGGAACCGCAACGGTACTTTTGAATTATCTGGTACGGGACATTGCCGGCCAGACGGAAAAGCTGGAGGAACGGCTTGACAGGCTGGAAACCTACGAGAAAGAAAACGATACCTATTATCGGATATAAAAAAGAGATGCGTAGACAACAGAAACGGATCTGCAGGCAAGAAAATGGCTGACGGATTACGCAGAAAAGCTGGGAGCCAGGGTCCGTACGGACGCCATTGCCAATATCCATGCCGTACTTCCCGGTACGGAGCACTTAAAAAAATTAGTCACCGGTTCCCACCACGATGCGGTGCCGAACGGCGGAAAGTTTGACGGAGCCATGGGCGTTTTGCTGGGAATCGAGGTCATGCAGTGCATTCTGGAAAACGGCATCTGGTTAAGACATCCATACGAAGTACTGATGTTTACGGCGGAAGAACCCAATCCCTTTTCCATCTCCACCATGGGAAGCCGCAGCATTACCGGAAAAATACCGGAGGAAATGCTCCTTTCCGCAACGGACTGCTATAGCGGCATGCCGCTGCCGGAGGCAATAAAAAGGGCGGGCGGTGATTTATTCCGACTGAAAGAGGACAGGATGACGGATAAGGAAATGAGCGCTTTTATCGAGTGCCATATTGAACAGAGCCGCAACCTGGACGATGCCGGACTTTCCGTGGCAACGGTCGGCAAGCTGGATGTGAAACCCAATTCTGCCAACATCATACCGGATTCGGTCAGCTTTATTATGGAAATCCGGACATCCTGTGAAGAAAAAAAGCAGGCATTTTTACAGAAGGTAACAGAAGAATTTGCAGGTATAGAAAAAGAAAGGGACGTTTCCCTTACACGGATTATAAATGGGGCGACATCACCAACTACAATATGGTTTTGGACCGCAGCAAATTCGGTATCGACGGCTGCGTGGAAATCCTGAAGGCGGCTTAAGATGCCCTGTAGACAGCAGGTTCCGGGCGGGTACTCCTTACAGAAATGGAAGAATGCGGAAGGTTAAGTTTGCGGGCAGACATGCCGATAAATCTTTTACCGAAACAGTACGGTAAGGAGGACGGCCCATGATAACCATCAGTCTTTGTATGATAGTGAAAAATGAAGAAAAAGTCCTGAAGAGATGCTTAGACAGCGTCAGGGATCTGGTGGACGAAATGATTATCGTGGATACCGGCTCCACGGACAGGACGAAGGAAATCGCAGCCGCCTATCCCGGTGCGAAGATTTACGATTTTACCTGGGTGGACGATTTCGCGAAAGCGAGAAACTTCGCTTTTTCCAAGGCAACCTGTGACTATATTTATTCGGCGGATGCGGATGAGGAAATCAACGAGGAAAACCGGAAAAAATTCATGCGCTTAAAGCAGGTGCTTCTGCCGGAAATCGAAATTGTGCAGATGAAATACGTCAACCAGCTTTCTTACAGCACGGTTTACAATTACGACGAAGAGTACCGGCCTAAGCTGTTTAAGAGGGTGAGAGGCTTTATCTGGGAAGGCGCCATTCACGAAACCGTGGCAACGAGTCCCATTGTGTACGACAGCGACATCAGCATCCAGCACAAGCCGGAGGGCTTACATACCGGCAGGGATTTTGCCGCATTTGAAAGACTGATAAAAAGAGGCGAGCCGCTCTCTAAGAGGCTTAAAAATATGTATGCCAGGGAGCTGTTTATTGCAGGCGGAAAAGAAGATTTCCGGCAGGCGGCGGATTATTTTGAACAGATTGCGGACACGGCGGAGGACGAAGAGGAGCTGAAGGAAGCGTTGGCGGTAGTGGTTGCTGCCAAACGGCAGAGAAAAGACACCGACAATTTCTTTAAGTATGCCTTAAAGTCCGTGATACTGGGCGGCTGCTCCGAGGTATGCTTTGAAATCGGCGAATATTATTTTTCTAAGGGCGATTATGAAGAAGCGGTGCTCTGGTATTACAATGCCCGCTACGAAACGGAAGCCATTCTCTGCCTTAAGAAAAAGGAAAGAGAACCGCTGGAAAAATTAGTGGAGTGCTGCGAGAAGTTAAACCGTCCGGAGGATGCTTATACCTACCGGAAAGAATTAGAACAGTTATAGGGGCTGTTACAGAAAAAGAAAGACCCCTGATTTGGTAAATATAACAGAAAAAATGCCACCCAATCTTGTGAAAATAAACCAATAGGCAGAAACGCAAAAAGGTGGTAAGATAACCACATTACCTGTTGAAATTGAAGAAGCGAGACAGAGAGCCCGGAAAGGCTCTCTTAAACGTATATTCATTTCAGGAGGTTTTTTTATGCACAAATTTAAGAGTTATATCTGGGAATGGCTGATCGGCCTCAGCCTGATTGTTTTGTATCTGTTAAGCTCCGCAAGGGTGGTAAATGCGGCGGAAAATCCGTCCTTTACCCATACACATGCGGCAAAATGCACGCAGAAATTTACGGAAACCTGTACGGTGCACCACACCTGCAGCTATCACGAAGAGCATCAGACGAGGTTCTGCAATACCTGCGGCAAGGGAACTGACCATAAGCTGACGGCGCATACCTATACCTGCTCCAAGCAGAATGACACATGGCAGCCGGACGGCGTCTGCACCTGTACGGTCTGCGGTACCTCCGTGGGCTGGGTCAATCCGCCCGGAAAAAAGCACGAATATACCGTGGACAGGAGAGTCTGCGGCATGGAAGAGGGAGAGGCAACCGCTACCTTAAGTGTCAGTGCCGACAGTACGGCATGGACCAACAAAGCGGTGGGACTGACGGCATCTGTGGCGGTACTTAAGGACGATATATCCAGTCAGGGGATTACGCTAAGCTGGCAGGACGGCAAAATGAGTGTCACTCAGAACGGTACCTACACAGTGACCGCCACCAACGGGCAGGGACAGAGCATCAGTGCGTCCGTTGCGGTAAACTGCATTGATACCACGGCGCCGGTGATTTCTTCGGTGACCGGGGACACCGGCAGCATGAGCAAAACCGCCATTTCCGTTACGGTAGCAGCTTCTGATGCGGAAAGCGGTCTGGCGGAGGCTCCTTTTTCCACGGACGGCGGCAGCAGCTTTGGCACAGCCAATACGTTTACGGTAACGGAAGGAAATCCCGTCACCTTTGTGGTAAAGGATAAAGCCGGAAATACGACGCAGAAAACCATTAAGCGGGGGGACTTTCCCTATCCTGCCGAAAAGCCTTCGGAGGGCGGCAACAAACCCGGCGGTGAGAGCGGCGGAACGGGAGGAAGCGGCAACGGAGGAAACAGCGGAACCGGCGGCAGCGGAACCGGAGGTAGCAATACGGGAGGAAACAGCGGCAACGGAGGAAACAGTGGAAACGACAGCAACAGTACCGGAGGAAACAACGATACCGGCAGTAACGGAACGGGCAACGGCGGATCAGGCGGTGCAGGCGGGAAAGGCAGCAGTATCGGAGCAGGCGGTAAACAGAATGGCGGCAATCCCGGTAAAAATTCCGATAAAAACAGAACTTCCGGAAAGGATACCGCAGGAAACAGCGGAAACAATGCGGATGCCGGAAACGGCGCGGAGGGAAGCAAGAAAGAAAATGCGGCAGGAAAGAGCGGAACGGACAGCAAAATGCTTCTCATTGCCAGATTAGAAAAGGAACGGCTGTTGGCCCAGAAGGATATGATGGACGACGACAGGCTGGCAGGCGGCTATGCGGATGCCGGAACCGGCGTGGAGGAAAGCACGGATGAAGAAATGCCTTCCCTTAAAAGCAATGCGGGCGGTCTTGCCGGAATGGTAAGCTGGATAGGAGCAAATCCGCTTCCGGCAGCAGGCGGCATGCTGCTTCTGGCAGCTCTTCTTATCGGAGGGTATCTGTTCTGGTATTTCGGCGTGGATGTGTACTGCTACGACGGCGGCGAGGAGTATAAGCGTCTGGGACTTTTGTTCGTGAAGAAGAAGCAGGGCTCCTATGAATTACAGTTTCCCGACGGCATTACGGAGGATGAAGGGAAGGAACGGTTCCGTCTGGTCTTTAAGGGCAGACTGATAAAGCAGGCGAGACACCGTAAGCTTACCATTCATTACGGCGGACGAAAGATATTGCAGTCCATGGAAGAATGTGTAGACTTTGTACTTTAGTCATGTTAAAATCAAAGGCGTTAAAGCTGATAAAAAGAACAGTAATACATAGAGAATAACAGGAAAGAAGGCAGAGTATGAACTGGGAAGAAAATGTCAGAAGGGTAGTCCCCTATGTTCCGGGAGAACAGCCCAAGGACACAAATGTCATTAAACTCAATACAAACGAAAATCCCTACCCGCCCGCACCGGGTGTGGAGAAGCTTAAGCAGGAGTTTTCCTGCGACAGACTGCGGCTCTATCCCGACCCGGAGGCAACGGTGCTGGTGGATGCGATTGCGAAGCGCTACGGTGTAAAGCCCGCACAGGTTTTTGTGGGCGTCGGCTCCGATGACGTGCTGGCAATGGCGTTCCTGACATTTTTCAATGGGGAAAAGCCGATACTTTTCCCGGATATTACCTACTCGTTCTATGATGTGTGGGCGGATCTTTACCGGATACCCTATAAGACCTGCCCGCTGGATGAAAATTTCCGGATGAACATCAGGGACTATGAGCAGGAAAACGGGGGTATCATTTTCCCCAATCCCAATGCTCCTACCGGTGTGCTGGAAACCGTGGAAAATATTGAAACCATTGTGAAGAACAATCCGGATGTGGTGGTGATTGTGGACGAAGCCTATATCGATTTCGGCGGCACCAGTGTTCTTCCTTTGGTGGAAAAATACGAAAACCTGCTGGTGGTGCAGACCTTTTCCAAATCCCGCTCCATGGCGGGCATGCGTATCGGTTTTGCAATCGGCAGCAAAAAGCTGATTTCCTATATGAATGATGTGAAGTTTTCCTTCAACTCCTACACCATGGACTGGTTTACCCAGATTTTGGGTGCGGAGGCTGTGCGTGACGAAGCCTATTTTAAGAAGTGTACGGATAAAATTGTGGAAGTGCGGGAATGGACTAAGGAAGAACTTAAGAAATTACAGTTCACCTTTGAAGACTCCAGGGCAAACTTTATTTTTGCCAGGCATGCAACCTTAAGCGGTGATACCATTTTCAAGGCATTAAAGGAAAGAAAGATTTTTGTAAGACATTGGAACAAGGAAAGAATTTCCGACTATCTGCGTATTTCCATCGGTACGAAAGAGCAGATGCAGGCGCTTATAGATGCCCTGAAAGAAATCACACAGATGTAAAAGGAGAAAAATTATGCAGTTTATCAAGAACATGGCAAAGGGTGCCGTAATCGGTATTGCCAACATTATCCCCGGAGTCAGCGGCGGCACCATGGCGGTTACCATGGGCATTTACGACAAGCTGATTTTCTGTCTGACCCATTTATTCAAAGAATTCAAGAAGAGCGTTAAATTTTTAATTCCCATTCTGCTGGGCGCCGCAGTGGCGCTGGTGGCAGGTTCCTTCGGAATAGAATTTCTGTTTAGGAAGTTTCCGGTTCCCACAAACCTTTTCTTTATCGGTCTGATTCTGGGCGGACTTCCCATGATGACCAAGAAGGTAAAGGGACAGAAAATAAAGGTGGGACATATGATTTCCCTGATTGCCTTTTTTGCCCTGGTTGTGGTTATGGGACTGATGGGAGACAAGGAAGGCAGAGCTGTGGACTTAAGCTTTAATTTCCTTAATGTGATAATCCTTTTTCTGGTGGGCGTAATTGCTTCCGCAACCATGGTCATTCCCGGAGTCAGCGGCTCCATGGTTCTTTTACTGCTTGGTTTTTACAACCCCATTATTGCACAGATTAATGATTTTATCCGTTCCCTTACCTCCGGAGATTTTGCGGGGGTACTGAATGGCTGCGGCATACTGGTGCCTTTCGGTATCGGTGTGGTAATCGGTATTTTTGCCATTGCCAAGTTGATTGAGATTATTTTTGAAAAGTTCCCGCTGTATGCGAACTGGGCGATTATCGGTCTGATTGTGGCTTCCCCGTTTGCCATTATTTTCAACAATCTGGCAAGCTTTTCAGGTGTTACGGTACTGACGGTGGTAAGCAGTGTCATTACCTTTGCGGTTGGTTTCTTTGTAGCATTAAAACTGGGTGAATAAGGAGACGGAAGTGAAAGCATATACGGATTTCGCTTATGTATACGATACCTTCATGGATGAAACACCCTATGAGGAATGGAGCCTGTTTTTACAGGAAAAAATAAAACAGTACGGCATTTCCAGACCGGAGCGTTCCGAGGATGCCATAGAGTCCGAGAAAAATCTGGTTCTGGACCTTGGCTGCGGCACCGGCACCCTGACGGAGCTTTTAGCGGAGGCGGGTTACGACATGATTGGCGTGGACAATTCCTGCGACATGCTTAACATTGCCCGTGAAAAGAGTGCGGAGAAGGGACTGGAAATTCTGTATCTGCTGCAGGATATGCGGGAGCTGGATTTATACAGTACCATCGGTACAGTGGTCAGTGTCTGCGACTCCTTAAATTACCTGCTTACCACACAGGATTTGGAAAAAACCTTCCGGCTGGTGAAAAATTTTCTCTATCCCGGCGGTATCTTTATCTTTGATTTCAATACGGTTTACAAGTACGCCGAGGTTATCGGGGATGCGACCATTGCCGAAAACAGAGAGGACTGCAGCTTTATCTGGGAAAATTATTATTACCCCGAAGAATGCATCAATGAATATGATGTGACGGTTTTTGTGGAAGAGGAAGAGGACTTGTACCGCAAATTTACGGAAACCCATTACCAGAGAGGATATACTCTTGCGGAAATGGAAGAGCTGGTAACAAAGGCGGGTATGTCCATTATTGAAGCACTGGATGCGGACACGAAGGGTCCCGTCCGTCCGGATAGCGAAAGAATTTATATCATTGCCGGAAAATCGGGAGCCGACACCTCGGTGCAGAACTGAAAACGCAGGCTTTGAAACAGAGTCTATGATGACAGAAAGCAGGAATGAACAATGCATGATTATATGGTGAGAGCCACAGCGGCAGGTGCCCAGATAAGGGCGTTTGCCTGTACCACAAAAGAGCTTGTGGAGGAAGCAAGAAAAGCACATAACTTAAGTCCTGTGGTGACGGCAGGGCTTGGCAGACTGTTAAGCGCCGGCTGCATGATGGGCAGCATGTTAAAAGGAGAGGACGATCTGATTACCCTGATTGTGAGGGGAGACGGTCCTTTACAGGGACTGACGGTGACGGCTGACAGCAAAGGCCGCGTCAAAGGCTATCCTCTGGTGCCGGATGTGATATTACCGGCAAATGCCATAGGAAAACTGGATGTGGGCGGCGCCGTGGGCCGCGGTTACCTCAAAGTTATCCGGGACGTCAAGCCCGACGGTCCGGCCAAAGGCCGGCCGCGG
>OGWY01002814.1_pt1 | contig 12210 bp, 10 predicted proteins | sample 1576121 | NCBI WGS metagenome assembly OGWY01 (sample SAMEA3541543, study PRJEB24748) | human gut metagenome | biome: human gut; feature: human-associated habitat; material: faeces | place: China | collected 2012 | reverse complement strand
TCAATGTCATCTAAAATGGAGTGTACCTGTGCCTTGGAACGCAAAGACCGGTGATACTCAATGGCAAACCGGTGTGCTTCATCCTGAATCCGGGTAATCAGTTTAAATCCCTCTCCATGCCGGTCAATCGGAATTTCCACATTGTGGAAATACAGTCCCCTTGTACGGTGATTGTCATCCTTTACCATACCGCAGACCGGAATATCCAGTCCCAGTTCTTCCAGCACCTGCAGACAGATATTTACCTGGCCGCGTCCACCATCCATCATAATGATATCCGGGAAGCGTGTAAAACTTCCGACTTCCTGTGGCATATTTTTTTCTTCCAGTTCTTTCTGTTCCTGCATGCCGTGCGTAAACCGCCGGGTCAGGACCTCATGCATGGAAGCGTAATCATCCGGTCCCGATACCGTGCGGAGTTTAAATTTCCGGTAATCGCTGCGTTTCGGCCGTCCTTTTTCGTATACAATCATAGAACCTACGGTTTCAAATCCATTAATATTAGAAATATCATAGGCCTCCATACGATTAAGCCCTTTCATGCCAAGCAGCTGCTCAATCTCTTTTACCGCGCCGATGGTACGCCCTTCTTCTCTCTTAATCTTTTCTTTATCCTGGCTGAGCACCAACTGTGCATTTTTCGCAGCCAGCTCCACCAGCTTTTCTTTGAGTCCTTTCTGCGGAATCCGTATCGTCACTTTCCGCCCGCGTTTGGCACTCAGCCATTCTTCCAGCACCGGAATGTCTTCGATTGCTTCCTGGAGCATGATTTCCCGCGGGACAAACGGCGTCCCAGAATAATACTGTTTCACAAAATTTACCAGAATATCCCCTGTGCTTTCTTCTGATCCCACACGCACATGAAAATGATCCCTTCCGATAATCTTTCCACTGCGGATAAAAAACACCTGAACGACAGCATCCCGGTCATCGCTCGCTAACGCAATGATATCCTTGTCCTCCCCATCCGTATTGGTAATCTTCTGCTTCTGTGCAATCTGACTAACACTGTTTAACAGCTCACGGTATTCGATGGCCCGCTCAAATTCCATCTCCTCGGATGCCTTCTGCATGTTTTCTTTTAATTCACGTATTACCGGTCCATAGTTTCCATTTAAAAATTCCAGTGCCTTACTGACCTGCTTTCCATACGTCTCTTTATCCACATGCCCCTGACAGGGAGCATCACACTGATGAATATGATAATTCAAGCAGGCACGTTCTAATCCGATATCTCTCGGAAGCTTACGGTTACAGGTGCGCAGTTTATAAAGTTTATTGATCAGCTCTATCGTATCTTTTACCGCACCGGCACTCGTATACGGTCCAAAATAACGAGACTTATCTTTTTTTACCTGGCGGGAAAAAAGAACCCGCGGAAAATCTTCCTGCACCGTCACCCGGATATAAGGGTACGTCTTGTCATCCCGCAGCATCGTATTATATTTGGGTGTGTGCTCTTTGATCAGATTGCACTCCAGCACCAAAGCCTCCAGCTCGGAATCGGTAATAATATACTCAAACCGTGCAATGTGCTCCACCATCTGTTTTTTCTTGATGCCCTCATCATGACTCGGCTGAAAATACTGCCGCACCCGTTTGCGCAGGCTGACTGCTTTTCCTATATATATGATCGCATCTGTTTTGTCATGCATAATATAAACTCCCGGTTGATCCGGGAGTTTACGTAATTCTTCCTGAAAGTCGAACATGAATTATTCCTCAAACATATCATCACTCACAATCGCAGCTTTGGAATCCTTTTTATCCTTCTCTGTGTCATCCGGCATCAGTGACTCTTTATCTTCTTCCTGCGGAAGTCCTTTCATTTCGCGGAAAATCTTCATGAATTCCTTGCCGGTGATCGTCTCCTTTTCGTACAGATAATCGCTGATATGATCCAAAATGTCACGATTTTCTGTCAGCATCTGCATTGCATCCTCGTAGCTTTTATTAATAATGGAAAGCACTTCCTTATCAATCTGTCCTGCGGTATCTTCTCCGCAGATCAGACCGGCACGGCCATCCAGATACTGGTTTTCCACCGTAGCAAGACACATCATGCCAAACGTATCTGACATACCATACATCGTAACCATTGCACGCGCAATCTTTGTTGCATTCTCAATATCATTTGCTGCACCGCTGGTCGCTGAGTGGAATACAAGTACCTCCGCTGCACGTCCTGCCATAAAGGTCGTAATCTTTGCAAGAAGTTCATCTTTGGTCTCTAAATACTTTTCTTCTTCCGGTGTCTGTAACGTGTATCCCAATGCTCCCATGGTACGCGGTACGATAGTAATCTTTTGAACCGGCTCTGTATTTTTCTGAAGTGCCGAAACAAGTGCATGCCCTACCTCGTGATAAGAGACAATCTTACGCTCCTTATCACTCATGACACGGTCCTTTTTCTCTTTTCCACCGACAGCCACAAGTTCAAATGCTTCAAACAGATCCGACTGATTGACAAACTTTCGTCCATTCTTTACCGCATTGATGGCAGCCTCGTTAATCATATTGGCAAGATCCGATCCCACCAGACCGGCAGTAGCCAGTGCCAGTGCATCCAGATCTACCGTTTCATCCATGTGTACATCCTTGGAATGTACTTTTAAAGTTTCCAGACGGCCTTTCAGATCCGGCTTGTCAACAATGATCCGACGGTCAAAGCGTCCCGGACGAAGCAGTGCCTTATCCAGAACTTCCGGACGGTTCGTTGCCGCAAGAATTAAAATACCTTTGGATGCATCAAATCCATCCATCTCCGCAAGCAGCTGGTTTAAGGTCTGCTCACGCTCATCATTGCCGCCGCCATACCGGCTGTCACGGCTTTTACCGATTGCATCGATCTCATCAATAAAAATAATACACGGTGCCATCTTCTGCGCTTCCTTGAACAGATCACGCACACGGGAAGCACCCACGCCGACGAACATCTCCACAAAATCAGAACCTGCCAGGGAGAAAAACGGAACCTTTGCCTCTCCGGCAACTGCTTTTGCCAGCAATGTCTTACCGGTTCCAGGAGGTCCGACAAGAAGTGCCCCCTTCGGGAGCTTTGCCCCGATATCGCTGTATTTCTTCGGATTGTGCAGAAAATCCACCACTTCCTGCAGGGATTCCTTTGCCTCGTCCTGTCCAGCTACATCTTTAAATGTCACACCGGTTGTTTTCTCCACATATACTTTGGCGGTTGATTTTCCAACCCCCATGGCTCCTCCGCCCATCCGGCGCATCAGGAATCCAAAAAGAATCCAGATCAGTACCAGCGGAATAACAAAGCTTAAAATGTTTACCAGCCATGCCGAAGTATTGTCCGGCACGGATGCCGAAATTTCAATTGTTTTCCCCTCTGATGTCTTTGCACTCTTGAGTGTCGTGATCAGATCCGGATCATTGACAATTCCGGTGTAATATGTTATCTCATATGGTTTTTTATCGTCCACCAGTGTGTAATCCATCTCATAATTGCTGAATTCCACCGTTTTGACATTATTTTTTTCCAGCTGTTTTAGGAATTCGGAGTATGTAGTTTCCTTCGAACTCATCTGTGAAAACCGGTTGGCAAAAAATGACAGGAAAAAGAGTGCCACCAGAGTGACCATGATAAATCCCAGGATCATCTGTCCGTTATGGTTGTCTTTCTTTCCTCCGTTGTTGCCACCGTTGTTTCCGTTATTACCATTGTTTCCGTTATTTCCGTTATTATAATTATTGCCACCGTTATAGTTTCCGTTGTTATAATTATTCGGTGCCTGATTGTCCATAAGCCCTCCACTTGTATATCTCTTGTAATCAATACCCTTATTATATGTAATAAGAAACGCAAAATCAACATTTTGTTCGAGAACTTTTCCTATCCTTTCTAAACTTTTTATAAAAAAGTGTGGAATATTTTCGTTGTCCGCTGTATAATATTAAACTATGGTAGTTTAGATAAAAACTTAGGAGGAAAATTATGCCTGTAAAATACGTCTTTGTCACTGGCGGTGTCGTATCTGGTCTTGGAAAAGGTATCACTGCTGCATCTTTAGGACGTCTGCTCAAAGCGCGTGGCTACAAAGTCACCATGCAGAAGTTCGATCCATATATCAACATTGATCCGGGAACCATGAACCCGATTCAGCACGGTGAAGTGTTCGTAACGGATGATGGAGCGGAAACCGATCTGGATCTCGGTCACTACGAGCGCTTCATCGACGAAAGTCTGACAAAGAATTCCAATGTGACAACCGGTAAGGTTTACTGGTCCGTTCTTCAGAAAGAACGTCGTGGAGATTATGGCGGAGGAACCGTACAGGTAATCCCGCATATTACCAACGAGATCAAGAGCCGTTTTTACCGTAATTTCACATCCGATGATATGCATATTGCAATTATAGAAGTCGGCGGAACCGTCGGAGATATCGAAAGCCAGCCTTTCCTTGAAGCAATCCGTCAGTTCCAGCACGAAGTGGGACATGAGAATGCGATTCTCTGTCACGTTACCCTGATTCCGTACCTGCGCGCCTCACAGGAATTAAAGACCAAGCCTACCCAGGCAAGTGTCAAGGAACTGCAGGGTATGGGTATCCAGCCGGATATCATCGTCTGCCGTTCCGAGCAGCCGTTAGATCAGGGATTAAAGGACAAGATCGCACTGTTTTGTAATGTTCCGAACACACATGTACTGCAGAATCTGGATGTTGAGTATTTATATGAAGCTCCACTGGCGATGGAAAAAGAAAATCTTGCGAAAATTGCCTGTGAGTGTTTAAATCTTGACTGTCCGGAACCGGATTTAAGTGACTGGAAGTCCATGGTCAATGATCTGCGTCATCCGGACAAGGAAGTCCGGATTGCACTGGTCGGAAAATATACCGCATTACACGATGCTTACATTTCCGTTGTGGAAGCTTTAAAGCACGGCGGTATTCCAGAGCATGCAACAATCGACATCAAATGGGTAGACTCCGAAGAATTAAATGTAGACAATGTAGATGAGGTGCTGGGTGATGTAAACGGTATCCTTGTTCCCGGCGGATTCGGTCTGCGCGGTGTCGAGGGAATGATCCTTGCCGCACGCTATGCCCGCGAGAACAAGATTCCGTACCTTGGTCTCTGCCTCGGCATGCAGGTATCCATCATTGAATTTGCACGTCACGTATGCGGATTCAACGATGCACACAGTATCGAACTTGACCCGAACACAACACATCCGGTCATTGCACTGATGCCGGATCAGGACGGTGTAGAAGATATCGGCGGTACCTTAAGACTCGGCGCTTATCCTTGTGTATTGGACAAGGATTCCAAAGCATATGAAGTATACGGAACCACTGAGATTTCCGAGCGTCATCGTCATCGTTATGAAGTAAACAATGATTATCGTGCCACTCTCACCGAGCATGGCATGAAACTTTGCGGAACTTCTCCGGACGGAAGAATTGTAGAAATGATCGAACTCCCGGATCACCCATGGTTTATTGCCACACAGGCACATCCGGAATTAAAATCCAGACCAAACCGTCCACATCCACTGTTCCGTGGTTTTGTGGAAGCAGCAACCAAGTGTAAACGATAATGGTATTCCCGGCGGTTTTTCCGCCGGGTTTTCGCTTTATTTGAAAGAGGAGAACTGTCATGCCCAAATCTGTGAATCAAAAACAAAAGCTGTTATTCCTTCTGGATTATCTGCGTCAGAACACGGATGAAACCCATACCGTCACTACCCCACAGATCATCGACCATCTCGCGGCAAACGGCATCCGGGCGGAGCGTAAAAGCATCTATAACGATATCCAGACGCTTTGTGATTATGGTTATGACATCATCCGGACCGAAGGCGCGCATGCCGGTTACCGCATAGCAGACCGCACATTTGAGCTGCCGGAAGTCAAACTGCTTGTTGACCTGGTACAGTCTTCCAAATTTATTACCACAAAGAAATCACGGCAGCTGATTGGCAAACTGGAACAGCTTGTCAGTAAAAACGATGCGAAAAAACTACAGCGTCAAGTTGTCGTTACAGACCGCAACAAAACCAGCAATGAAAAAATCTATTACAGCGTGGATGTCATCCACTCTGCCATTGCAGAAAACCGGCAGATCCGTTTCCACTACTTTGACTGGAATGTCAGAAAAGAAATGCAGCTGCGCAAAGACGGCAGATTCTATCAGGTCAGCCCCTGGCTTCTTACCTGGGATGACGAAAACTATTATCTTGTTGCCTATGACGCGGATGCCGGGAAAATGAAACATTACCGTGTCGACAAGATGCTTGATCTCTCCGCTGTGGATCAGGCGCGGTGCGGACAGACCGATTACGAACAGATGGATATTGCCTCTTATTCCCGCAAAAATTTCGGCATGTTTGCCGGGGAAGAGACAACCGTACAGCTTCTGTGCGATACTTCCATGACCGGTGTCATCATTGACCGTTTCGGTGCCGGTGTAGCCATGCGCCCCTACGACAATACCCACATTCTCGCGCGGGCACAGGTCGCTGTCAGTCCACAGTTTTTTGGCTGGCTTGCTGGCTTATCCACACATATCCGTGTGATTTTCCCGGATTCCGTTGTCAATGAATACCAAATTTTTCTGCAGGAAATCCTGCGCAGTTATACCGATATGCAATAATCGTTTCCAAAGGAGGAATATACTATGAATTTACCGAAAGATCCTGTCATGCTTCTGTCTGTTGTCAACACACAGCTGCGTGATCATTACCCGACACTTACCGAACTTGCTGCCGCATATATGACAGATGCAGATGCAATTACAGAAACCCTTGCTGCCATCAATTATCATTACGATGAGGGGCAGAATCAGTTTATTTAACAGGCAATCGCCTGATTCACTTCATAAAAGGAGGGGAACTTTTGTATGGCCAGTTGTGATTTTTGTGCATACAATGAATATGATGAAGAGGACGAAGCGTACTACTGCTCCGTCAATATGGATGAAGACGACATGGCTCGTTTTGTCCAGAGTAATTACAAGGAATGTCCTTTTTACCGTTCCGGGGACGAATACAAAGTTGTACGGCACCAGATGTAACCTGGTGCCGTTTTCGTAAAATACTAATTATATTATGTTTCTGCCCACACATCCATAGACTTCTTTCCATGCTTTCTGCCCCACAAATACAGCAGTACACATGCCACAAGAAGTACAACATCCGCAAGGAGCGTTCCCTCAATGCCAAAACCAACATTATATGCGAAACTGTCTCTTGCTGTCGCTGCATCCAGTTTAAATACCGAATACGGCACATTGATCCCACTGTTTGGCAAGCCAAAGAGAATGTTCTGCGTAAAATTCCATGCTGTATGTACGGCAAACGCACACCAGAGACTGTCCATGTAATATACCATGAGGGAAAACAAAATTCCGACAAGAAAAATATTCAGGACAGAAAGCACCGTAACTCCGTCATTCGCCAGATGCAGCAACGCAAACAGCAGTGCATTTCCGACAATTGCAACCACCGGATTTTTATAACTTCTGCGCAGTTTCTGATATAGAAATCCCCTGCACAGCAGTTCCTCTGCCGACGACTGGATAAACACGGTCAGAAACACAACCACAAACCACAGCGGATGAATGGCATCGTAGGTCAGCACAATATCATGGTGCAGCCATGCAATCAGAATACAAAATCCATTCAGTGCAAATCCCAGAACCAAACCGAAAAGCAGATATTTCCAGTTATTTCCCTGTGGTTTCGTGCCGACTGCCTGTAAAATCGGACGATTCCGTTTTCGGATACCGATCCAGAACAATGCCACGGCCCAGATTCCCCAAAAGATCACATACATCAGTGTCGTATTCAAAAACGCAGAATTTAGTATCTCAGGGTTTCTTGCATAGGCAATCCCCACCGGGATTCCGAGAACAAAGTTTCCCAGAAATTGTCCTAAAACCATGAGAATCACAGTTTCAAGGTAAAGCACCGGAAGCGTATCAACAATTTTGTTTTTCAGCAATTTTTTCTTTTCCATTTGACTGAAACTCCTTTTCTTTTATCTGTTTCCAATTATATCTTTGTACGCTTAATGTTTTACCTGTTGTATCTTAACGTTTTCTTAAACTGCCGTTTAACGAAGACGGAAGTCTATTGGTTTTATCCACACTATTTGGTATCTTTATTTCGATGTACCAATTTTGCCTGCCGGTTGATCAGACGTCCGATCAGTTCTACCGACTCATCAATTCCGTAGCATGCACTGTTGATACACAGATCATAATTGATCGCATCACCCCAGCGCTTACCGGTAAAGGAATGATAATAATCCTGGTGCTTATGATCCATCTTGCGCACCAGATTAATGGCCTGTTTCAAATCCAGATTTTTCAGTTCCATCATACGGCGCACACGGATCGCAAACGGTGCCGTAATATAGATGCTGATATGCGGAATATGCTGTCCGGTCAGTACGACATCCGCAGCACGTCCCATAACAATCATATCTTCCTCTTTTGCCAGCTCACAGATTAAGGCACTCTGCCGGAAGAAAGATGCGTCTTTCTTTGACAGACCATGATAACGCTTAAAATCGCTGACTTTTGCCGCATCTGCCCCGAATTCTTTTGCATCTCTGCGATCTAGAATCTGATTCAATACCGATTCATCATAATAATTGATATGCAGTGCTTCCGCCAGTGCAAATCCAATATCAGTACCTGCACTTCCATGGGAACGGCTGATACAAATTACCAGATGATCCTTCTCAGAAAACTTCTTGCTCAGAATCGAAGAATTCATATCTGCCAGATCTTTATCCACAATATCTACCGAGCCAAAGCTCATCGGCAGATTTGCTATTTCTTCCAGAATATCATTATATTCAACCAAAAGGTCATGGCGTGCTTCTTTATTCCGGATACTTCTCGCCATGTTTCCGATCAGAGCCAGTTCACTTCGAAGCAAATGCCCCTGTGGATTGGAAACAATAAGCATGGTCAGGTCATCCAGCACACGCGCTTTTTCTCCGGTAAATGTCTTTCCGAGTCCAGAACCGGAAGTCTTGTACACCTTTTCATCCAGTTCATAGATGCGGTTCGCCAGCTTTCTGCATTGTTCTTTGTTGTCCATAGCCTTCTACCTCCTATAAAAAGAATACCAGTGTATCAATGATAAATACCGGAATCAAAAACTTCAGGGAACATAACATATAGCCAAAGAATGACGGCATCTTGATACCGTTTTCATCCGAAATGGATTTCACCATAAAGTTCGGTGCATTTCCGATGTATGTGTTGGCTCCCATAAATACCGCACCACAGGAGATTGCCATAAGCATCTTGACCGCAACGGTTCCCACGGTTGTGGCAATACCACTGGTTGCGCCCAGTGTTCCTGCCGTTGTAAGGAATACCAGATAGGTTGGTGTATTGTCCAGGAAACTGGAAAGTGCACCGGTCGCCCAGAACATCTCTAAAGGTTTTGTCAGTCCCAGTTCCGCACCTTTACTCTTTAAGATCATAAGCGCCGGCTGCATGGTAACAAAAATTCCGATAAACAGTACCGCAACTTCCTCAATGGCACCCCAGGTAAAGTGGTTCTTTGTGCGCACATCGGATTTCGTTGTCTTAAATGACAGAAACGCTGCAACCAGAATAATAACAATCTCGATCAGTGTCGGCACTGCCAGTCTTACGCTCCGGAAAATCGGAATACTGATAACGCTTCCGTCTGCATTCTGGAATGCTTTCATTCCCGGAAGAACGCCGCTTAATACAACACCTGCCACAATCATAACCATAAAAATAATGTTGTGCAGACCATTGACTTTAAAAGTAGTCGTCGGTCTGGAAATATCCGGACGCATGCCAAGTGCAATGTCTCTGCGGTATGCACGACGGTCGATAAAATAAAATACGGTCAGAAGAATTACCATATTAAATACCAGTACCGGGAACAGACGTAAACTCCAGGTAAACGGTACACCTCTCATAAATCCCATCAGAAGTGGCGGATCACCGATTGGTGTCAGACACCCACCCATATTGGAAATCAGGAATATGAAAAAGACCATAATATGACTCTTATTTCTTCTCCAGGAATTCATCTGGATCATCGGCCGCACCAGAAGCATGCTGGCACCGGTTGTACCGATACAGCTTGAAAGCAGTGTTCCGATTGCCAGAAGTCCAGTATTCATACGCGGTGATCCGACAAAATCTCCTTCCAGATTAATATTTCCGGAAACACAAAACAGACCAAACAGCAATACAATAAAGGAAAGATAATCATTCACAATACATTCCAGAACTGTTTCTGCAGTCTCGCCTGCGCCGTATTTTACTGCAAACGGAATAATAAATAAAAGTGACCAGATGAGTACCGCCCAGCCTTTATTTTTGTCCCACCATTCTCCTTTTACCAGCGGGAAAATTGCGATACATAATAAAAGGCCGGCAAACGGTATGCACAGCCAAAGCGGTATGTTACCCATTTTCTTGTACCTCCTTATAATCTCTGTATATTTTACACCTCAGCCCCCAAAAAAGTAACCGCTAATTCGTCAAATAATTAACAAAGTTCCAATCTCCATTTCACTTATTTTTGTATATTTTCTCCATATAAAGAAAGCCTGCATCCACACGGTGCATTTTATTTCACAGGCAGCATTTTGTCACAAAATGAAGAGAAGCCTCTCCGTTCCCGGATCGGCTTCTCTTCGAGGAGTTTAGTTATGAAAATGTTTATTAAATAAAAAGGGAATAATGTAAAGGAATGATTTCCGTTTACATTGTCTAGTATATGCAAAAAATGTGTCCATATTATGTCCACTTCAAAAACAAATTCTAAAATCATATTCCAAAAATTTTAGAGACATTTTATATATTTAACAATTTCTTACATAATTCGATCTTGCTGTCATCGGTCAGACTGTTTTCAAATACCACCTGTCCACGTTTCTGCCGGCCGCAAAGCAGATCTTTCTCCTGCAGTCTTCTTTTCATCTCACGTGCGGTTCCCTCGCCTCCGTCAAAAATTTTCACATTCTCCCCCAACACCTGCTGAATCTGTTTTCTGGCAAACGGATAATGTGTGCAGCCGAGTACCGCTGCATCCACCTGGTTTTCCCGGTAAGAATAAAGCAGATCTTCCAGATATTTATGAAGATCCTCTCCGTCGAGATCTCCCCGCTCAATAAAATCCATCAGCCCCGGACACGGCAACGGAAGAATTTGTGCTTTCTCTTTGTAGCGCTCCATCAGCACATGAAACTTTTCTTCATGAATTGTCATCGGGGTTGCCATCACAAGGACTTTGGGATGTTCCATGCAAAGTGCCGCCGGTTTCAGTGCCGGTTCAATCCCGACAATCGGAATATACGGATACATCTCGCGCAGTTTCCGGACAGCAGCACTGGTGGCTGTATTGCAGGCAACCACAAGACCTTTTGCCCCCTGGTCAAACAGCTTTCGTGCACATCCGATCGTCAGTTCCCGTACTTTTTCTTTTTCTTTTGTTCCGTATGGCGCATTTTTAGAATCCCCGAAATAAATAAAATCTTCCTCCGGCATAATCCGGATCAGTTCCCGCAGGACACTGATTCCTCCCACTCCGGAGTCAAATACCGCAATTGGGTTTTCTCTTTGTAATTGATATTCCACAGATCTGTTATCCTTTCTTAATTGAAAAAACATGGTTCAGTTGTTATAATAGTAACTAGTAAATAGCAATGGAGAGTGACAACTATGCTGACTGAAAAAAATACTTCCGATAAATATAAATACTGTGAATTTTGCGGACGCACGCTTCCAAAACATTATGAAGGAACGCTATGTCCCACTTGTCAGGAAGCACAGCTTTTCCGGAATGTGCGGGATTATATCCGCGCCAACACTGTAAATGAATATGAAGTTGCAGAACATTTCCATATTCCTCTCCGGCAGATCAAAGAGTGGATTCGGGAAGGACGGATCGAATATCATGAGGTCGACACAGCTTCCACTATCTCCGGCATGCACTGCCAGCGCTGTGGTGCTCCGGTTTCTTTCGGTACCCTGTGTCCGAATTGTCTGAAACTGATGAACACACAGGGCAGATCCGTTGCCCCTGCCATTTCACCGGATTCACGCATGCATTATCTCGATACCCCTTCTGACAAAACGAAATAAGAACTATCCACTCACAGGAAAGGGATGCCGGATTTCGGCACCCCTTTTTCTTACGCCTGTGTACTTCTGCGAATTACTTTTTGTCTGTATTTAAAC
>OGWY01002804.1_pt1 | contig 12244 bp, 10 predicted proteins | sample 1576121 | NCBI WGS metagenome assembly OGWY01 (sample SAMEA3541543, study PRJEB24748) | human gut metagenome | biome: human gut; feature: human-associated habitat; material: faeces | place: China | collected 2012 | reverse complement strand
GATAGCCGTCGATATACAGGGTCAGGGGGTCGCCGTATTTTTTCATCAGGGCATTGAGTCCTTCGTCGTCGCCGCTCAGATATTGGCGGTATAAAGCCTCGTCGCAGGTCATAGCGTTCACTTCCTTTTTGCGGATGCTTCCAATTCCAATGCGGAGAGGATCCGCATGGATAATACTCAATACAATACATTATATACGAATATCCGAATAAAAAGCAAGCCCACACGGATGGCACACCAAACGAGCAATCCAGAAACTCATTCTCTTCCGGCTCCATTTGCTCCTGTTTTCCAGCTTCTATCGGCTGTTCACTGCTCTGTGCCGGTAACCAAAATAAAAAAAGTCCATGCATCTGTATCTCTACAAACACATGGACGAATTCACTGCCACTCTTGATATTTGGCGTATCCTTCCTACGAATTACTACACACTTTTTTCTTTTACCTAATTTCTTATGCTACCATATTTCCCTGAAAACCTCAATGCGTTTTTCTTAATGGCGCCGGTCTATACCGGCATTTTTATAATAAGCTGCTTTTTCCTGATACATTCTGCGTTCAGCTTCCATCAGCAAGAGGTCAAATCCACGCTCCCAGCTTTCCTGCCATACTGATCCGACTGCCATTACTACATCTTTTTTCTTCATGCCAGCCTTCATACGTTCAATCCGCTGCTTCAGTTCCTCTTCTCCGATACCTGCACACAATGCCAGAAGCTCATCCCCTCCAATACGGAACAGTCCATAGTCTGAAAATTCCTCACGGAGTAATTCGCCGGCACGCAGAATGAGCTGGTCACCTGCCTGATGACCTAAAGTATCATTTACTTTTTTCAGTCCTGTAATATCGCAATACACCACACCAAAGCCTGAAGTCCCTGATGCATCTGTAACATACCGTTCCATGGCGAACCGGTTTCCAAGTTTCGTAAGCTGGTCACTATAGCTCATCCGTTCCAATTCCCGCATCAGATTACGCCTTCTGATGCTGGAGACAATAAAATATCCCATAATCTGAAGCATATTAGAAGTATAATCCAACATTTTTTCGGGAGGATTATCAACTCCATAAAAACCGATGATTTTCTGACCTTCATACAGTGGAACTACTACCAGCGTTGAAATATTCTGTTGTTTCAGATTCTCATACTGCAGTGGATCACTCTCACGTATATTTTCCAGATTACCAATGATAATATTTTTGCCTTCCCTAAAATTGCGGTACCAGTTCTCGCATACTTCAGCCGGAACATTCTGCAAATTATCTTTCTCAGGCCTGATACCATTCGCTACCCATTCATAGGTGTTATCGTCATTTCCCAATAAGTTTTTTTCAAAAATATAGGTACGTTCTCCATTCAATGCCTTTCCAAGATATTCCAGGATAATTTCCAGCGACTGTTCTGATGTAGGGGCATTTAACGAAATTCTTATGCCCTCATTTATAATAGCCTCCATATTTTCATAGTTTTGAATCAGACTTCCCTGTTTTTCTTCGTTGCTGACATCCAGTGCAATTTCTACCCGGTAACGTCGACCATCCTGTTCCAGCATAGTATCCTTCAACAACAGATGTTTGCCAAGAATCGGATTATAATACTTCCATTCTTTAAACTCACCTTCTACCAGTTCCTGATTATTGCACATACTACAAGGGGCGGCATTATGCTGCATCACCTCATAACATTTCTTTCCTTTTATTTCCTCCTGGGTCTGAAATCCAAAGTTTTCCCGTGTTTTCCGGTTCATATACACAAGCTCATATGTATCAACATCTGAGACATATACAAGTTCATCAAGATTTTCAAAGAAATTCCAAATCTTTTCCACTGTTTCTATCCTTTCTGGCAATTACATTACTTACATTTTATCTCTGGACATCATTTTATCTCTCCGGTAGCACCAAAAACAGTCCCATTAATCAGTGACTGCACCAATCAGTTCATTGATATCTTCAACTCCATTATTTTCCATATAATCCTGTATACCATTGATAATATCAATCGTTGCGGTAGGATTGGTAAAGTTTGCAGTTCCCACAGATACTGCGGTTGCTCCTGCCAGTATCAGTTCCAATGCATCTTCCGTGCTCTGTACACCTCCCATTCCGATAATCGGAATATTCACTGCCTGGGCTGCCTGATATACCATACGCACTGCAATTGGATGCACTGCCGGTCCGGACATCCCACCAGTTCTGTTTGCCAAAGCAAATTTTCTGCGGTTTACATCAATCTTCATTCCAGTCAGTGTATTAATCAGGGAAATCACATCTGCTCCGCCTGCTTCTGCCGCTTTTGCCATCTCTGTAATATCCGTTACATTCGGGCTCAATTTCATAATAACCGGCTGTCTTGCATATTTTTTCACTTCTTTTGTAATTTCTTCTACAGAAGCTGCATTCTGTCCAAAGGCAATGCCGCCTTCTTTGACATTTGGACAGGAAATATTGATTTCCAGCATATCTACCGGCTGATCGGAGAGTCTTTCCACAACTTCTATATAATCGGATGTTGTTTTACCACATACATTTACAATAATGCGTGTGTCATAGTGGGTAAGAAACGGAATATCACGCTGTACAAATACATCAATACCAGGATTCTGTAAACCGATAGCATTTAACATTCCACCATACACCTCTGCCACACGAGGGGTCGGATTCCCCGGCCATGGTACATTGGCAACACCTTTCGTCACTACTGCACCCAGTTTATTCAAATCTACAAATTCACTGTATTCCTGACCGGAGCCAAAGGTTCCGGATGCTGTCATAATCGGGTTCTTCAATAATACTCCTGCCAGATTCACTCTTGTATTCATTAAAGTTCCACCTCCTCAGCCCGGAAAACCGGTCCTTCTTTACATACACGTTTATTATTGACATTGGAATGTTCGTCCTTGTCCTTAGACTGGCACACGCAGGCTAAGCAGGCTCCGATTCCACAAGCCATACGTTCTTCCATGGAAATCCAGCACTCAATCTGTTTCTCTTTTGCATATTCCTTAATAGCTGCCAGCATCGGCTTTGGTCCGCAGGCATAGATAATATCTGCTGTCAGCCCATTTTCACGAATGGCATCCAATACATTTCCTTCTGTCCCGGCACTTCCGTCCTCAGTTGCCACATAGACTTCCCCTTCTTCACGAAATTCATCCATCAGGAAAAGTTCATCCCGGAAGCCAAGTACCATCTGCTTTTCACAGTCCAATTCTTTTGCCAGCTCTAACATTGGTGGAATACCAATTCCACCGCCAATTAAGAACGCTTTCTTTTCTTTCTTCGGAAATCCATTTCCCAGCGGTCCTGTTATATTAAGGATTCCGCCGGTATGCATACCGGAAAACTCTTCTGTTCCCTTTCCAACTTTACGGTATACCAGACGGATGGCATTATCCATTTTATCAATTTCACAGATACTGATTGGTCTTGGAAGCAGTCTGCTTCCTTCATTACAATATACAGATACAAACTGACCTGCTTTTGCATGTGCTGCAATCTCTTCCGTACGCAGCCACATACTGTAAATGTCATCCGCAATTTCTTCCTGGCGGATAATAATCGCCTGTTCCTTAAACTTCTCTGCCATCTTCTTCTCCTATCTTGCCTGTAAAGCTCCATCGATATCTTTTATCATTGCCTCTACTGCTGCTCTGGATGCATCTGCAAAATGCTCTGCTCCAAAAGATGCATATGTTTCCTGCTTATATGCGGCAATGATTCCACGGGATGAATTGACAATTGCACCCAGTCCGTTTTCGTCGAAGTAATGTACTAAGTCCGCTCCTTTTCCACCCTGGGCACCGTATCCCGGAACCAGGATAAAGCTCTTTGGCATTACTTTACGAAGGACTTTTCCGATCTCCGGATAGGTTGCTCCTACTACTGCTCCCACATAGCTGTAGTTATCTCCCATGACTTCTTCGCCCCACTGCGCTACCTTTTCACCGACATATTCATACAGTGGTCTGCCATCAATTAATCTGTCCTGGAATTCTCCACTGGATGGATTGCTGGTCTTAACTAAAATAAAAATTCCTTTTTTCTCTTCTTTACATACTTCCAGGAAAGGCTTGATTCCGTCTGAACCCAGATATGGATTAACGGTTGCAAAGTCTTCATCAAAAGCAGAAAGCTTTTTGCTTCCCACCTGGACTTTACCAAGATGTCCCACTGCATAAGCTGCGGATGTAGAACCGATATCGCCACGTTTTACATCTCCGATTACCACAAGGTCTTTGGAGTGGCAGTAATCTACTGTCTTCTGATATGCTTTCACACCCTCTGTTCCAAACTGCTCATACATGGCAATCTGTGGTTTTACAGCAGGAATCAGATCATAAGTGGCATCTACAATTGCTTTGTTAAACTGCCAGATTGCTTCTGCTGCACCCTCTAAAGTCTCACCATACTCCTTAAATGCTGCTGCCTTAATATGTTCCGGAACATAATCTAACATCGGATCTAAGCCGACAACGATGGGTGCATGGGTTTTCTCGATTTTTTTAATTAATTTGTTAATCATATCTTTAAGCCTTTCTTTTTCTTATTCTTCTGCTGCATCATATACAATTCTGCCTTCACAGATAGTCATCATTACTTTACCGGTTACTTTTCTGCCGTGGAATGGTGTATTCTTTGCTTTCGACCAGAACTTGTTCTTATCAATGGCATAAGTGCATTCCGGATCAAAAAGCATGACATCTGCCATACTTCCCTCTTCCAAAGTTCCTTTCTTCAAATGAAGAATCTGTGCCGGGTTATAGCTCATCTTCTCTACCATCTGCATCGGTGTTAAGTATCCCCCCAGCACAAGTTCTGTATAAGTCAGTGCTGCTGCAGTTTCCATTCCAACGATTCCGAATGGAGCCTTTACCATGCTGTTATTTTTTTCATCTGCGGTATGCGGTGCATGGTCTGTGGAAATGACTTCCATGGTTCCGTCGGAAAGTCCCTTTTTCAATGCCTCCACATCCTCTTTCCGGCGGAGTGGCGGATTCATCTTATAATTGGTATCTCCCTCTACCATATCATCTGATGTCAGTGTAAAATGATGCGGACATACCTCTGCGGATACCGGAATATGCTCTAACTTGGCATATTTCACCATGTTTACACTATTCTTCGTGGAGCAGTGGCAAAGATGCAGGTGTGCACCGGTATCTTTGGATAACAGGATATTTCTTGCAATCATGATATCTTCTACGGAATTGGTAATTCCAGCCAGACCCCAACGTTTTGCATTCTCATCCTCGTTGACCACGCCGGAGCCAACCAGATTCTTATCTTCGCAATGTGACAGTACCGGAATGTTACAGTCTCTTGCTACCAGCATGGCATCTCTTGCAAGAAGTGAATTCATGACTGATTTGCCATCTTCACTGATTGCAGGGCTTCCTGCCTCCGCCATCTCTTTGATGTCAGCTAATTCCTCTCCCTGCTGTCCTTTTGTTATAGCGCCAACCTGTAATACATGCACCAGTCCGACACTTTCTGCCTTATGATGTACATAACGTACCACATCAGCATTATCTACCACCGGCTTGGTATTTGGCATTGCAAGTACCGTGGTATATCCGCCTCTTGCTGCGGAACGGGTTTCTGTTTCAACATCGCCCTTATGGGTAAATCCTGGATCCCGCAAATGCACGTGCATATCAACGAGTCCCGGCATTACATACAGTCCTTTGGCATCAATAGTCTTCTCTGCCTTTTTTTTGATATTTTTCCCTCTTTTGGTAATGACTCCATCTTCTATGAAAAGGTCCATTACATCATCTGTTTTCGTAGCCGGATCTAAAATGCGGCCACCTTTTATTAAGATTGTCATGTGGAATACCTCCTGTTGCTCCTATTTTAGCATACAAGCAGTTTTGGGGCAATCTGCTCATGCATGTATTTTCTCAAATAGCGCCGGAGGTACATATGCTTCTATACGAATTCCCTCCGGCAGATATTCTTCTGCTATTAATTCTCCTGTTTCTCTTATCTGCTGCAGCAATCCACCCTTGTCATATGGCAGCACTGTCTCAAGATAGCGCTTGTTCTCCCGCAGTATCCGGGCTAGACAGTCTTTCAGTTCTTCTAAGCCATCACCTCTTGCTGCAGATACCCGTAAAGTAATATCTGCCCTGCCATCCCGCAATGGTTCCCGGTCTGTAATAGCATCCTGCTTATTAAACAATGTCAGTATCTTTTTATCTGTAACCTCTAACTGGTGCAATGTCTCATATACAATATGCATCTGCTTGGCAGCCTGTGGATTGGATGCATCCACCACATGAATGATAAAATCTGCATACTTAGCTTCCTCTAAAGTACTACGGAAGGCATCAATCAGATGATGCGGCAGTTTCCGGATAAACCCTACCGTATCCGTAAGCAAAAGCTTCTGGCTTCCCGGAAGTTCTAACATTCTGGTAGTCGGGTCTAAGGTTGCAAAAAGTTTATCCTCTGCAAGAATTCCAGCTCCGGTCAGAGCATTTAAAAGGGTTGATTTACCGGAATTGGTATACCCTATAATCGCTGCCACCGGAACATGATTCCGCTGTCTTGCCACACGATTCACTTCCCGGTGTCGTTTTACTTCCTCTAACTCCCGTTTGAGCTGGCTGATTCTTGATGCAATCAGACGACGGTCTACCTCTAACTTTTTCTCTCCCGGACCTCTCGTTCCAATTCCTCCTCCCAGCCTTGACATACTCTTTCCTACGCCGGAAAGGCGACTCATGCGGTAACGAAGCTGTGCCAGCTCCACCTGTATCTTTCCTTCACTGGTAGATGCTCTGGCAGCAAAAATATCAAGGATAATTAAGGTTCTGTCCATCACTTTTACGTTCAGGGCATCCGAAAGATTCCGAAGCTGTGCCGGGCTTAGTTCGTCATCGCAGACAATTCCTGTTGCATTGGTCCATGCAATTTCATCCAGCAGATCTTCTACTTTTCCGCTACCAATATAAAGCCCCGGATGTATTGTCTGACGGTTCTGGATTACCCTGCCCACCGTTACTGCTCCGGCAGTCTTCACCAGCTCCTCCAATTCATCCAGGGAGTCTTCTGTATCATCGCCATCCTGGCTGCTTACGCCAACCAGGATGACTCTTTCTTCCATTTCATTGTTTTCAAAAAATTCAGGCATAAAATATCCTTTTCTTACTTTCTGTTTACGCAAACACACTCTGTCCGTTCTGGGATAATCCTGCAGAAATATTTAAAATTGAAGCAAAATCATTCTGTAATTCATTTGAGCATTTCTCTGCTTCCTGATAAATTTCTTCTGCTCTTTCCGCATTTTCATCGAACAGTGCCTGCTGCACTTCTTTTCCATAGCCATGGAATCTTCTGTGTTTCTCTGCCAGCGCATTCCAGACCGGTGCAATTGCCAGATTTCCCGGATGCATGGAATGGTAAAAATGACCAAAGCCGCATTTTGTATCATCAAATTGTAACGGAAGGACATTCTTCTCAGTTACCATGGTATGTAAAGTCTCAAGCCATGCCCTATGTGCTTCCATTGCTTTTTGTACATAAGTATCAAAAACTGCATTATCCATACGGTAAAATGCATCACGGCTCATTTCTCCTATAACCTTCGCCACATTATCCATACCCGTTTCAACCTGGGTTAATGGTTCTAACGAACCTTTTAAATTTACATTTATAACGGTCAGCAATTCTGCATCATTGCTGAGATTACTGCACTGGTCCTCAATACAGGACACCTGGGTTTCCAGCACATTCATGGAGCTGCTGATTTCTTCACTGATACCAGCAAGGGAACCAATCGATTCGCTGATGGTTCCAACATTTTTCTTGTTCTCGTCATTAATATTCCATACAGCATTAATCTTCTGATCAATATTGTCAAGAGATGTAATTGCAACATCCACACTCTTAGAACTCTTCTCAGAAGCATCGCGGATTCCTTCTACGAATTCACCCATATTTCCGGTTAACTGCTTGGTTCCCTCTGCCAGCTGACGTATTTCTTCCGCTACAACGGCAAATCCCTTTCCTGCTTCTCCTGCTCTTGCTGCCTCGATTGATGCGTTCAATGCCAGCAGGTTGGTCTGTTCGGAAATTGCATTGATGCCTTCAATGACTTCATTCATATGATTGATAACATCCATCAATGCATCCATATTTTTCTTCATTTCTGTGGATTCTGAGATTGCATCCTTGGACAAATCCCGGATAGCTGTCAGTTCTTCCTGGCCATTCTCTATCTTCTTATAAATATCAGTAGTTTTCTCTGATACATCAATAATTGTATTGGTCAGACCCTCATGGGCATTTCTTACTTCCTCTGCAATACTGGATGTTTCTGCTGTTGCATCATGGATTGTCTTTGTTGCTGCATTGACATCTTCTGCTGCCGTTGTCATCTTTACGGTATCATGTCCAACTTTCAGACCCAAAGCACTCATTGTCATAACTGCCTTCATATCTTCCCCATATACCTGTGCAAGCTGACGTCTGCCAACGTTCATTCGCTCATACATATTCTGCAGTTCCGGTAAACCTGCAGCATAATTCTCTTCTTTCATTTCACTGATTGACTGAACCAGATTTACAATTTTTTTGTTCTTTCCCAACGCCATATATTTCCTCCAATCAATGCACTTTCTGTGCATTACGTTATACTACTAATTTTGTACTGAATCCTGCCGATTGTCAACGACATTTTGTGATATTTTTCCAAAAAGTCCAACCTTTTTTGCAATTTCTTTATGCAGAAAATATTTTCAAAAACATTACCAATGCCTGATAATCTCCCATATCTGCCAGTTCTCTTGCTGAATGCATGGCAAGCATTGGAATTCCAATATCCGCCCCCTGCATTGGCAGGTAGGAAACCGCAATTGGTCCAAGGGTCTGTCCACCCGGCATGCCAGAACGGTTTACCTGCACCTGATATGGAATATCTGTCTTTTTACAAAGCTGCATCACCACCGCTGTTGCCTCACTGTCAGAAAGATACCGCTGGCTGGCAGAAGTCTTAACGGTAATTCCTTTTCCCAATATCACATCATTCGTAATATCTGATTTATTTGTGTAATTCGGGTGTACGGCATGAGCTCCGTCTATAGACAAGAGAAAGCCTCCCCGGAGCATATCATTTACCTCTGTTTCTGCCATTCCAAAGGCTGCACCAATCTTCATTATGATATCCTTAAGAAGACTGCTGTCTGCTCCCTGCTTGGAGCGGCTGCCGATTTCCTCATTATCAAATAATCCTGCCACAACCAGTGAATCTCCGGTCGTTTTTTCACACATTGTCTCCACAATTGCTGCTACCGATGCCAGATTATCGATTCTCGGAGAAGAAAGAAGCTCCTTATCACTTCCTATTAATTCCGGTTCATCCATATTGGTAAGGAATAAATCATAGCTTAAAACCTCATTTGCCTCTGCCCCAAGATGCTCTTTTAAGTAATCCGTAAAGAAATTCTCTGTAACGTCTCCGTCCCGCTCTATTCCAAACAGTGGAAGCAGTTCTCTTTGCATATCATATTCCTGTTTTCCGCCTGCCTCACGGTTCAGGTGTGGTGCTAATGACGGAATCACTGCTGCCGGTTCCTCACTTCCGAAAAGCTTTACTTCCGGTGCAAATGGATGTTCCGATTCTAATACCACTTTCCCATAAATTCCAAGTGGACGGTCAAACCATGTATTTTTGAGCATACCGCCATATGGCTCCACATTTAACTGCCTGTAATCCTTCGTCTTCACTTCAGGATTCGGTTTTATTTTAAAACATGGAAAATCTGTATGAGCCAGCATCAGGCGGAGTGCCGTCTTTCTGTCCAGCTGTTCCGGAACAGCGAATGCTGCTACCATACCGGAATACGGTCTTACATAGTATTTACCGCCTGCATGAAGCTGCCAGGATTCCTGTAGCTTTAATTCTTCATACCCTGCCTCCTGTAACTGCTTTCCTGTCCATTCTGTTACATGATATGGTGATTTTCCCTTTGACAATAGTTCTGTTATTTTCTGCATGCCATACGCCTTCCTTACATGAATCTGTCTATTACAAGTGCCACTCCGTCTTCATCATTGGAGGTGGTAATATAATCTGCGACCTCTTTTACCTCCGGCTGTGCGTTTGCCATTGCCACACCAAGCCCGGCAAATGCAATCATAGACTTGTCATTAAAGCCATCTCCACAGCAGATCATCTGCTCCTTCTTTTCTCCCAGATATTCTAACAGTTTTCCAAGAGAATATGCCTTATCAATGGATGGTGGAACAATTTCTAAGAAAAACGGTTCTGAGCGAAAAATGTTTAATTGTTCTCCAAAGGTCTGCCGCATCACATCCTGTGCTTTTGCAATCTTTTCCGGTTCTCCTGTCATCAGGAATTTATTTACCGGATAATCTACATATTCTGCGAAATTATCTACCTCTTCCATCGGCATTCCGTTAATTTTTGCCTCGATACTGCTGTATTCATTCACTCCGTTTCCATGGATGATGGTATTTCCTTTATAAGTAAGCACGCCCACACCCAGTCTGCATGCCTGCTCATACACTGCCGGCACCAGTTCTACCGGTATTGTCTTATTGTATACAATCTCTCCGGTCTCATAATTAATAATCTTTCCACCATTAAATGCCAGTACAAATCCGCCATAGCTCTTCAAATCCAGTTCGTCTGCCAGCTTTACGATGCCCCCGGTAGGACGGCCGGATGCCAGCACTACTTTTTTCCCTTCCTTTTGAATCCGCATCAGTGCGTCTTTCGTCTTTGGTGTAATGACTTTCTTTGAATTGGTTAAGGTGCCATCTAAATCCAGCACGATAATCTCATAGGTTTCGCTCATTTTCGTATTGTTCCTCTCTGCCTTTTTCCCTCGTTTTCCTGTCCCATACATTTTGCCCTTTTTGCTTAACGTGTCATCAAAAACAAGTATTCCCGGGCAGCTTCTTCGTCATTCGGATAATTCTTTGTATAATCCTCCATCTCGCTTTTTGCAGATGCGAAATCTCCGCTCTGTTCATATGCCAGTATCAGATTACGCTGCGCCTCCTGCTTCTGTGAGCCTGCATCTAAATCCAGTGCCATCTTAAGATAGTTTATTGCACTATCATAATTACCTTTTTCTAATTCCATTCCTCCCAGACAAATCAATGCTGTCGGATTATCCTGGTTTTCATCAATATATTCTTTATATAATCCGGCTGCCTTCTCATCTTCGCCTTTCACTTCATAGAGCTGTGCCATATACAAAGAAGCTTCCGTGCTCTTTTTATTAATAGCTGTCGTAAGCTCTGTTTCCGCATTATCATAATCTCCCAGTAATAGATAAATTCTGCCTCTCTGGGCATAGTCCTCCGCTGATTTACCACCTGCTTCAATACCTTTTTTCAGATACTCCTGACCTTCGGTCTGCATTCCTGCGGCATAACACTCCTGGTACAAAGCAATATACATTTCATAGTCACTGCCGGCATACTGTGCTGCCAGATTAAAATTTTCTTTTGCTTTATCCATGTCATTTTCTTTCCGGTACAGTTCTCCTAACAGGAAATATGCCTGGGCATTTTTCTTGTCATAATTGATTAATGCCTGATATGTCTCAATGGCATCCTCTTTCTTTCCTGCGGCATACTGTGCTGCTGCTTTATAATAACAGGTATCTATTTCTTCTTCTCCCACAACTGCCAGCGACTGGTCCAGTGCATTCTGAAATGCATCAATGGCGCCTTCATAGTCACCCTCCTGCATACAGTTGATGCCTATCTGCCGATATGCATCTTTATTATTCTGTGTCTCATCCTCCTCACAGCCGGCCAACAGTAGTCCTGTGGCAAGTACAACTGCCATATATTTTATTTTCTTCATAATTGCCTCGCTTTCATCCGCTTTAGTATAGCAAATTAAGGTTCTTCTTTCAACCTCGCCCCGGCTTGTTTTTCTTCGTTTCCTGTGATACACTGCAAGAAAAATCATGAGTTATTCTCATGCATATGGTTAGGCGATTGCGAAGCGGGACAGAAAGATGATTGCCCCAATAATATCACGGATTCACAGGGGATTATCTTTCGCTACGAAATACCACAGTTCTAAAATGCGTGTCTTTCTTTTTGCTATTAAAACAGTCTTTCCAATGTTTGTCAGAATATCGGCACGGTTCGCCGAAGCACAGATGCCTGATAAGGGCTGTTAGGGGCACTGGGAATTTTGTCTGGCAACAGGCAACGCTGGTACAGGGATGTACCAGCGAGGCACAATTGAACA
>OGWY01002800.1_pt1 | contig 12263 bp, 9 predicted proteins | sample 1576121 | NCBI WGS metagenome assembly OGWY01 (sample SAMEA3541543, study PRJEB24748) | human gut metagenome | biome: human gut; feature: human-associated habitat; material: faeces | place: China | collected 2012 | reverse complement strand
TAAAGAAACTATAGATAAACATAGCTAACATCGAAATAGCTATTACCACCAAAGAGATGCTCATAAATGACTTTTGCATAAGAATCTATTTTTAAATTATTATTGTTCGGTTATTATATTATTTATTTTGTTTCTCTGCTGTTACTGCCTGCCTTGCTGGCAAGAAGAATAGCTTCTGTCTCTTCTGCATCTTTATGGAGTTGCACTATTAACTCGTCGATACTGGAGAATTTCAGTTCGGGACGTGTCCGTTTTACAAAAGTAAGCCGGATGAATTTATCGTATATGTCCGAATGGAAGTGAAGGATATTCACCTCAATGGTCCGGTTGGGCCCATTATCAATCGTCGGGCGGACACCTATGTTCAGCATCCCCATATATGTTTTTTTATCGAATGTCACCCATACGGCATATACACCATCCGCGGGGATCAGTTTATCAGGATCATCCACGCTTAAATTGGCCGTTGGAAAACCTATTTTCCGACCTACCTGATAGCCGCCTACTACTATTCCGTCCAGGAAATATTCATATTTCAGGCAATCGGCAGCCAAGTCCACTTCTCCTTGATGAAGAAGTTTGCGGATCAGGGAAGAACTTACCGGAACATTGGGTACGTTCTCTATTTCTATATTGCTGGTATATGCTTTGGCGCGGATCACTTCTATGCCAATTTCTTTCCCATAGCGTACATAATCCTCGAAACCTTCGCTGCGGTTGTGCCCAAAACGATGGTCATAGCCGATAACCAGGTATTTTACCTGGTAACGTTCTTTTAACAGCTGCGTCATGAACTCTCGGGCAGTAAGCCGGGAAATTTCTGGAGTGAAATCAAGCATCAGACAGTAGTCTACCCCGATGTTTGCCAGCAGCCTTATTTTTTCTTCCGGGGTAGTCAGAAGTTCCGGACGATAATTCGTGTTCATCACTTTGCGGGGATGAACGGGGAAAGTAACCAATGCAGAGCGTAGACCTTTGGCGGCGGCTATCTCTTTCACTTGCTGAATCAGATAGCGATGTCCTGCATGTACTCCATCAAAAAAACCGATGGTAGCTACACTGGGTTCCGGGTTAATAGCCGATGTGTCACGTATAATCTGCATATCTCTAAAATTATTTGCTGTTGAAAAGATGGCTCCAGTCTTCGCCTGCTTTTGCTGTATAAGTGATAATTCCTAAATTTTGCGCTGCCTTACAGTTCATCTCGGAATCATCGATGAAGAGTGTTTCTTTCGGCTCGATACCGGCATCCTCTATGATTGCCTTGAAGATCTCCGGTTCGGGCTTGGCCATTTTCATTTCAAAAGAGAGATATGTTTTCTCAAAATAGTCTTCCACCCTAAATGTGCGGTAGGGAAACAGATGAATACATGTCCAGTCCCAGTGGATTTGGTTGGTATTGCTCAATAAATAGACGACATATTTCTCACGTAATTTTAATAATAAATCAAGTTTGTGTGTCGGTATGTCTACTAAAAAACTATTCCAGGCTGCATCTATTTGTGTGTCGCTCACTGCTTTGCCTATCATTTTACGAACTCCGTCACGGAATTCGGCGGGTGTAATCAATCCTTTTTCCTGTTGCATCAGGAGTCCGTCCTGGTTCTGGATATCCAGCAATGCATCCACGTTTTGGAGCCCTAACTTCTGAAAGTGCTCAATGCAACGTTGGCGGTCGAGATTGATAAGTACACCACCCAAATCAATAAGAAGGTTTTTTATTCCTTTACTTTTCATTTCTGTTTTTTTTGTGAATAATACGTTGAACAAGGCGAATAAGTTCTCCAACCCATAACACCGTGGACGAAACGCCTATAATAAGAAGCCAGGTTTGCCAGTTGAGCGGCTCCGTACGGAATACAGCTCCACCGAACTGTACGATCAGGAATTGTCCGGCAAGAATAGCCAATACAATAAGTTCCATACCATACGATTTGGAAAGTCCCTTGAATGTCGAATCGGTAGTGCCGAATACACGGGCATTGAACAGATTCCAGAATTGCAGCATGACAAAGAAGGTGAAGAAAATGGTCAGGTTGTGTATATCCATACCTTCCGTGCTGTGGTCGAAATAATAAATCATTCCGAGCAGTACGATGAGGAAGATGGAGCCCACACCTAATATATTAGACCGCATTGCCTTACTGATAATAAAATCAGTGCTTCGACGGGGTTTCTCAAGCATCACGGTTTCGCTGGGCGGAATGGAAGCAAGTGCCAAAGCGGCAAAAGTGTCCATAATCAGGTTCACCCATAACATTTGTGTTACAGTCAGCGGAAGTTCCGTACCGATCACAGAACCTAACAAGACAATGAGCAGTGCTACGAAGTTGATCGTCAGCTGGAAAACAATGAAACGCTGGATATTCTTATACAGGGAGCGTCCCCACATAACGGCAGTTCCGATACTGTTGAAGGAGTCGTCGAGCAGGGTAATATCGCTGGCCTCTTTGGCAACAGAAGTACCTGTACCCATTGACAAACCTACTTGGGCATGATTCAAAGCCGGGGCATCGTTGGTTCCGTCTCCGGTTACGGCTACGACTGCTCCTTTTTGCTGAAGCAGCTGCACCAGGCGTTGCTTGTCAGTCGGGCGGGCGCGGCACATGATCTTCAAGTCGAGCACGCGATCCAGCGCTTCTTCGTCAGTCAAGGCTTCGAAGCCTGGGCCGGTGATGATGTTGCGTTCGGTGTCTCCGGTCTTCCAGGTTCCGATCTGCCGTCCGATCTCTTTAGCCGTTCCCGGAGTGTCGCCGGTCACGATCTTGATGTCGATGCCGGCATCAAGGCAACTTTGGACAGCAGCCGGAACATCAGCACGGACAGGGTCGGAAATAGCGACGATACCTAAATAAGTAAGGTCCGTCTTGTGCAGTCGTCCGTTCACGAAAAATGTGGCATCCTGCCCGTCTTCCAGTATCTGATAGGCGAATCCCAACGTACGCATAGCTTGGTTCTGATAGTCCAGCAGTTGCTTTTCGATACCGGCTTTGCATTCTTCTACCGGTTTGTAGGTTCCGTCGATAGCCACCCGATTGCTGTTCGCTAGTACGATTTCCGGGGCACCTTTGACATACAGCACGCGTTTGCCCAATAAGGATGATTGTACGACTGTTGCCATATATTTCCGTTCGGTGGAGAATGTCAGTTGGTCCAGTATCCGATCATTTTCTCTTATTTCCAGATAATTCTGATGTTGGCTGTTCAACCATAGCAGCAAGGCTGCTTCCGTCGGATTCCCCAATGTTTTTATCTTTTCTTCGGAGAAATCGAGGAAGGCAGTCGAATTGACTGATATTCCTTCTTTGATTAGCACGCTCAGTTCATCGTTTACCAATTTCTGGTCTTTCAGGTTGTAAAAGTTCGTTTGATATACCTGCATCTGGTTTTGCGTAAGTGTCCCGGTCTTATCGGTACAGATAACCGTGGTAGCCCCCATTGTTTCGCAGGCATGCATTTTACGGACTAGATTGTTTGTTTTCAGCATGCGGTTCATGCTGAGTGCAAGGCTGAGTGTCACGCTCATCGGCAAGCCTTCCGGTACGGAAACGACGATTAACGTGACGGCTACCATAAAGATATTCAGGATGTGCGAGATCAAGTCCATGACCGGCATCCCGGATGAGGACAGCAAGACTTTTGTCAGCAGCGCAATGAAAGTGATGGCAGCAATCGCATAGCCGGCTTTACTGATCACCTTTGCCAACCCTGCCAGCTGCATCTGCAACGGTGTGTCGATATTATTTTCTATCTGCGAGCCTTCATACACTTTCCCGTATCCGGTTTCATCGCCGACTTTCTCCACTGCCATTACACCGTGTCCGTCAACGACGGTCGTTCCGCGCATGACTACATTGGACGGGTAGGTCGCTTCTTCGTCGAAGTCGGCTTCATTTGTCGTCTTGCTGATGATCGGTTCGCCGGTCAGTGTCGATTCGTTAATCTGGAGGGAGATTGCTTCCAATAAATGTCCGTCGGCAGGGACTTCTTCTCCCGTTTCAAGTACGACTATATCGCCGACGACAACCTCTTTTCGCGGAATTTGGCAGATATTCCCTTCACGGATCACCTTCACGAAAATATCATCATTGACCGTGTTTAAAACATTGAATGCCCTGTTTGCTTTGACTTCGAAAAAGAAGCCGACACAAGATGCCAACATGATTGCAAAGAATATGCCGATCGGTTCGAGGAAGGCAGTGAAGCCTTTAGCCTCCGGTCCCCAACAATGTACGCCGGCGATAATCATGGATAAGAACCATGCCACCAATAGGATCTTGATAATCGGGTCATTGAATTTTTCAAGAAATTGGCTCCATAGAGAGGCTTTCTCTGGAGGAGTGAGGATATTTTCGCCGTGAAGGCGCCTGCTTTCTTCTACTTCTTGTTTGGTTAATCCTTGATACTGATGTTTTTTCTCCATAAAATTATTAATCTGTTTCAGAAAATTGAAGGGACAAATAAAGCAAAGTTAAGGGACATATACAAATGCAAGTAGTTAATGTTTGAAATCAGATCGTAATCAAGTCTTTGTTTTTAAGGTAATTTAATGATAAACGAATAAACCTTTCAAGGCTTAGAATTGTCTTATATATACATAGGCAAATAATAGTGTTTAGTTATTTAAGGTTATATGAGAAACATTAGGTTATTCTTTTTTGTAGGGATTGTTCTTTTTTTCGGGGGACAATCCCTTTATTCTCAAAATAAGAAGGAAAGGAAAGAACAGAAAGCAAAAGAAATAAAGGAAATGATAGAAAACGGTCGGTTTACGATCGAGGTAGATCGGGCGTTACCAATGGGAGGACGTACGGTTCATCTGACGACTCCTTATTCTCTTGAAATGCGCGGTGATTCGGCGATTTCTTATCTGCCTTATTTCGGTAGGGCATATTCTTTACCGTATGGTGGAGGTGACGGGATGCGTTTTGAAGAATCAATTACCGATTATCAATCAACCTTCGATAAGAAGGGGACCGCTCGAATTAAATTCGTAGCCCGTACCAAAGAAGATACTTTCCGTTTCGATGTGCAAGTATTTTCAAATGGTTCCGCGATCATAAGCGTTACGCCGACTAATAGGCAGAATATCACATACCAGGGAGAACTGGCTCCGAAGAAGGAGGATTGAGCAGACGCCCCTGCCGCGCATTTCGTTCTGAAATACGTTTATTTACCTTGGCTGTAAATTCAAAATTCTTAAGCCCCCAATCTGGTGCAATCAGCAACTCTTTGGGGGATTGTGATACGAACCTCTCTACGACAATAGAGGGGTTTAATCGTTCTATGAAGTCAATGACCATGTCGATGTATTCATCGGCGGTATAGAGATGAAACTGTTCGGGGTGTTCCGCCTGTTCCCTAGCCATGCGCGTGCCTCGGATAAGTTGCAACTGGTGAAGCTTCAGTGTTGTGAGCGGAAGGGCGGACAGAATGTCGGCATGGTGTAATATCTCTTCCCTGCTTTCTCCCGGAAGGCCTAAGATCAAGTGGGCTCCTGTGTATATGTTCCGGGCCGCTGTGCGGCGGATGGCCTCTTCCGATTCGGCATGTGTATGTCCCCGGTTGATACGGGTTAAAGTACGGTCCAGCGTGCTCTCCAGGCCATATTCGATCATCACGAACTTCTTTTGGGATAAAGCGGAGAAATAATCCAATAGCGTGTCCGGCATACAGTCCGGGCGTGTACCGACGATCAGTCCGACGACATCCGGACAGGCGAGTGCTTCTTCATATTTAGAAATCAACGAATCCAGTTCGTCATACGTGTTTGTATAGGCTTGGAAATAGGCCAGATATTTCATCTCCGGATATTTGCGGGAGAAAAAGCGAACGCCTGCTTCCAGTTGTTCCGTTACACTTTTTTCTGTATGGCAATATTCCGGGCTGAACGTCTGATTGTTGCAGTAGGTACAACCGCCGAAACCTTTCGTCCCGTCGCGGTTCGGACAGGTAAAGCCGGCATTGATTGATATCTTTTGCACTTTATAAGGAAATACTTCCCGCAGGAAATCTCCGAATTCACGATATGGTTTGCTGTTTTCCATAGGGGCAAAGATAATAAATCCGCAAGAATGTAGTAACTTTGCAATCCGTTCTAACTGAAATATTAAGATAAAAATAGAATCATACATGAAACGATTAGGGTTTGGTGCTTTACTTTCGTTCTTGCTGGTTGGGAGCCTGGCAGCCCAGAATGGGAGCAAACGTGTCGATTTAAAAGAAATTACAGACGGTCAGTTCCGCCAGGTTACTAATATTGGAGAAATGCGTTCTATGCCTGATGGCGAGCATTATACGGCTATGAATGATGCTCGCAACATGATTATAAAGTATTCTTATCGTACTGGAAATCCGGTCGATACTTTATTCAATACAGAGAAAGCGCGTGAGTGTACGTTTGACAAGTTCGACGGATACACGATTAGCAGTACCGGACACCATATTCTTGTATGGCGCGATACGGAACCTATCTATCGCCGTTCATTCAAGGCGAATGTGTATGACTACGATGTGCGCCGTAATTATGTGAAACCGATTTCAGATTCGAAAGGCAAGCAGATGATTCCGACATTCTCGCCGGACGGGAGGATGGTCGCTTATGTAAGTGACAATAATATATGGATTCGTAAATTCGATTATGATACAGAGGTCCAGGTGACGAAAGACGGTGAAATGAATAAAATCCTGAATGGCATTACCGATTGGGTCTATGAAGAAGAGTTTGCCGTAACGAACCTGATGGCTTGGTCTCCGAACAGCGAGCAGCTGGCTTTTGTGCGTTTTGACGAATCGGAAGTTCCCGAATATTCGATGCAGATGTTCGGAGAGGGATTATATCCCGGATATTATAATTATAAATATCCGAAGGCTGGCGAGAAGAATTCGAAAGTTACGTTGCATTCTTATGACGTGACGACGAAGGATACAAAAGAATTGAAAGTTCCGGTAGAAGCGGACAGCTATATTCCGCGGATTGTTTTTACGAATAATGACGATCAGTTGGCTGTGATGACCTTGAACCGTCATCAGAATGTTTTCAATATGTATTATGCGAATCCGAAAAGCGGTGTTTTCCGTTTGATCCTGCGTGATGAAAATAAGGCTTATGTCGATTCGGAATGGTTGAACTCCATCCATTTCTATGCGAACAGTTTCTCATATGTAAACGAACAGGATGGTTATGCGCATATTTATCTGTATTCTCCTACGGGTGTCATGCAGCGCCAGGTGACGAAGGGCAATTGGGATGTGACTGCGTTTCTGGGTTATGATGAAGCGACAAAGACGGTCTATTATGAATCGGCCGAAGAAAGTCCGATCCGGCGTGCTATATATAAAATCGATGCGAAAGGAGTAAAGACGAAACTTTCCACACAGGAAGGAACGAATAATGCAACATTTAGCGATAACTTCGCTTATTATGTAAATCAATATTCAAATGCAAATACGCCGGTTAAAATCACCGTAAACGAGACGAAGTCGAATAAAGTCCTGCGTGTCCTGCAGGATAATGCCCGTTTAGTCGATAAGCTGGCTGGTTATTCATATGCCGAGAAAGAATTTATCAAAGTGCGTACAGCTTCCGATTATGAACTGAATGCATGGATCGTGAAGCCGGTCGATTTCGACGAGTCGAAAAAATATCCGGTTCTGATGTTCCAGTACAGTGGCCCGAACTCCCAGCAGGTATTGGATAAATATAGCTTTGACTGGGAACAATATCTGGCGGCTAACGGGATCATTACGGTTTGTGTGGACGGACGTGGTACAGGAGCCCGCGGAGAAGCCTTCCGTAAATGTACCTATCTGCGGATGGGGGAACTAGAATCCAAGGACCAGGTGGAAGCGGCACAGGCTTTAGGCAAATTGCCGTTTGTCGACAAGAACCGCATGGCTATCTGGGGATGGAGCTTCGGCGGTTACAATACGCTGATGGCCATGAGTGTTGGCAATGGAACTTTCAAAGCCGGTATTGCTGTTGCACCTCCTACCGATTGGAAATATTACGATTCTGTCTATACGGAACGTTTCATGCGTACGCCAAAAGAAAATTTTGAAGGGTATGCCGCTACTTCACCGATCCGTCTGGCGAAGGATTTGCAGGGGAAGTTGTTGTTGATTCATGGCACAGCCGACGATAATGTGCATTTCCAGCAGACAATGGATTATGCTGAGAGCTTAGTACAAGCCGGTAAACAGTTTGAAATGCAGGTTTACAAAGACCGTAATCATAGTATCTACGGTGGAAACACCCGCTATCATCTGTATACCAGAATGTCTAACTTTTTATTTGATAATTTGTAACTTATAATGTCAGAACATTTGAGAAAGCCGGATTGGCTAAAAATCCGGCTGGGTGGGAACGAACAGTTCACACGGACAAAAAGCATCGTTGAATCCCACTGTCTGCATACTATCTGCACCAGCGGAAAATGTCCGAATATGGGAGAGTGCTGGAGCAGAGGGACGGCTACCTTTATGATTGCGGGAGATATCTGTACGCGTTCTTGCCGTTTCTGCAATACGTTGACTGGCAAGCCGCTCCCGTTGGACCCGAAGGAGCCTGCGAATGTGGCGGAAAGTATCCGGCTGATGAATTTGAAACATGCGGTCATTACTTCTGTCGACCGGGATGATTTGCCTGATTTGGGTGCGCAGCATTGGGTGGATACGATCCGTACGATAAAAGCGGTTAATCCTGAAACGACAGTAGAGGTCTTAATCCCCGACTTTCAGGGACGGTTGGAACTGGTGGATAAAGTGGTGGCAGCCGCTCCCGAAATAATATCCCATAATATGGAAACCGTTCGCCGTATCAGTCCCGATGTGCGTAGTGCCGCGAAGTACGAAGTGAGCCTTTCCGTGCTTGCGCGTATAGCTGCACAAGGCGTTGTTGCCAAGACCGGTATAATGGTAGGCTTAGGTGAAACAGTCGAGGAAGTTTGCGAATTGATGGATGACGTGCGGGCTGCCGGTGTCTCCGTCTTGACAATCGGGCAATACTTGCAGCCAAGCCGGAAAAATATTCCGGTAAAAGAATACGTTACGCCCGAACAGTTTGAGTCTTATAAATCAATTGCTTTACAAAAAGGGTTCAAAAAGGTGGAAAGCGCTCCACTGGTCCGTTCCTCTTATCACGCTGAAAAACACGTATGATGGCGAAAACATTTCTCTGTACAGTTTGTTATGTTATAAAGGGAAAAAAGGTGGAAAGGGTATGAACAAAGTGAAGAGGAGCCTGGATAATCAGGCTATAGGCTTAGTGCCACTGTTGCTGTTTATGTTTTTGGATAATTATTTTTCATATTTGTTATCCTTCATAATCGGCGTTACCTTTTGTTTCGTTTGTATTTTCTTGTTTCAGATCCTGAGTAAGGATAAGGTTTATCAATTTTTGTTGTTACCGGCTGCGACAACATTAGTTCTTTATTCGATTTTTCTTTGCCTTCGGCTTGAACCGGTGTTGTTTATTTATTCTCCGTTGATAACAGAAGTGTTGTTGGTTGTGGTATTGGTGTTTTTGGGGTTTGCCAAGCGGACAATATTGCGACGGATCCGGACTTCTCAGCATCCGACCTACAAGCGGACATTGATGCGTACTACGTTAAATGAATTCTTTTTTGTCGCCCAGCTCATCCAGAACCTTTATACATTGCATCTGTTCATTATTTTGGTATACAGTATTCTGCCCGAAACGATGCAGAGCGTGCGTATGGAGCGTTTTTTATACAGAGAGCTTGGGATCGTTATCGGAGTATTTTTGATTCTATATGAACAGATAAGGATTTCGATGATGCAAGGCAGCCTTCGGAAAGAAATGTGGTTACCTGTTCTGAACGACGGTGGAAAGGTGATAGGTTGCATAGCTCGATCCGTAAGTCGTTCGTTACCAAAAAAGTATTATCATCCTGTCGTACGTGTGGCTGTTATTTATCAGGGAATGCTTTATCTGGTAAACAGAGGGAAGAAGTCTTTTGTATCTCCTGATACGATCGACTATCCGTTCTACAGCTATGTTTTGTTCCGTCATAGTATAGAAAGTACGGTGCGTGAAACAATGGGTGGCTTGGGTGAAAAAGAAGATGTCATGCCCCGCTTCCTGATTCGGTACACATTTGAGAACGAAAAGGTGAAACATCTGGTGAACTTGTATGTGATGTGTGTGCGTTCAGAAAAGGTCATGGATCAGATCAAACAACCGAACGGAAAGCTCTGGACTTCCAAACAGATTGAAGAAAATCTGGGTTCGGGTGTTTTCAGCGAATATTTTGAACAGGAGTTTGCTTATTTGCAAAACACGGTCCTGCTGGCAGAAAATTTCTGCTGTGCTGGTTGTTAGAATCGATAAGGAGGTATGTCAAAACAAATTACTGTTTACTGAAAGATCGTGATGAAAGATGTTTTGACACCTTCTTATCGGTTCCCCAATTCAATAACTTCCAAATCCTTGATCTGTTTCCCGTCTATAACGAAACGTACCAGAGTCCTTACCTGATGAAACCCGCTTTTACCGGCTGCTCCCGGATTTATATACAAACAATTCAAACTTCTGTCGAAAGCGACTTTCAGGATATGCGAATGTCCGGCAATGAAAAGATTAGGGCGGGTGTCGTACAGTTCTTTCCGGATAAGCGGGTTATAACGTCCGGGATAGCCTCCTATATGTGTCATCATCACGTTTACTTCTTCAACTTTGAAATGAGCGACCTGCGGATATTGCAGCCGAAGCGATTGCCCGTCGATGTTGCCATATACGGCACGAAGCGGTTTCAAGGCAGCCAGGCGTGCCGCCAGTGTGTCCGAACCGATATCTCCAGCATGCCAGATCTCGTCACATTCCGAGAAATATTCCATGTACTTGTCGTCCCACCAGGCGTGGGTATCTGAAAGAAGTCCTATTTTAAGCATAACAATTTCTTTTATCCCACAAAAGTATTTATATTTACCGACCGAAGATAATAATACGATGGAGAATTCACATAAATACTTTAAACGTGATATTAGCTGGTTGTCCTTCAACTATCGCGTTTTGCTGGAAGCGGAGGATGAAACGCTCCCTATCTATGAGCGTATCAAGTTCCTGTCGATCTATTCGTCCAATCTCGAAGAGTTTTACGAAATAAGGGTTGCCGAGCACCGGGGAGTAATCATGAAAAAGAACTTCACCGAAGAAAGCGGGGCGGAAGCCGAAGAGACGCTTGCCGAAATCACGGAAGAGGTGAACCGACAGCAGCGCGAATACTATCGCATATTCTCCAAAGTATTGCAGGAATTGAACCGGCAGGATATCTACCTGTATCAGGACAGCCGGCCGGAACCGTTTCATGAAGAATTCGTGCATAACTTTTTCAATGAAGAGGTGTTCCCTTTTCTCTCGCCGGTCATGATACAAGCGGGGGATATCCGTACGTTCATACGCGACCGTCGTCTTTATCTGGTGATCCGGATGGTGAAAAAGAGCAAGCGGATGGCGGAGCCGGATTATGTGCCGGACTATTATTATGCCCTGATGAAAATCCCGTATGCGAAAGTACCTCGTTTTATCGAATTGCCTACGCATGAAGGAAAACACTATATCATGTTTATCGACGATATTATCCGGGCCAATTTGTCCAGTATCTTCCCCGGTTATGTGGTGGAGAGTTGTTATAGCATCAAGATTTCACGGGATGCCGATATTTACCTGGATGACGAGAAAGGCGGGAATATCGTGGAAAACATTCGTAAGAAAGTGAAAAAGCGCAAGATCGGTGCCTTAAGCCGGTTTATGTATGACAGCAATATGCCCGATGATTTCTTGGCGTTTATATGCAATGCTTTTGGTATTACCACAGACGATCTGGTATTGGGAGGACGGTATAACAATTTGCAGGATCTGATCAAACTGCCGAATCCAAGAGGAAAAGAACTGGAGCAGCAGGTCCCGTCTCCCATGCGTGTGCCTTTTCTGGACGAGATGGGCTCTGTCTTCCGGGCGGTGAAAAAACGGGATATCCTGTTGCATTTCCCCTATCAGTCTTTCGACTACCTGATCCGCTTCCTGATGGAGGCGGCTTTTGATCCGAAAGTAGATGAGATCAAAATCACGCAATACCGGGTGGCAGAGAATTCGGCTGTTATCAACACGTTGATCAGCGCTGCTCAGAACGGGAAGAAGGTGACGGTCTTTGTGGAGCTGAAAGCCCGTTTCGACGAAGAAAACAATATGAGTACGGCCGAACGGATGGAGCAGGCGGGGATTCGCATCATCTATAGCATCC
>OGWY01002799.1_pt1 | contig 12272 bp, 10 predicted proteins | sample 1576121 | NCBI WGS metagenome assembly OGWY01 (sample SAMEA3541543, study PRJEB24748) | human gut metagenome | biome: human gut; feature: human-associated habitat; material: faeces | place: China | collected 2012 | reverse complement strand
TGGTGCGTGCCATCAAGGCACGGCACGTCGCCCGCCTGCAGGCCGGCAGCTGTTCCATCGAGTATGGCTTCGTGCTGGAAGACCTGCTGACCAACTACGAGCGCGTCTGCGACCACTGCAGCAACGTGGCAGTTGCCCAGATCGAGGTGGCACAGGACAGCTTCGACACCCACGCCTACCTCAACGACCTGCGCAGCGGCCATGCCTCCACCAAGGAGAGCGAGCAGTTCCAGCGCCGCCTGAACCGCTACCGTGAGCGCTATCTCTTCCCCGACGAAAACGTCACCGAAACGGAGGACAAACAGGCATGATCTATATCGTAGAAGACGATTCAGCCATCCGTGAATTAGAGCAGTATGCATTACAGTCCAACGGCTACGAGGCCGTGGGCTTCGAGTCCTCGGAGCCGTTCTGGCAGGCCGTCCACACCACGCCGCCGGAACTGGTCATCCTGGACGTGATGCTCCCCGGTGAGGACGGCTTCTCCATCCTGAAAAAGCTCCGCGCCGCCCCTTCCCTGCGGCGTCTGCCCATCATCATGATAACAGCCAAGTCCAGCGAGCTGGACACCGTGCGCGGCCTCGACTGCGGTGCAGACGACTACATCACCAAGCCCTTTGGCATCATGGAGTTCCTGAGCCGGGTGCGGGCAGCCCTCCGCCGGGCAGAACCCGAGGCACGGCCCAACGTCTACAGCTTCCGGGAGATCCTGCTGGACAATGCCCGCCACAGCGTCACTGTCAGCGGCGCACCGGTGGAGCTGACTTACAAAGAATACAGCCTGCTCCGCCTGCTGCTGGAAAACACCAACCTTGTCGTCACCCGCGAGACCATTTTGCAGGTGGTGTGGGGTACTGACATCTCGGTGGAGAGCCGGACCGTGGATATGCACATCCGCACCCTGCGCAAAAAGCTGGGCGACGCCGGAAAGTACATCTGCACAGTACGGAAAGTGGGCTACAAGCTGACGGACAGCGAGGAGGAGCTCGAGCAATGAAACCACGCAGCATGGAAGAAAAAATAAGTTATCTGCTGTTTCTGATGGGATTTGCGGGACTGGTGTGTACCGCTGCACTCTGCATCTTTGTGTTCCACAAGGCGTTCCGGGAGCAGGCCTGGACAGCCCTTGAGCGGGAAGCCGACCTTGTGGCTGCCAGCTGTGCGCAGGTAGACGCCCCCAGCCAGCTGGAAACTTATGTGGACGGCTCGCTGCGCATCACTCTCATCGCCTCGGACGGCAGTGTCCTGTTCGAATCCGCGACCAGCCAGCAGATGGAGAACCACCTGGGCCGCCCGGAGATCCAGAAGGCCAAGCAGGAGGGCATCGGCCGCAACCGCCGCGACTCCCAGACGCTGGGGTATGAGACGTATTACTACGCCATGCTCCTGCCGGATGGTGACATCCTCCGTGTGGCGCAGGATTCCGAGACCATCTGGTCCATCTACGATGCGGCCCTGCCGGCCATCGTGCTGAGCTGCATCGTGATGATGGGCGCAGCCGCCATGATGGCCGGTCTGCTGACCCGGAGCCTCATCCAGCCCATTCTGAAGATGACGGACGATCTGGAACACATCCAGGAAAATGTGCCGTACAAGGAGCTGATCCCCTTTGCCGAGAGCATCCACTCGGACCGCCTGCTCCGCGAGAACAACGAAAAGATGCGGCAGGAGTTTACGGCCAATGTCAGCCACGAGCTGAAAACACCCCTGACCAGCATTTCCGGTTATGCCGAACTCATTGAGACCGGCATCGCCAAGTCTGCGGATGTGCCGGAGTTCGGCCGGAAGATCCATGTAGAAGCCAGCCGGATGATCCAGCTGGTCAACGATATCTTGCAGCTATCCCATCTGGACAACGTTTCTGAGACCAACGACACCCCCCAGATGGAGACGGTCGATCTTCTGGATGTGGCCAAAGAGTGCGTCGAGCGCCAGAAGGTGAACGCGCAGAAGTCGTTCATCTCCCTGACCTACCTCGGCGAGAGCGCCCCTGTGCTGGGCAGTCGGAGCCTGCTGGATGAGCTGTGCCAGAACCTTTGCGACAACGCCATCCGGTACAACCGCCCCGGCGGAAAGGTCCAGCTCATCACCGCCTGCACACGGGATGGGCACTGCACCCTGACCGTCAAGGACAACGGCATCGGCATCCCGAAAGAAGCCCAGTCCAGCGTGTTCGAGCGGTTCTACCGGGTCGACAAGAGCCGGAGCAAGGCCACCGGCGGCACCGGGCTGGGGTTGGCCATCGTCAAGCACATTGCCCGCATCCACAACGCCCGCATCCGGCTGGAAAGCGAGATCAATGTCGGCACGACCATCACCGTCGTCTTTGAGACTGCCCATTAAAGATCCAGCATTTTCACGCTTGCCCGCACTTCCGGGCAGGCGTTTTTTGTTGTAAAAAAGGCACCCGGACCTTCCTTCAGTGCACGGACTGCGCCCAGCCGGAGAAGGTCTGCGCCCGACTGCCAGGCCCGGAGGATGGTCTCTTCGCAGAGCGCCTCCAGCTGGCGGCACACGCTTTCCTCGACCGGCGGTGTGCCCGCCCTGCGCTGGCCAGTCAGCGTGACCGCAAACCCGTTTCCTTCCGCTTCCACCGAAACGACACAGCGCCGGAGGGTGACAGTCTCCCCTTCCAGTGCGAACTCCACCGGCATCGTCCGTTCCTGCAAGAGCTGCGCCATGGCCGTCTCGTTCGGGGAAAGTCGGGTGCTTCCCTGCGCCGTCAAAAGGCAGCTTTCCTTCTGCCATGTCACCCGGTCTTCCTCAATTTTTAAGATGGGGATCACGGCCCCCGCTGCGCACTCGTACAGATGCGGTGCCCACGCGGCGGTATCCTCGGCGGCCTGCAAAAGCGCTCCCGGAAGCGTTTCCGGGGCCGCAACAGTCTCTTCCAGTTCCGCCCCGCCGCCCGGCAGACCGTCCAGCGGAGTTTCTTCCGCCAGCGCCCCGCTACCAGCAACAAAGAACACCCGCGCCGACAGGCGGCTGACGGGTTCCGTTTGCAGAAACTCCTCCAGCTCCAGGACATCGGTTTGTGACGCTGTTTCGTCAAAGAGAAGATATTCACACAGCCGGTAATTTGCAGCTTTGGGCAGTTCCCGTTCGGCTTTGTGCAGCGCGAGCGGCAGCGTGGCATCCTCGGCCGAACAGCTTCGGATTTCTGCCACGGCGTCGGAGGCATCCGCAGCTGCTTCCGGGAACTGATAGAGCAGCTGCACCGCCCAGCCGCTGCGGTTCGGCTGGACGATGAGTGCTCGCACCATACTTTTCTCGGTGGTCTCCATCCGCAGAAAGACGCCGCACCAGAGCACCAGAACGCCCCCTGCCAGCCAGCGCAGTGCATGGGAAGCTCTCATTCCGGCACCCCCTTTTCCGGTTCCTCCGGGCGGCAGAACAGTTCCCGCAGGACCCGCACCAGAAAGCAGCCCCGGAACAGTGCCGCTGCCAGCCAGACGAGCAGAAAGGCTGCATCCAGCCGGGAGACACGTCCCAGCGTCCCGGTGCGCAGCAGCTCATTTCCCGGAAGCGGACGACCAGGCCCGAACAGAAGTTCCCGCCCCAGCGCAAAACCGAACAGCCCCGCCAGCGTCAGAAACGGCAGCAGGAAGCAGCGCCTCCCGGTGCATCCGCGTTTTCCAAACAGAAGCGGCCACGCGATGGATTCCGCATAAAGCGGGAAACGGAGATTCCCTGTGGGTTCCGCTGCGGGGAAAAGATTCTCCCAGTGAAGCTGGCCGTGCAGGCTCCCAACGCAGGCAAGGCACGCCAGCGCCAGTGCCCACCACAAGACCCCCGCACTGCGGGAAAAGACGTCCGGCTTCAGCTGCCAGCCCGCCCACAGCAGCAGCGGCAGAACGCCGAGGACTGCCATGGACGAAAACTGCTCCCGACACACCTGCTGTGCCTGCCAAAGCGTCTCCCACAGCTCTGCGCCAAACCACACGGACAAAAGCAGGCAGAGCAGCCGGGGGCGGATTCCGGTTTCGGAACGAAGCTCCTCTTCCCCTTCGGCGGGCATCAAGCAGGACGAAAGCAGGCCGATGCCCAGCGCCATGGGGAACCCCTGCAGCAGCAACAGCCGGGCTGGCATGGCGCTGCCGGAAGTGATGCACTGCCCCAGCACCGCGGTCAGAACGCTGAGCGGCACGGCGGCACGGAATGATCCGGTTTGCTCCATTGGCTCACCTCCGTTTCTGCCAGATGGAAAAAGGATGTGCGGACAGGGTGCGGTAGGTCCGGCGGGTCACACCGTCCGGAGAAAGTGCGGTTTGCGGGAAACGCACCGGTGCACAATAGGGCACCCCCAGCGCTGACACCTGCGCCAGAGCGAGCAGAACGACCAAAGCCGCGCACACAAGCCCCACAGGGCCTGCCACTCCCGCCGCCAGCAGGACCAGAAAGCGGAAGGCCGTGGCCATTTCGTAGAGGGACGGCACCACGAAGACGGCGATGGATGCAACCGCTGCAACGAGAATGACGGGTGTGCTCAGCAGACCGGTGGCGATGGCTGCGTCCCCGATGATGAGCGCCGCAACCAGACTGACCGAGTGCCCCAGCGTCTGCGGCATCCGAAGCCCTGCCTCCCGGATGATCTCCAGCAGCAGGATGACCAGCACCATCTCCCCAAACAGCGGGAACGGAGTGGCCCGCTCAGCAGCTTCGATCTTGAAGAGCAGCTGTGGCGGAAGCAGTTCCGGCAGGTAGACCGCCAGGCAGACGAACACCCCCGGCAGAAAGATGCTCAGGTAGAAGGAACCATATTTCAGAAGGCGCAGGAAGGACGCAAAAAACGCAGGCTGGGCGTAGTCGTCCAGACACTCGAAGTTTTCGCCGAAGAGGGTCGGCAGAACCATCGCGGATGGGCTTCCGTTGACGAGAACGACGATCTTCCCTTCACAGAGCTTCGCGGAGGCCACGACGGGGCGTTCGGTGTAGCTCACCGGGGAGGCTGTGCGCACCCGGCAGGGAAACAGCCAGGGCAGAAAGTAGCTCGAATCCAACAGCAGCTGCGGCTTTGCGCGGCGCAGCGTCTCTTTTACCTGCTCCACAGCGGCGGGCGAGGCCTTATCTTTGCAGTAGCAGACGGCATATTCCGTTTTCATCGCGCAGTCTGCCTGCTGCACTTCCATCACCAGCGCTTCGGTGCGGATGAGCCGCCGCAGCAGGCTCAGATTGACCCGCAGCAGGTCGGAAAAGCCCTCGCGGGAGCCGCGCAGATCTCCTTCACCGGAGGGTTCCCCCACCGAGCGGAATTTCAGGCTCTGCACCGAAAATGCCAGCCCTTTCGCACTGCCGTCCAGCAGTAAGACCGCCATTCCGGCGGTCAGGCGCTGCATCAGATCCTCCCAGTTCTCCACGGGGCTGCTCTCGGCGGGCAATGCCGAGTGACGGCTGAGCAGCTCATAGACCTGTTCCCCGCTCGGCAGCGCGCCCAGCCGCAACGGCGGCGTCTGGCGGCTGGCGGCGTCCAGCAGAAGTTCCCACAGGGATTCGAGGCTGGCCATCCCGTCAAAGAGCAGAATGGCACCCCGAATGTGGTAAAGCTCGATGCGCTTCGCATAAAAATCGGCGGAGCTGCCCAACCTAGCGTTGAGCGCCGCGAGGTTCGTTTCCAGATGTTCGGAAAGCTGCATGGTCCCATCCCCCTTTTGCAGTAGGATACCCGCCGCAGCGCCGGTTATTCCCGCAGGAGGTGTTCCGCCTTGAAGCTCTTGATCGTTCGCACCGTTTTGATCTATCTCTGCGTCCTGTTTGCCATGCGGCTGATGGGCAAGCGCCAGCTGGGTGAGCTGCAGCCGGAAGAGCTGGTCTCGACCATCCTCATCTCCAATCTGGCGTCCATTTCCATCGAATCGGAGGAAGTCCCCGTGACCGCCAGCCTCATCCCGCTCTTCCTCATTGCGGCGCTGGAGCTTCTGGGGTCCATTCTCAGCTTCCAGAGCCAGAAATTTTTCAACCTGATGTCCGGCCGACCCAAGACGGTCATTCTGGATGGGCAGATCGACCAGAACGCCCTGCGCACTCTGCGGCTGACGACGGCTGACCTGATGGAGGCCCTGCGCGGCAAGGACGTCTTTGACCCACGGGATGTCTCCTACGCCGTTGTGGAGACGAACGGCAGCCTTTCGGTGGCGCTGCGCCCCGAAAGAGAGCCTGCCACCCTCTCCGACCTGGCGCTCAAGGTCCAGCATAGTCAGGCGACCATCCCCTTTGTGCTGGATGGGCAGGTGCTGGACGACAACCTCCACTGGTGCGGCAAAGACCACGCCTGGCTGGAACGGACGGCACAGGCCAATACCCTGCTGGTGGAGGAGATCCTGCTGCTGATCGGCAACGACACCGAAGATTACTTTCTGCTGAAGAAAGAGCCTCGCCGCACGGCCCGCCCGCTCAGAAAGGAGGACGCATGAAACGCATCTACGCCTGCCTCGGCATCGTGGCCGCCCTGCTCGCGGTGGCCTTTTACAGCAGCTTCCGGGTGCAGATGTTCGCCGAAGACATCTCCGGCGACATCGACCATGCGATGGAAGCCATCCGGGAGGATGACCTGGCCGGGGCCCGGCAGGCCCTTGCCGAAGGGGCCGACCTCTGCGACCGGATGCGCGAAGGGATGAACCACCTGCTCAAAACGGAGGACTTCACCGAACTGGAAGCGGCCCTCCGCGCCGCCGACGGCCATCTGGAATGGAACGCCCCCGAAGAAGCGTTCGGGGAACTGCGCCGCGCTCAGGTCCAGGTCGAAACGCTGGCCTGGCTCGCCCGTCGCATCCTCTGAGGCAATTCAACATTTCGCATAATCAAACTTATGCGAACGATCTGCTGCAACGAAAAAGCGCACAGCCCTGCCGCCCAAATCCAGGCGGAGGCTGTGCGCTTTTTGGAAGGATCCTCTTACTTTTTCCGGTCGCCCATCAGCTTTTGCAGCTCGGTGAAAAAGCTCTCGACGTCGGCAAACTGCTGGTAGACCGACGCAAAGCGGACATAGGCCACTTCGTCGATCTTTTTCAACTCCTGCATGGTCAGCTCACCGATGCGGACGCTGGTCACTTCCCGGTCGTAGGAGCTCATCAGCGTCTGCTCAATGCTGCTGACGGCACGTTCCAGCGACTCGTAGCTGACCGGGCGCTTGGCGCAGGCGCGCAGCATGGCGTTGAGCACCTTCTGCCGGTCAAAGGGTTCGCGGGAATTATCCTTTTTGATGACGATCAGCGGGACCGTCTCCACCACCTCATAGGTCGTGAACCGCATGTGGCAGCGCAGGCACTCCCGGCGGCGGCGGATGCGCTCGCCATCTTCGGTCGGGCGGGAATCGATGACCTTGGATTCTTCATCGCCGCAATAGGGACATTTCATGGTTTGTTCCTCCTGATTTGGTCATGTTCACGTTTGGGCGAAGCTCACGCTTTCTTTTTGCCGGTCTTGCGCTCACTCCACAGCACCCACGCGGAAGTGGACACGCACAGCGAGGTGTAAACACCACTGATCATGCCCATCATCAGCGGGAACGCAAAGGTGAAGATGCTGTCCAGGCCGTAGAGTTTGGAGATGATGCACATCACGCCCAGCGCCATCACGGTGGTGACGGTGGTGATGATGGTGCGGCGGGCCGACTGATTGACCGAGTGGTTGACCAATTCTTCGAAGGAGGTCTTCTTCTCCATCAGGGTGCGGTTCTCGCGGATGCGGTCGTACACGACGACGGTATCGTTGATGGAGTAGCCCAGAATGGTCAGCATGGCGGCGATAAAGTTGCCGTCCAGCGGGGTGCGCAGCAGCACGAAAGTGCCAAACACGACCATCAGGTCGTTCAGCAGGGCCAGAACGGCCATCATGCCGCCGGTCAGGCCGCCGATCTTCTGGAAACGGAAGCCGATATACAGCAGGATGAGCACCAGCGCAAAGAGAACGGCGACCAGACTCTTCTGCAGGAACTTGGTACCCATGGCCGCGCTGACGTTGCTCAGCGACAACTGAACGAAGCCGTTGTCCGGGTAGGTCTCGTTCAGGGAATCCAGCAGGTTCTCCACCTGATCGGTGGTCACGGTCTCGTTGCCGGGCATGGAGATCTTCAGGGTCTGCTCCCCGGTGGCGACGTTCTCGCCGGTCTGGAGGGTCAGGTCCTTGCTGCCCAGTGCGGCAGAAGCAGTCTTCTGCACATCGGCCGTGGTGAACTCGCCCTCATAGCTCAGGGTGATCATCGCACCGCCGGTGAACTCGGTATCCAGCCGGACGCCAAACACCACCGCGCAGAGCAGGATGACTGCCATCAGGCAGGAGGAAATGGTCAGGAAGCGCTTGCGCAGGCCCACAAAGTCGATGGGCTTCTTCTCCGCATGCTCCTTGCCGGGGCGGTCTGCGCCGTAGAGCCAGGGGTCGTGCAGGGCCTTGATGGCCGCTGCCCCGCGGATCATCACGCGGGTAGCGAAGACGCCGAACACGAAGTTGAGCAGCACACCGGTGAGCAGCGTGTAGCCGAAGGCATAGATGGTGCCCGCAGTGGACGGGCCAAAGGCAAAGAAGACGAAGTGGAGCATCTTTGCAAAGAAGCCGTCCGAGGGGCCGAAGGCACCCATCAGCACGACCGCCACGATGACGATGGTCACGTTGCCGTCGATGATGGGCGTCAGGCCGCGGGCAAAGCCGCTCTTGAGGGCACCATCCAGAGACTTGCCGCTGCGCAGCTCTTCCTTGATGCGCTCGGCGGTGATGACGTTGGCGTCCACACCCATGCCGATGGCCAGGATGATGCCGGCGATGCCGGGCAGCGTCAGGGTAAAGCTCTCAAACACCGGGAAATAACCGGAGACGAAGGCCAGCGTAGCCGCCACCTGACCGGCCAGTGCGATGCAGGCCAGGAAACCGGGCAGACGGTACAGCGCTGTCATCAGGACCACGATGAGGGCAAAAGCGATGAGACCGGCCAGCACCATAGCGCTCAGGCTGTTCTCGCCCAGGCTGGGACTGATGGTAGAGTAGCTGTCCACGGTCAGCGCAAAGGGCAGCGAGCCGGAGTTGATCTGGCGGGCCATCTTGACGACATCGTCCTGCGTAAAGGGGTTGGATGCCGAGCTTGTGATGATAGCAGCGCCGTCGGTAATGGCCGCATGGACCGTGGCCGTGCTGACATTCTCGTCATCCAGCCAGATGCTGATGGTGCCGCTGCTCTGGTAGAGCCGGGTGGTGGCATCGCCAAAGGCTTTGGCACCCGCATCGGTGAACTTGAGGGCCACATAATACTCCGAAGAGCTGCCGCTCACCGGGCCGTACTGCGCTGCTGCGCTCTCGACCATGGAGCCGTCCAGGATCAGCTCTCCGTCCGCACTGCTCCCCTCCCGGAAGGTCAGGTAGGCGGTGGTGCCGATCTCTTCGATGGCAGCTTCGGGGTCGAAATCCGTCTCGCCGGACTGCCACGGAAATTCGAGGATCAGACGGTCGGAATCGTAGTCCACATACAGCTCGTAGTCGGTCACGTTCAGACCGACCAGACGGTTCTCAATGACGAGCTGCGCGGCGTCCAGCTGCTCATCGGTGGCATCGTAGCCGTCCGAGGGTGCAAACGTCACGTTGACGCCGCCCTTGATATCCACGCCGAAGCGGATATCCTGCGCGCCCTTGATATAGGTCCGGGTCACATCGCCATATTTGACCGCAACGCCGAAGAATGCCGTGTAGACAAACGCCGCGATCAGAAGCACCGTGACAACAAGCTGCCATGCTTTGCCTTTCGTCTTCATAAAAATCGGGAAACCTCCAAAATATAATAAACCTCCGCCGTGCGGCAGGATTCCGCCGCGCGGGGAGATCTTCAACAACGGGGACGCTTACGCTTCCTGATCCGCAAGCAGCTTTTCCACGGTGGCCAGCTTTACGCAGACGCACAGCAGATCCGAAGCGGTCTCCACCTCGTCCAGGCTGGGATAGGTGGGCGCAATGCGCAGATGGGAATCTTCCGGGTCTTTGTGGTAGGGGTAAGCGGAACCGGCACCCGTCAGGGTCAGGCCGCACTCCTTGCACAGGGCTGCCACACGCTTGGCACAGCCGGGCATCACGTACAGGCTGATGAAGTAGCCGCCCTTGGGGTTGGTCCAGTGGGCAATGTCGCCGCAGGGCGTCAGCTCCTCGGAGAAGGCCGTCTTCACTGCATCGAAGCAGGGGATCAGGCGGCGGCGGTGCTTGGCCATGTGGGCCAGGACGCCTTCCTTGTTCTTCAGGAAACGAACGTGGCGCAGCTGGTTCATCTTATCGTAGCTGATGATCATGACCGAGAAGCGCTTGCAGATGTACTTCATAGAGTTCTCGCTGCAGGCGATCGCGGAGACGCCTGCACCGGGGAAGGTGATCTTGCTGGTGGAGGTGAACATGAAGACGCGGTCCTGTGTGCCGTACTTCTTGCACTCGTTCAGCAGAACGGGGGTCTCGATGATCTCATCGGTCAGATGGTGGACGATGTAGGCCTCATCCCAGAAGATCTTGAAATCGGGAGCGGCCGTCTTCATCTTAGCAAAACGCTCGATCGTTTCGTCGCTGTAGGTGTAGCCGTCGGGGTTGGAATACTGCGGCACACACCAGATGCCCTTGATGGTGTCATCCTCGGCCACCAGCTTCTCGACCACATCCATATCGGGGCCGTTCGGGGTCATGGGCACACTGATGAGTTCAAAGCCGAACTCCTCGGTGATGGCAAAGTGGCGGTCATAACCGGGCACCGGGCAGAGGAACTTGCGCTTCTCCACCTGAGACCAGGGGCAGGGAGACTCCGGGAAGCCGAACACGTAGCCGATGTTGATGAGGTTGTACATCAGCTGCAGGCTGGAGTTGCCGCCCACGAAGACCTCTGCGGGCTTGACACCGAAGACATCCGCAAACAGGACGCGGGCCTCATGCAGACCCTCCAGGTCGCCGTAGTTGCGGGCGTCGGTGCCGGCATCGGTGGTATAATCGGTCATCTGCAGCAGACCCATGGCCAGATCCATCTGGTGAGGGCCGGGCTTACCGCGGGCCATATTCAGCTTCAGGCCCATTGCCTGAAAGTTTTTGTACTGCTCTTCCAGTTTTGCCTTTTCGGCTACGAGTTCGTCGCGGTTCATCTCAAAATAATTTGCCATTGAAAACACACTCCTTTATCGTACTTCCTGTTCCCACAGTGTCCGCGCCGGGCTTTGAAAAGAAGCTTCCTGCCAGAGAGAGCCGCAGCCCAGCCGTCCAGACTTTAATATTATAGCTCATATCTGCTCTTAAAACAAGCATATCTCAAAAAAAGCCCCGCCAAAAGTCATAGCTTTCAGCGGGGCAGCGGCCCGGAGCAGCCTGCCGGGTGGGCAGATCAGCTCAGGGACGTCTGATTCTTATAGCGCTTGCGGACCGCGCCGTATTCCAGCTTCGGTTCGCCGCCCTCGACGGTATCCGCATCAATGGTCACGCGGATGATGGTGGCATCGCTGGGTACCTTGTACATGATGGGCATCAGGATGCTTTCCATCACGCTGCGCAGGCCGCGCGCACCGGTCTTGCGCTCGATGGTCTTGCGGGCGATCGCATGGAGGGCCTCATCGGTGATCTCCAGCTCCACGCTGTCCATGTTGAGCAGCTCTTTGTACTGCTTGACCAGGCTGTTGCGGGGCTCCTTGAGCACACGGACCAGAGCGTCCTCGTCCAGATCATCCAGCACGGTGATGACCGGCAGACGGCCGATCAGCTCCGGGATGAGGCCGAACTTGACCAGATCGTGCGGCTCCACCTTGCGCAGCAGCGCCTTCTGGGCATCGTCGGAGTTGTCCTTCAGGGAGCTGCCGAAGCCCAGTGCGGACTTATCGGTGCGGCGCTGGATGTACTTGTCCAGGCCGTCAAAGGCACCGCCGCAGATGAAGAGGATGTTGGTGGTGTCGATCTGGATGAACTCCTGCTGGGGGTGCTTGCGGCCGCCCTGGGGCGGGACATTGCTGACCGTGCCTTCCAGGATCTTCAGCAGGGCCTGCTGCACACCCTCGCCACCCACATCGCGGGTGATGGAGGGATTCTCGCTCTTGCGGGTGATCTTGTCGATCTCATCAATGTAGATGATGCCGATCTGCGCCTTCTGCACATCAAAATCGGCCGCCTGGATGAGCTTGAGCAGGATGTTCTCGACGTCCTCGCCGACATAGCCTGCCTCGGTGAGGGTGGTGGCATCCGCGATGGCGAAGGGCACCCCCAGCATCTTGGCCAGCGTCTGGGCCAGCAGGGTCTTGCCCACGCCGGAGGGGCCCAGCAGCAGCACGTTGGACTTTTGCAGC
>OGWY01002793.1_pt1 | contig 12292 bp, 4 predicted proteins | sample 1576121 | NCBI WGS metagenome assembly OGWY01 (sample SAMEA3541543, study PRJEB24748) | human gut metagenome | biome: human gut; feature: human-associated habitat; material: faeces | place: China | collected 2012 | reverse complement strand
ATCATCGTCAAATGTGCAGCAATGAGCGGTACTTCCCAGGCATCCGCCATCATGGCAGGCACGGCAGCCTTAATCTGGCCCACCATTAAAGGAACCGGCAAGGCAAAGGTAGACGCCCTTCTTAAGAAAATGGACAGCAGTTGTATCAAAGCGCAGGGCACCAATTTGGGAAAAGGCTATGTGGATCTGGTAAAGGCACTGGCGCTTACCAATGTCAATGCAGCACCCAAGAGGCCCGGTTTTTCCAAGAAAGCCGGCACCTATAAAGACAACACCATTACGCTGGAACTGACCGGCGTGGAAGTGGGCTGTACGGCATATTATTCCATCGACGGCAAGACCATTACCTTTAAGAACGGTGTGCTTTCCGACAATGCGAAAGAATATACCGGTCCCATTGAAATAGGTGGAAAGAACTATGTGCAGGTTTATGCCATGGTTATCAAAAACAGCAATCAGCTTGCCAGCCCGGTGGCATCGGCAAGATATACCTTCCGGCCGGAAGTGTTTGGCGTCCGTGTGGAATCCGTTACCGGAGCAAAATATCTGACCCAGGGAACGGGACTTGCGTTCCGTGCCGTACAGACACCGGATTACGGGGTGAAACAATCCGTAAAATGGACCTTGGAGGCAGTACAGAAGGACGAGCAGACCGGCAAAGAGGTTTATGTGAAAAATGAGTACAAAAAAACCGGCGTAACCATCAGCGCCTCCGGCAGAATTTCCGCGACAAAGAAGGCAGTACCCGGCATTTACCGGATAACGGCAACGCTTAAAAACGGACTTTCCACATCCATGGAGGTGGAAATAAAGGCAGCAGCCCAGGACCTTACCACAGCCATTATGGTGAAGAATAAAAACATCACCGTCTGGGCAGGACAGCTTGCCCTGGTAAACAACATTACCATCAAGAAAAAAGGCATGCGCGTAGCGGAAAGCGCAGCAGCCACAGATATTAACTGGTACTCAGCCGATAAGAGCATTGCCGTTGTAAGCAGCAAGGCAAACGGCTCCGTTTATGTGCAGGGCGTTGCATTCGGCAAGACCAGGATTACCGGTATTGCATCGGACGGCAGCGGCAAGACGGTGGTATTAAATATCACGGTAAAGCAGCCCGTAAAAAAACTGTATGTAACCAATAGTAAGACAACGGAGACAGGCTATACTTTAGCCTGCAATAAATCCATTAAATTAAATCTGGTAGTGGAGCCTGCCAATGCTTCCAACAAGGCGGTCAAATGGTCGGTAAATCCTGCCGGTAACGGCGTTACCGTAAAGAACGGTGTGGTAAAGGCGGACAGAAAGGCAAAACCCGGTACCTATACCATCACAGCAAAAGCTCTGGATGAAAACGGAGCGGAAGCAAGCTTTACGGTGGAAGTGAAAAACTATAACAAAACCAATATCCGTACGCAGGATACCCGGGTAGACCTCTATCGTATCAATAACGGCTACGGTTCTTCCACCACAAGGTCCATTCAGGTCCTAAGCGATTCTGCCGATCTCTGGAACATTACAGGCAACAGTGCACCCGGCATTGTAAAGGCGGAAAAACGGGGAGATTATGTTTATCTGGAGGCAACCGGAAGGGCAGTCGGAACGGCGACCGTTACCGTCGGTACACTGGACGGCACCAATAAAAACATCCCCATCCGGGTAACGGTGAAGAACCCGTCATCAAGCCTGAGAATTTCGCCCGAAAGCGGAAGATGCGCATACATTGCCTGTGATACCTCCATGCAGATGCTCACAACGGTTACCAATAATCACGGAAGTGCAACAAAGAACAATCAGGGATTCTACTGGAGAACGTCCAATGCGGCAGCAGTAGATGTTGACTCCTACGGACGGGTAACCGGTAACAGCGGTCTGGAAGGCCCCGTTACCATTACCGCAGTATCAGCGGACGGCAGCAATGTTCAGGCAACCTATACCGTATATGCCTGTGACATGGTAAAATCCATTTCTATTGATGACGATGACATCCTGACGGTAAATGTGGGCGATACCTTTGAAAAGGAAGTAAAGGAAGTAGCGGCAAACGGCGGTGACTGCAGTTATATGATTGATGTGAAGGTAAATAAACCCGGACTTACAGCAGAGTACGACCGCAGTACCCACAAGATTAAATTCAGCGGCAATAAAGAGGGAGTCTATGTTGTTACGATTTCCTGTCTGGATGGCAGTACCGCAAAATGCGTATATACTATCACTGTAGAATAATGAAAAAAGAGGCAGAGTGAAGGAGACTTCGCTCTGTTTTTTTGTTATTTTATATGAAAAAGGCTGGTAAAGTGCAAAAAATATCTATTTACATATTTCTCCAACTTTTATACAATAAACTCAAGTGTGAAAAATTGCTTTCAGGAGGGAGGAGCAGCGAGGGTGAATAAAAAAGTCATGTATGCGGTGATAGGCGTAATTGCCGTTTTTCTGGTAATTGCCGTTATCATTTTGCTTGGCCGCGGCAGCCGGGATACCGGGCAGGGAACGACGGAAAGTCCGGACGCCAATGATAGGAATTCCGGTATGGAAGAAACAGACCCCGGATATCTTGCAGAGCCGGAGAAACCGGACGGGGAGCCGGAAGCGGACACTGACGTACAGGAAGAAAGCAAACCGAAAGATACTGAGGAAAACATGGAACCGGCAGAGGACGACGGAGATACCGGAAGAAATCATTCCTCGGCAGAGGACGACGGAGCTGCCGGCAGTAACCATTCCTCGACAGAAGAGGTAATCATGGGGGAAAAGGTTTCCATGATTGCTCTGGCGGATACGAGAGAGGAAGCCAAAAAAATTGCGGAGCTGTACGGAATAGAATTAGTGAATTTTTCTTATGGAGTGGCAGAGTATGAGACCACAAAGGATCCGCAGGAACTGATTGCACTGGGTGAGAAAAACAATTATCCCACCCTTTCCACCAACAATACATTAACCATCAATTAGGGGAGGAAGAAATGAGAAAGAAATTTGTAAAAAGAAGTCTTGCACTTGCACTGGCATTTACCATTGCCTTTGGCGAAACCGGTTACGTGCTGGCGGAGGAACCCGCGCAGACCGTAGAGTTTGACATATCTGACGGGGATTCCGGGGAGCCGGGAGCACCGGCTGACGTATCCGGCGGAGACGGTACGGAAGTACCCGGAGAAGACGCTGATAAGCCCGGCGAGAATGAAGATGTTTCCGCAGGCGATGTATCGGGCAATGTACCGGAGACCTCCGGTGAGTTAGAGGAGATGTTCCCGGGACTTACGGAAGAGTATGCCCTGACTGCAGCGGGAATGGAGGATAAGACAATTCTCGGAAATTACGCGCAGGAGTGGGGAGGCGCAGAAGAAGGCGTTGACTATGCAGAATCGGAAATTCTGGTGGAAGCGGAAACCGAGGAAGAGGCGAATGCCTATGCGCAGGCTTTTAACGGCACCCTGACTGATTATTTCTTTGGAGTGGCGGTCATCACCTTAAATGCGGATGAATCCCTGCCGGAGGCAAGCGTAAAGGATGCGGTCTATGCTTCTTCCCTGGAAGAAATGGCATTGCCTGCCGCATGGCCCAATTATTACCGTTACATAGAGGAAGTGGACGCAGAGGAAATCGTGGAAGAACAGACCTACGATTTTTCGGCTGCGGAGGAAGAGGAATCCGACGGTCAGAAGGAAGAGGTACTCCTGGGGACAGACGGTTACAATGACCCGTACCTGACCACCACCAACGCAAACTACCAGTGGCAGCACAGTGTCCTGAACTCCCAGCTTGCCTGGGCAGCCGGATACCGTGGTAAGGGAGTTAAGGTAGCGGTTCTGGATACCGGTATCTTAGCGGGACATGAAGATGTATCGGCAGTAAAAACCATTGATGTCGGTTACGGTACGGCGGACGGTCACGGACACGGCACCCATGTCAGCGGTATTATCGGAGCAAAACTGAACAACGGAAAAGGCGGTGTCGGTGTAGCACCGGAATGCAGTATTTATTCCATTAAGGTCTTGAAGGATACCGGAAGCGGTGCTTCTTCTACCATTATTAAAGGTGTAAACCAGGCAGTAAACAATAGAGTAGATATTATTAATATGAGCTTAGGTGGTGCTTTATACAGCAAGGTAGAAGCAGATGCTTATCAGAGGGCTTATGAAGCCGGTATTGCCGTATTCTGTGCAGCCGGTAATGAGTTCAGTAATTCCGCACATTACCCTGCGGCTTATAAAAATACCATTTCCGTAGCAGCTTTGGATAAGAGCATGGGTAAGGCATATTTCTCCAATTATGATTCCGGTGTACGTTACAGCGCACCCGGTGTGGATATTTATTCCACCTACAAGGATAGTACTTCCTCCTACAAGAGCATGAGCGGTACTTCCCAGGCAACTCCCGTTACGGCAGGTGCCGCAGCCGTAATCTGGTCAACCCTTCCGTCCAATCTTTCCGGAAAAGCAAAGGTAGATGCCCTGCTTAAAAAGATGGACAGCAGCTGCAGCAAGGCAACGGGAAAGGGTCTCGGAAAAGGCTGCATTGACTTAGCCAAGGCATTGGGACTGACAAACAACGAAGCTGCGCCGAAGAAGCCGGAATTCGTTACAAAGCCCGGAACCTATACCAGTACATCTATCAGAGTAGCCATAAAGAGCCCGGATCCCGGCTGTATCATTTACTACTCCACAGACGGTAAGCCCGTAACCTATAAAAACGGTGTGCTGTCAGACAATGCTTTGGAGTACTCCGATACTAACGGCGGTATTGCAATTGGAAATAAGGCAAATGTCACCGTGTATGCCATTGCGCTAAAAAGGTCCAATAGACTGGTAAGCCCGGCATTATCCGGCAGGTTTACGTTTAAGCCGAAGGTATCTTCCATTGCGATTACATCGACCAATGGAGTAAGTACACTGGCGCAGGGTACCAGTCTTACGCTCAAAGCTGCATGCACACCGGATTATGCACCGGACAAGAAGATAACATGGAGCCTGGAACGATATAACAACAATACAGCAAGCGACAATGACCCGAAGGTAACCGGTGTTTCCATCAATGCATCCGGCAAGGTTACCGCAAGCAAAACAGCACTTACAGGCACCTATCTGATAACCGCAAAAATGGCAAATAACAACAGTGTCAAAAAAATTTTTACTATCAAGGTATGTGCGGTTTCCTCAAATCCGGTAACAAGCATTACTACCAAGACAAAAAGCGTTACCGTGAACACCGGCGCTGCCTTTACACTTGCAGCAACGGATGTTACGGTAACCAGAAAGAATAAAACAACCTATAATGGCTCCTCTCTTAGCTGGACTATCGAGGACAGCAGCATTGCATCCATGACAAAAAACAACGGAAATGTTGTCATAACCGGTAATAAGGCAGGAAAAACCAAGTTAGTCGGTGTAGCTACCGATGGCAGCGGCAAGATGGTTACGATTCCCATAACCGTAAAGCAGGCAGTGACTTCCGTGACCATTGCAAACAGCGGAACCGCCATGTGTGTAAGACAGGGCAAGTCTGTCAAGCTGACTGCCAATGTGTTCCCGTCTACGGCAGCCAATAAGAAGGTGAACTGGAGTTATTCTCCCGCCGGGGAAGGTATTACCGTGGTAAACGGTGTGGTGAAAGCAGCGAAGAATGCAAAACCGTGCAATATTACCGTTACGGCAACCGCCGCAGACGGCAGCGGTGCCTCCGCAAACTATGTTATTTCGATTATAGAAGAGGAAAAGAACACAACGCTGACCGTGGATAAAAAGAATGTGGACATTTTCCGTACCAGCAATAATAAGAGTGCAGCAACTTCCGCAACCGTAACGGTAAACTGCAGTTCTCCTTACTGGAGTGCAACCAGCAGCGCTCCCGGACTGGTTTCGGTCACAGGAAGCGGCAGCAGGCTTACCATAAAGGCTACCGGCAAAGGCACCGGTACGGCAACCGTTACGGTAGCAACCACGGACGGCACAAACAAGAAAGCCACCATTAAGGTAACGGTAAAGAATCCTGCCACCAACCTGATGATTTCCCCGCAGGGTGGAAGAAGCAATTATGTAGCGAAGGGAACTACCCTGAAGTTAGTTCCGACCTTTGAAACCGCAAGCGGCAAGGTCAATGCAGATGCTAAGAAGCTTACCTGGACATCCAGCGATCCCAGTGCAGCCAAGGTGGACAGCCAGGGGCGTGTGACAGGTATGTCGGACAGAAGTTATAAAGTTACCATTACGGCAAGAACCACCGACGGAAGTAATCTGGTGGCAACCTATGTGGTGGTGTCCTGTGATAAGGTAAAAAAGATTAGAATAGGGTATGCCAGAGCCTATTCATTGGAAGTAGGAGGAGGTGGCAGTCAGCGGCTTTATGAAACAGGTACATCCTATGGTACCTGCAGCTATGCGGTAGATGTCAAGAGTAACAAAGAGGGACTTACAGTCGGATATACGGTTTCCAACGGATATCCGTACATCACCTTTGCCGGAAATAAGGTGGGTACCTATACGGTAACCGTTTCCTGTATTGACGGCAGCTCCGCAAAGGCAACTTATAAGGTTATTGTGAAACCGAAGTCTAAGTAATAATGGCTGCAAATATAAGCAGGGTTGAGTTTTCTCAGCCCTGTTTTTTTGTAAACTTTTAAATTTATTTTATACTTTTTTAATCGTTATTCCGTATGGTATGTGTTATAGTATAGGAAATAAAGCATGAATAACAAATCTTGCATGTTTTATAATACATAAGAAGAATGTATGCGCAAAGCAGGCAAAAAGAGAGGAAATGACATGAAAGAAGTCAAATCACCCAAGAAACCGTTACTTTATTATTACGGAATTGTTTTACTGATACTTTTCCTGTTCAATATGTTTGTCACCCCCATGATTATGGAAAACCGTGTAAAGGAAGTCGATTACGGCACCTTCATGAGCATGACGGAGGATAAAAACATCGGGGAAGTGGAAATTTCCGATTCCCAGATTTTGTTTACGGACAAGGCGGAAACTCAGATTTACAAGACGGGCACCATGGACGATCCGAACCTGACGGAAAGGCTCTATGAGGCGGGAGCTACTTTCTCCAAAAACATTGAAAAGAAAACTTCGCCCCTTTTAAGCGGCTTATTGACTGTATTCCTGCCCATTATCGTGTTTATTATCATCGGACAGATTATGGGACGAAAGCTTATCGAGCATGCGGGCGGCAAAAATGCCATGTCCTTCGGCATGGGAAAGAGCAACGCTAAGGTTTATGTGCAGTCCACGGAAGGTATCCACTTTGACGATGTAGCCGGCGAGGACGAAGCCAAGGACAACTTAAAGGAAATCGTAGATTATCTGCACAACACGAAGAAATATACGGAGGCCGGTGCTTCCATGCCGAAAGGTATTCTGCTTGTAGGCCCTCCCGGAACCGGTAAAACCATGCTGGCAAAGGCCGTAGCCGGTGAAGCGGGCGTCCCGTTCTTCTCCATGTCCGGTTCGGAATTTGTGGAAATGTTTGTCGGTATGGGCGCTGCCAAGGTACGTGATCTGTTCAGCCAGGCAAAGGAAAAAGCTCCCTGTATCGTATTCATTGATGAAATCGATGCCATCGGTAAAAAGCGCGACGGCCAGATTGGCGGCAACGACGAAAGAGAGCAGACCTTAAACCAGCTTCTTACCGAAATGGATGGCTTTGAAGGCAACAACGGCGTTATTATTTTAGCTGCAACCAACCGTCCCGAGTCCCTTGACCCGGCGCTGACCCGTCCCGGACGTTTCGACAGACGAGTGCCTGTGGAACTGCCCGATTTAGCGGGCAGGGAGGCCATTCTCAAAGTTCATGCCAGAAAGATTAAAGTGGGCGAAGATGTGGATTTCCACACCATTGCCAGAATGGCATCCGGCGCCTCCGGTGCAGAGCTTGCCAATATTATTAACGAAGCAGCCCTCCGTGCCGTGAGAAACGGACGCACCATTGTGAACGAAGCCGATTTGGAAGAAAGCATCGAGGTGGTTATTGCCGGTTACCAGAAGCGGAATGCCGTACTGTCTAACCATGAAAAATTGGTGGTTTCCTACCATGAAATCGGACATGCCCTGGTGGCTGCCCTGCAGACCCATTCCGCTCCGGTGCAGAAGATTACCATTATTCCCCGTACCTCCGGCGCCCTCGGCTACACCATGCAGGTGGAGCAGCAGGACAAGAACCTGATGACCAAGGTAGAACTGGAAAATAAGATTGCCACCCTTACCGGCGGACGTGCCGCGGAGGAAGTTATTTTTAACGAGATTACCACCGGCGCTTCCAACGATATTGAGCAGGCAACCAAGTTAGCCCGCGCCATGATCACCCGTTACGGCATGTGCGAGGACTTTGACATGGTAGCCATGGAAACCGTGACGAACCAGTACCTTGGCGGCGATACTTCCCTTTCCTGCTCCGCCGATACCCAGAAGGAAATCGACAAGAAGGTTGTGGAGCTGGTAAAGCAGCAGCATGAAAAAGCCATCGGCATCTTAAAGGCAAACCGCAGGAAGCTGGACGAGCTTGCCCAGTACCTTTATGAAAAAGAAACCATTACCGGCGACGAGTTCATGAAGATTCTGGAAAAGAAATAAAAAATAGAAGCAAAAATTCTGTAAAAGCAGTTGTTAAAAAAATAAGTGCGTGGTACAATAAGCCATATGAGAAAAGCAATGAAGGAAAGAGTACTGTACCCGGTGCCACACAGAGAGAGCCGCAAAGGTGGAAGCGGCTTTGGAGAAGATACAGGAAAACCGTTCCAAAGCTGTACGCGAGAGCTGCATACCGTGAGCAGTATGCATCAGGAGAGCAGTCGTAAGCGTTACCGTATAGCCGCGTTACAGGCAAAGAGTGAAAATTAAGGTGGAACCGTGCATAATGCACCCTTAGGTAGCAATACCCAGGGGTGCTTTTTATTTTGAAAATTATCCGGCATAATTTTATTCTGTATAGTTTTTGAAGTATGTCACCGGCTTCCCGAAAAAAAGGAGAAAAAACAATGGTAAACTTTAAAGAAGACGAACAGCTTGCAACCTTAAACCATTCCTGCGCCCACTTAATGGCACAGGCAATCAAGCATCTGTATCCTCAGGCAAAATTCTGGGTAGGCCCCGTTGTAGCAGAAGGCTTCTACTATGATGTAGACCTGGGCGATGACGTTATCCATGACGAAGACATTCCCAGAATTGAGCAGGAAATGAAGAAGGTTGCCAAGACCGGCAAAAAGATTATCCGCAAGGAGATTTCCAAGGAAGAAGCGAAGGAAATGTTTAAGGATGACGAGTACAAGTTGGACTTAATCGACGGTCTGGAAGACGGTCATATCACCTGCTATGAGCAGGGCGATTTTACCGATCTCTGCCGCGGACCTCATGTAGATAATGTAAAGCTTTGCCGCAACTTCAAGCTCATCAGACATTCCGGTGCTTACTGGAAGGGCGATGCCAAGAACAAAGTGCTGCAGAGAATTTACGGTGTCTGCTTCCCCACCGCAGAAGAGCTGGAAGCGCACATTAAACTCCTCGAAGAAGCTAAGGAAAGAGACCACAGAAAGATTGGCAAGGACATGAACCTGTTTATGGTAGACGACCTGGTAGGCCGCGGTCTTCCCATGTTTTTACCGAAGGGCTACACCATCTGGCAGGAGCTGGAAACCTACATCCGTGACAAGGAAAGAAAGTTAGGCTACCTTCATGTTATGACTCCCTGCGTCGGTACCGTAAATCTCTACAAGACCTCCGGACACTGGGACCACTACAAGGAAAACATGTTCCCGGCTATGGAAGTAGACGGCGAGTCCTTCGTATTAAGACCCATGAACTGCCCTCATCATATGATGATTTATGCACACAGAATGCATTCCTATAAAGACCTGCCCATCCGTATCGGTGAAATTGCCCATGACTTCCGTTATGAGTCCAGCGGTACCTTGAAGGGTATTGAAAGAGGCAGACATTTCTGCCAGAACGATGCCCACCTGTTTGTAACACCGGAGCAGATTGAGGATGAATTTACCAAGGTTGTGGATTTGATTTTCAGCACTTACAAGGATTTCGGCATTACCGATTACCGCTGCGTTCTTTCCTTAAGAGACCCGGCAAACAAAGAAAAATATCATGATGACGATGAGATGTGGGAGAAGGCAGAAAACGCACTTCGTAAGGTTATGAACGATTTAGGCATTCCTTACACTGAAGAAATCGGCGAGGCTGCCTTCTACGGTCCGAAGTTAGACGTAAACGTAAAGCCTGCCGTTGGTAATGAATACACCCTTTCCACCTGCCAGCTTGACTTCTGTCTGCCTGCTAAATTTGAACTGACCTACATTGACAAGGACGGCGAAAAGAAGACTCCCGTTGTTCTGCACAGAGCAATCTTAGGCTCCCTTGACAGATTTATGGCATATATCCTGGAGGAAACCAAGGGCAACCTGCCTACCTGGTTAGCACCCGTTCAGGTAAGAGTTATGCCGGTTAAGTCCGATGACGACACCCTGAATGCCTACGCACAGGAAGTTGTCAAGGCACTGGAAGACAGAAACGTGAGAGTAGAACTGGATGACAGAGCCGAGAAGCTTGGCTATCGTATGCGTGAAGGTCAGGTTGAAAAAGTGCCTTACTTAATCGTACTTGGCTTCAAGGAACAGGAAAGCAAGACTGTTGCCTACAGACTGCACGGCGAAGCCGATACCACCGTACTTCCTCTGGATGAATTCGTGGAAAAGATTGACAATGAGATAAAGAATAAGCTGCGCTAATCGCAGGAAAAAGAGCCTTGTCCGGGCTGTGATATGCTCTCTGTCAAGTAGACAGGGAGCATATAAGCCAATCCTATTGACATTACCCGGCAGGGCTCTTTTTGAGTGCTGAGTTTTGCAAAAATTATATATTACATATTGCATTACGCGGAAAATGAGTATATGAAGCCAAATCCGCGTAAGGCAGAAAAAAAGATTACGCGGAAAATGGATAAATAAAGCCAAATCCGCGTAAGGCAGAAAAAAAGATTACGCGGAAAATGAGTATATAAAGCCAAATCCACGTAAATCAACGAAAATATTTACGTGTAAAATAGGCTCTTAGTCCAAATCCGCGTAATCACACATTCAAGATGAGTATTTCATTTGCCGATGGCTATTATACAACCGGGCAAACCCTCTTACAGTCTTTCAAATACCGGCATGTACTCGATGGGGGCATCCACGGTAACGGTCTGACCGCCCTTGTAGGTTTCGCCGGTGGAAGTCAGCTTCCAGTCGCCTTCGGGGAGGTAAACCTCGCGTTCAAACTGATTTAAGTGAAGAATGGGCGCTACCAGATACTTCTCACCAAACATGTACTGATTCTGTAAGTTCCAGCATTTTTCATCTGCGGGGAACTCATAGAACATGGTACGGATTAAAGGAGAACCGTTGGTGTGTGCTTCTTCGTAAAGATGCTTGATATAGTCATGCATAGCAATACGGATATCGTAGTAGCTCTTCATAATCTTGTAATTGTCTTCGCCGTAGCTCCAAAGCTCATTGGGCTGACCGGTGTGCAGATAGCCGCCGCCGAAGTCTCTGGTGTCAAGAGGCGGAATGTTGTAGGGGCCTCTGTCGCCGTGCATACGAAGAACTGCTGAGTATACGGCAAACTGGTACCAGCGGATAAGAAGCTGACGGAAATCAGGGTCATTTACATCATCGGTCATGAAACCGCCTACGTCGGTAGTCCACCAGGGAATACCGGCAAGTCCCATGTTTAAGCCGCACTGAAGCTGGTCTTCAAAAGCTTCAAAGGTACTGGGCACATCGCCGGACCATACCACGTTACCGTATTTCTGGGAGCCTGCCCATGCACAACGGAGCAGGTTGACAACAGGCTTTCCTTCTTTGCTCATTTCATCATAGAAAACACGGCTGTAAAGCTGCGGGTATATATTGCTCAAGGACATGGCGGGACCGTCGCAGTAGCGGTAGTGGTCGAAATCGTACACGCCGTAGTCCGGTTCGGAGTTGTCCAGCCAGAAAGCGTCGATGCCGAAATCATAATAATTTCGCTTGCATACTTCCCATACATATTTACGGGTTTCCGGATTGAATACATCGATTTCCACGCAGTCGCCTTCGTAATCGTAGGTCTGAAGAGCGCCTCTTTCGGTGCGGATTAACAGACCCTTTTCCAGCATAGGCCAGAAGTTTTCACTTCTTCTGTCAACGGAAGGCCATACGGAAACGATAACCTTGATGCCCATGGAATGTAGTTCGTCTACCATTGCCTTGGGGTCGGGCCAGTAGGTCTTGTCGAATTTCCAGTCGCCCTGTACGGTCCAGTGG
>OGWY01002788.1_pt1 | contig 12296 bp, 10 predicted proteins | sample 1576121 | NCBI WGS metagenome assembly OGWY01 (sample SAMEA3541543, study PRJEB24748) | human gut metagenome | biome: human gut; feature: human-associated habitat; material: faeces | place: China | collected 2012 | reverse complement strand
TGCCAGGCTTCACCATCAATCTGGCCGACTTTTAAAGTCAGCTTGCCACTGCCCAGATCCTGATTCTGTACCTTCAGGCTGTTTAGCGAGTAATCCAGTTGGCTATTGATCGTTTTACCGTCATTGACCAGATCCGATTTACCGCTGATCTCCATGCCTTCCAGCAGTGCCAGTTCTTTGCCCTCCACTGAAATGGTCATTTTTTCCAGCGACAGTTTTTGGTTTCCTACGCGCTCACCAAAACTTGCCAGCGTGCTGGAACCGTCGGTTTTCAGATTATTAAAGGTTAACTGCACTTTCTGGTTGTATTCGTTAACCGCGTCTATCCGACCACTTTGCGCCTCCCCGGAAAGGGAGATAGCTTTGCCGTCTCTGTCTGCATTTAACTGGAACTCGCCGCCGCTAAAGGCGACTTTTTCATCCTTTTGCTCGTAATTCAGTGGCTTGAGCGAAATGTCGGAACTGGAATCTCCGCTGTAACCAATGCGGGAGTTAATCTCAAAAGGCGTTTCACCTTTTGCCATATCAAACAGTGGTTTGCTTACTTCGTTATTAACCAGCGTGGTTTGAATTGATGCCATCGACGGGATCAGATTCAGTTTTTTAAGCTGGGCAAGCGGGAAGGGACCATGATCAACCGATTCGTTGAAGATGACGCTCTGACCGCTTTTAATCCACGGATTTACTTTTCCGGCAATGGGTTTCACCAACAGTTGCAACTGGCTGCTGAATACGCCGCGATGATAGTTTTGATAACTGACTTCCAGGTTGGATTCAGGAGCTGTCAGTTTGAGTTGCGCGTTCGCCTGCGCGACCATGTCTTCGAGATGGGTTTCAATCTTCTTGCCTGTATACCATGCGCCGCCTGTCCAGACTACGCCTAGCGCAACAATGACGCCTACCGCTACCAGCGATTTATTCATAATGATTATCCATAAAATGAAATCAGGCGGACTGGCCGCCTGAAGGTGTTATAAGCCTTTAATAAGCTTAGCAAGAGATGTTAATTTTTTCAGTAAGCTCTTACAGCTTGTTGTAAACACGCGCTAAACGGCCGTGGCCTTTGACAGTCACCGGTGATTCGTTGGCGGCAATAAACGCTGATTCACCCGGTTTAAGCTGTAACTGCTGAGAACCTTTACACAGCGTTGCATCGCCTTCGACGCAGAACAAAATGGCGGCACTCTGCTGGCTGATGGTGGTTTCTTTATCACTAAGGTCATGCAACGAGAAGGCAAAATCATCCACAGGAATCGGGAAGTCCAGTTCTGCACCTTGTTTCACCGGCTGGGTCAACAACTTGTTAGCCGGTTTGGCTTCGAACTTCACGTTGGCAACCAGTTCCGGAATATCAATGTATTTAGGCGTCAGACCTGCACGCAGCACGTTATCGGAGTTCGCCATCACTTCCAGCGCCACGCCTTGCAGGTAAGCGTGCGGTGTTTCAGCGAACAGGAACATCGCTTCGCCAGGATTCAATTTCACCACATTCAGCAACAGCGGGGAGAACAGGCCGCTGTCTTCCGGGTAAAATTCAGAAATTAAACGAATCGTTTGCCATGGTTCACCCTGCTGGCTGTCGAGGGCCGATTTTAAAATCGCCAGCGCGCGGGATTTTTCTTCACCCTGCATATTCAACAGGCTGGCGAACAGTTCGCTTAAACGTTCGGCATCAGGCTGTTGTAAAAAGTGAGCAATCGCCGGATGTGCACCTGCGACCGGCTGGAGCAGGGAGACAATCTCGGAAAACTCACGAAACGCGTTCATCGCGAGGAAAGGGGTCAGGGCGAAAACCAGCTCAGGCTTGTGATTAGGATCTTTATAGTTACGCTCAGCGGCATCCATCGGAATACCTGCAGCATTTTCTTTGGCAAAACCGATTTCAGAATTGCGTTTGTTTGGATGAACCTGAATGGAGAGTGGCTGTGCTGCGCATAATACTTTGAACAGGAAAGGCAGTTCGCCAAAGCGTTTGGCAACGGCCTCTCCGAGCAGAGTCGATTTATCACTCTCAATCACATCACGCAGTGAAACGATATCTCCGGCGGCATTCTGCACTCGTGAACTGCTTTTCGGATGTGCGCCCATCCACAGCTCGGCCATCGGCTGGCTGGACGGATTTTCCATACCATAAAGTTCAGTCAACGCCGTTTTGCTGCCCCAGGCATAGTTTTGCACTGAGTTAATGAGTTTTTGCATGATCAATCCCTGTTTTAATGTGGAAATTAATCCCGCTATTAAAGCAAGAATCCTACGGGAAGTAACCTGGAGCCGCAAAAAGTCGTACTAGTCTCAGTTTTTGTTAAAAAAGTGTGTAGGATATTGTTACTCGCTTTTAACAGGGCAACGGAACACCCGCCCAGAGCATAACCAAACCAGGCAGTAAGTGAGAGAACAATGTCAAACAAACCCTTTCATTATCAGGCTCCTTTTCCACTCAAAAAAGATGATACTGAGTATTACCTGCTAACCAGCGAACACGTTAGCGTATCTGAATTTGAAGGGCAGGAGATTTTGAAAGTCGCACCCGAAGCGTTAACTCTGTTGGCGCGTCAGGCGTTTCATGATGCGTCATTTATGCTGCGTCCGGCTCACCAACAACAGGTGGCCGACATTCTGTGTGACCCGGAGGCCAGCGAAAATGATAAATATGTGGCGCTGCAATTCCTGCGTAACTCCGACATCGCGGCAAAAGGCGTTCTGCCAACCTGTCAGGATACCGGCACCGCGATTATTGTTGGTAAAAAAGGGCAGCGTGTATGGACCGGTGGCGGTGATGAAGCAGCGCTGGCGCGCGGTGTTTATAACACTTATATCGAGGATAATCTGCGCTACTCGCAAAACGCGCCGCTGGATATGTATAAAGAAGTGAATACCGGCACCAATCTGCCAGCGCAGATCGATCTTTATGCCGTTGATGGCGACGAGTACAAATTCCTCTGTATCGCCAAAGGTGGCGGTTCGGCAAACAAGACGTATCTCTATCAGGAAACCAAAGCGTTACTGACGCCGGGAAAACTGAAAAATTACCTGGTTGAGAAGATGCGCACGCTGGGTACGGCGGCCTGTCCTCCGTATCATATTGCGTTCGTTATTGGTGGAACTTCTGCAGAAACGAACCTTAAAACGGTGAAACTGGCTTCCGCGAAATACTATGATGAACTGCCAACGGAAGGGAATGAGCACGGTCAGGCGTTCCGCGATGTGGAACTGGAAAAAGAATTGCTGATCGAAGCGCAAAATCTTGGTCTGGGTGCGCAGTTTGGTGGTAAATACTTCGCTCATGACATCCGCGTGATTCGCCTGCCACGTCACGGCGCATCCTGCCCGGTCGGTATGGGCGTCTCCTGTTCTGCTGACCGTAATATCAAAGCGAAGATCAACCGTCAGGGGATCTGGATCGAAAAACTGGAACATAATCCAGGCAAATATATCCCGGAAGAGCTGCGCAAAGCAGGAGAAGGCGAAGCGGTGCGCGTTGACCTCAACCGTCCGATGAAAGAGATCCTCGCACAGTTGTCGCAGTATCCCGTTTCTACACGCTTATCGCTTAACGGCACGATTATCGTCGGTCGTGATATTGCTCACGCCAAACTGAAAGAGCGGATGGATAACGGTGAAGGGCTGCCGCAGTATATTAAAGATCATCCGATTTACTACGCGGGTCCGGCCAAAACGCCGGAAGGTTATGCCTCCGGTTCTCTTGGCCCAACGACCGCCGGACGGATGGATTCTTATGTCGATCAACTGCAAGCGCAGGGCGGAAGTATGATCATGCTGGCGAAAGGCAACCGCAGCCAGCAGGTGACGGATGCCTGTAAAAAACACGGCGGCTTCTACCTCGGCAGTATCGGTGGTCCGGCAGCTGTATTGGCGCAGGGAAGTATTAAGAGCCTGGAATGTGTTGAATATCCGGAACTGGGAATGGAAGCCATCTGGAAAATTGAAGTGGAAGATTTCCCGGCGTTTATCCTTGTGGATGATAAAGGAAATGACTTCTTCCAGCAGATACAACTCACACAATGCACCCGTTGTGTGAAATAAACAGAGCCGCCCTTCGGGGCGGTTTTTTTACATGGCACGAAAGACCAAACGTTTGTTATCAAATGGTAAATAATGAGTGAGCTAAAAGTTGCTTAACGAAAGCAAAACAGAAAGAAAAAATTAATCAGGTGAGGAGCAGGCCATGAATACAGTACGCAGCGAAAAAGATTCGATGGGAGCGATTGATGTCCCGGCAGATAAGCTGTGGGGCGCACAAACTCAGCGCTCGCTGGAGCATTTCCGCATTTCGACGGAGAAAATGCCCACCTCACTGATTCATGCGCTGGCGCTAACCAAGCGCGCAGCGGCAAAAGTTAATGAAGATTTAGGCTTGTTGTCTGAAGAGAAAGCGAGCGCCATTCGGCAGGCGGCGGATGAAGTACTGGCAGGACAGCATGACGACGAATTCCCGCTGGCTATCTGGCAGACCGGCTCCGGCACGCAAAGTAACATGAATATGAACGAAGTGCTGGCTAACCGGGCCAGTGAATTACTCGGTGGCGTGCGCGGGATGGAACGTAAAGTTCACCCTAACGACGACGTGAACAAAAGCCAAAGTTCCAACGATGTCTTTCCGACGGCGATGCACGTTGCGGCACTACTGGCGCTGCGCAAGCAACTCATTCCACAACTTAAAACCCTGACCCAGACGCTGAGTGAAAAATCCCGCGCATTTGCTGATATCGTCAAAATCGGTCGTACCCACTTGCAGGACGCCACGCCGTTAACGCTGGGGCAGGAGATTTCCGGCTGGGTAGCGATGCTCGAGCATAATCTCAAACATATCGAATACAGCCTGCCTCACGTAGCGGAACTGGCTCTGGGCGGTACAGCGGTGGGTACTGGACTAAATACCCATCCGGAATATGCGCGTCGCGTAGCAGATGAACTGGCAGTCATTACCTGTGCACCGTTTGTTACCGCACCGAACAAATTTGAAGCGCTGGCGACCTGTGATGCCCTGGTTCAGGCGCACGGCGCGTTGAAAGGGTTGGCTGCGTCACTGATGAAAATCGCCAATGATGTCCGCTGGCTGGCCTCTGGCCCGCGCTGCGGAATTGGTGAAATCTCAATCCCGGAAAATGAGCCGGGCAGCTCAATCATGCCAGGGAAAGTGAACCCAACACAGTGTGAAGCATTAACCATGCTCTGCTGTCAGGTGATGGGGAATGACGTGGCGATCAACATGGGTGGCGCTTCCGGTAACTTTGAACTGAACGTCTTCCGTCCGATGGTGATCCATAATTTCCTGCAATCGGTGCGCTTGCTGGCAGATGGCATGGAAAGTTTCAACAAACACTGCGCAGTGGGCATTGAACCGAATCGTGAGCGAATCAATCAATTACTCAATGAATCGCTGATGCTGGTGACTGCGCTTAACACCCACATTGGTTATGACAAAGCCGCCGAGATCGCCAAAAAGGCGCATAAAGAAGGGCTGACCTTAAAAGCGGCGGCCCTTGCGCTGGGGTATCTTAGCGAAGCCGAGTTTGACCGCTGGGTACGGCCAGAACAGATGGTCGGCAGTATGAAAGCCGGGGGTTAATCTGCAACATACAGGTGCAGCCGTGGAATGATTAAACGAAGCGGCTGCGCCTGTGGTTTATAACGGTGCTGCACATTGTCGGCATCGTAATTTAACAACTCACCAACGTCCGGCACGCCCGCGCCATTATCCCGATTAATCAGCGCAATCAGCGGCGTAGGGCAGGCGTGTTGTACTTGTTTTTGATCTCCCTTATACCAGACGCGGGCAATCGGCTGCACCTTCACCGGACGTTTGATTTTTAACTTCGCGTTCTGTGGAAGGGCAGCGATATCCTGATGTTCTCGCTCCAGTTTTCTTTGCCACTCCTCGCGCGTCCACGGTGCGACACTGCGTGGTGATTTCAGGCTTTTTTCCAGCTGTGCCAGGACTTCATCACGATGCAAATTTTTAATGATATGTTTATTAGCCCAGCCAAAACGTAAAGTGGCGGGGTCGTGCAGAACGGTGAGCGTGCGGTAAGCATTAAGGGTAATCAGCCCCGGAAAATGACGATGTACCCATTCAAAACGTGCCACGGAGGGGAGTTCTGATTCAACCGTGACGATATGCTCGAACGTGGTCTTGAGTTTATTGATGTGCTGAATATGACTGACCAACGCTGCTTGCGAAAAGTTATCGACCTGGTAACACAACACGCCAGGCAGACGGACGGCGGCTTTGCTGCTGCGATTTTCGGACTGTTGTTGAATAAATAAATGGCGGAAATGACGCAACGCCAGCGACTGCGCGTCGTTGCCGAGATGTTGTTTTACCTCAATACGATTAAGCGGATTATGCTCATCCTCCTTTTTTACCTCCGGCAAAGAGAACACGCGGGCAACCAATAGCTTGTGTTGCTCAAGATGAGCGGCAAATGCAGCCAGCTCTTGTTCCATCTGGCGAAAAGTAGTGTTGAGTCGGTCTACGAGATCGTAACGCGCCATAATATTAATCACTTTAGTTACAACATCCTTATTTTATAGCACAGTGGTGGTGACTTGACCACCGTGCGCATAGTGTCAGGCAGAGGTAAATTGCGGGATGTTATGCCATAACGGCCAGCTGAACGAGAAGCGGGCACCCCCCAGTTCGCTGGTGTCACAATTAACCGTACCGCCCATTGCCAGTGCTATAGAGTGGACAATTGCCAGTCCCAGCCCGCAGCCGCCGGTTGAGCGATCCCGGCTGGGATCGAGGCGAACAAAAGGTTCAAAGATATGTTCGCGGTTTTCTGGGGCAATCCCTGGGCCATCATCCTCAACAATTAATGTCGCTCTATTCCCCGACAGTAGCAGGCTGGTTTCAACCGTTGAGTGACAGTAGCGCAGGGCGTTATTGAGCAAATTATCCAGCACGCGCTCCATTAAGCGCATATCCAACGCCGCATAATGGCCTTGCATGAGCGTTTTTATCCGTACCGTTTTATCGGGCGTTACTGCCTGAATATCTGCCAGATGCGTTGACAGCCACAACGGCAGGTCTGGTTCGCTAAGATGAAGCTCGTTTTGTGGGCGATCGAGTCGGGCATAAGTCAGCAGCTCTTCAATTAAAGCTTCAAGTTGACTGATATCACGATTCAACGCCTGGGATTCGGCGGCGCTCAGGTTATCGCTCATCTCCAGTCGATAACGCAGGCGCACTAACGGTGTTCGCAGTTCGTGAGCGATACCGTCAATAAGCTGTTTTTTGCTGGCAATCAAGGCGTTGATATTGTCCGCCATCTGGTTAAATGCGACGCCAAGTCGTTCAAAGCTCGAACCTTCATCAAAGTGGATACGCTCACTGAGATGCCCATCGCCAAATCGTTGCGCCGCTGCTTCCAGTTTTAACATATCCTGCCAGTGCGGACGCATCCAGATAAACACCGGAAAGGCGAGGGAAATGGCAATAAAAGCGATCAGGGCGATATCCAGCAATCGCATCTGATGGAGGTAATAAAGATAAGGAACAGGACCAACTGCCAGCACGTAGTGGCTGCGTGGGATACGTTGCAAAAAAGTGTACTGATCGTCCAGAGCGACAATTTCGCCGCCACGCAGCCGGTGCATGGAAATATCATCAAGATGATATTTACTCAGCGGCTCGACACGCAGATCGAAAGAGAGATTTAAATCCATCTCTTTCAGCGTCTTACCCCAGTCGTGTGGGGGGATCTCACGCAATTCGCTGCGCATCAGATACAGCGAACTGTTCATCAAATCATCCAGCGACTGTTTGCCTGCGCGTTCGGCGGTAAATTTGTACACCAGCCCAACCAGCAGAGACATCACAAGGAAGCAGACAAACAATAACAGGTAAAACTGGATAAACAATTTTTTCATCGCTTATTCCCATGCATGAGGCGCAAAAAGATAGCCTTTGTTACGCACGGTTTTAATGCGATAAGGTTCTGCGGCGTTATCGAGTAGTTTTTTTCTTAACCGCGAAATAGCCACGTCCACGCTACGATCCAGCCCGTCATAACTGACGCCGCGTAAATTTTTCAGCAATGCATCGCGGTCCATGATTTGCCCGGCATGGGTAGCTAATTCCCACAATAATTCGAAATCAGCTGTCGAGAGCGAGATTTCAGTGTTAGCCAGGGAGACTACGCGGTTGATGGGATCGATGGTCAACGTGCCGAAATGCAGGGCTTTGTAGGGAGTCAGAGACGTTTCCTGAAGACCTTTGGTCAGTGTGGCTTGCTCATTCTGACGCAAATGCAAACGTAAACGCGCTAGCAAAACAGCAGGGGGCGTCGTTTTGAGAATATAGTCGCAGGCACCCATTTCCAGTGCCAGGATGTGGTTCATATCGCTATCGAGAGAGGTTAGAAGAACAATCGGTCCGGACCACTTTGCGCGTAAATCACGACAAATGGTCATGCCGTCCTTGCCTGGTAGCATGATGTCGAGTAACACCAAATCCGGATTTTCTCGCAGAATAGTTTCTTCGGCCCGGTCGCCGCGCGGCTCTACGGTAACCTGCATATCATGTTTTGCCAGGTATGCGGCAATCAGTGCACCGACTTCCGCATCATCTTCCACAAATACGATAGTGTTCATAACATTCACGGTAGATATAAAAACGTCACAATACACCGCACTGTTTTTACTTACTATCAATCGTTTCTAAACAAGGTTTCATCAGGTATTCTACTGATGACTTGTTATGGAAGTGTTAAGGTAAAAAGATGGGGCTGGTAATCAAAGCCGCGCTCGGTGCGCTGGTAGTGCTGTTGATTGGTGTTTTAGCAAAAACGAAAAATTATTATATCGCCGGGCTGATTCCACTTTTCCCGACCTTTGCGCTTATCGCGCATTATATTGTTGCCAGCGAACGCGGCATTGAAGCCTTACGCGCAACCATCATTTTTAGTATGTGGTCGATTATTCCCTATTTTGTTTACCTGGTGTCGCTGTGGTATTTCACCGGAATGATGCGCTTGCCCGCTGCTTTTGTTGGCTCTGTTGCGTGCTGGGGAATAAGCGCATGGGTGTTGATTATATGCTGGATTAAGCTGCATTAACGCAGATGACGACCGCCATCAAGTGGGAGACTGCGTCCGGTGACAAAGCAGCTGGTAAGTAAGTAATCGACCAGGTCGATCACTTCTTTCTCGCCAGGCGCGGTTTTCATCAGTGATTTATTCAGCGCCTGTTGTCGATATTCGGCATCATCATGTTCATTAAACAGGATCAGCGATGGCGCAATAGAATTCACTTTCACTTCCGGTGCCAGCTTGCGGGCAAACGAGCGGGTCATATTATCCAGTGCCGCTTTGCTTGCAGCATAGGCAATATGTTTGTCGCTACCGCGCTCCACCACATAATCGGTAAAGTGAATGATATCGCTGGCGGCGTGTCCGTGCCCACGCAGTAATCTTTCCAGAGCATGGTTGAGCAGGTATGGGGTATTAACGTGGATCTGCATCATGCAAGCCAGTACGTCGGTCAGTGGCGCTCCCGGTTTTTCCGCCATCCACGCGCTGGCGTTATGCAAAATAGCACGCAGACCATGGGTGCTTTTTAGTACTTCATCGGCAAACGCCATCACACCGTCGTTGGTCGAAAAATCAGCCTGAATACACTGCGCACCTGCCTTAATCAGTCCATCAATGGCGGGATAGTGCGTCCGATAGCTGACAATCACCGGTTGCTTTTGATTAATGAAATGCCATGCGAGGGCGAGGCCGATGCGGCGACCTCCGCCAGTAATTAATATTGGCAAGGACTGGGTTTTACCCATCGTTATCTCCTTTGCTATCCAACGATGGGATGAACGTTATCCCACCAGCATCCAGGTCGCCGGAACTGAGGCAATTAACAGCATGCCAATCAGCACCATTTCCTGACGGTTCAGTACATTATCATGTGTATGCGTTTTACGCGCGTACAGGAAAACCAGCAGCCCCGGCGCATACAGAACAACGGATAACAGCAAGTGCATTGGACCAGAGGCGTACAATAACCATAAGCCATAAATGCAGGCACCGACACCTACCGCCTTATGCAGTGGACGGGTTGCGATTTTCAGCAAGAACGCGCCGACCAGGAAATAGGGCACCAGAATCATTTCTGAGGCGATGGTCAGCAATGTGTTGTAATCGGAACCGGTCAGCCAGATGAGCACCAGACAAATTTGCACGCAGATGTTGGTCAGCCACAGTGAAGCGGATGGCGCAGCTTGTGCGTTCTGGCGCGCAAAAATGCGCGGGAATGCTTTATGAGTGGCTGCAAGGAACGGAACTTCTGCTGCCATGATGGTCCAGCTTAAGTACGCGCCGCAAACGGAAACGATCAAACCGGCAGCGATGATGATTTCGCCCCACGGTCCCATCATTTCCACCATCAGACCGGCCATTGACGGGTTACGAATTTCAGCCAGTTCATGGTTCCATCAGAGCCTTTGACGGTAACGGTGTTGCCATCCTCATCTGTAATGGTTCCCTTGCAGGTTAAAGAGGAGAGAGTGCTGTCCCCATCAACGATCCAGGTAGAACTGCTGTCAATGGTCAGATTTGCATAACCGTCTCCGCCATTTCCGGCATTGCTTTCATCCTGAACAAAACTTCCGGTCCAGGTACTTTTATTTTCAAGGGAAACGTCAAGCTGGCTGATGCTGTCCCAGATGATCTCCGTAAAAACTGGACGAATCGCCATCGGTACTGTCGGAGGAAGTGCGGTCTAATGTGATATCTTTTAAAGTAACGTTTGCGCCATTTGAAACAAGAACCGCATTTTCATCGGATCCGGTGGAAGAGAAAGTCTCATCGGAAACTTCGGTATCTTCCGTATATTCGGTTACGGTATTGTAAGATTCCGGCTGGGAGGAAGTGCTGCCTCCCGGAGCGCCTCCGCCTGGAGTGTTACCTCCCGGCTGACCGCCGGCGTTGTCAGAGATCGTTACAGTTGCAGCGTTACCATCATCATCTAAGGTGATCGTTACCATAGTACCTTCTGATAAAGCGGAAAGTGTTGTTTCTTTTCCATCTTTGTCATAATAGATGATAGAGTCGGTCAGATTGATCGTCTCAGTTGTCATATTACTCATATCCGGGGCACCGCCGTTGTCGGAAGGGGCAGAATTGTTGTCTCCACTAGGCGGATTGCCAGGGGTTTCGGTGGAATCTGCGCCATCAGAGTCAGGTTTGCCAGGTGCCTCTGTTGAATCGTTGTTGTCAGAGTTCCCGTTGCCTGCTGGGGCACCACCGTTGTTATCGCTCGGTGGATTGCCCGGTGCTTCGCCCTGACCGCCGCCCGGCATGGCTGCAACTGTGATCGTGCTGTCGGTAATTTCGGAAATCATTCCGGTTACCGTGTTTTCATCTGATTTTGCATCAGTGTCCTCCGTAGATGTTTCCACTGTGCTTTCTACAGAAGAAGAGGTATTTGTGTTATTACCTGTACTATTGTTTGTGCTGCCGCATCCGGAAAAAATCAGTGTTCCTGCCAATGTGATACATAATAATGCTTTTTGATATTTCATAATGTTTGTCACTCCTTTTTTGTTGATAGCTGTATTCTATCGGGGGAATGTGACGGTTAGATGAAGCCGGGTTGGAAGTTGCGTGAATTTACAGAGAAGTCTGTGTGGAATAGAAAAATTGGACGAAAAATGTGATTTAAAAAATTTTTTTTAAATTTATGAAATTTACTATTGTAGATTTTTGAAAAGTGTGCTAAACTATATTTGTATCCATGAACTAGTTTATAATGTAAACAGTTCAACTCAAGAGGCTGTATTCCTGATTAACGTCGGGATACAGCTTTTTGATTGTCTGGAGTATGGGCTTTTGCTGTTTTACAAAGAGCAGAAAAACGCCGTACGGTCATTCTGAATCTGACCATACGGCGTTTTTTCTATCTTTCATAAATCGTATAATGATGTTTCTTAAGCAGTGCAACCGCCAGCGCTAATGATTCCCCGTCATACATTTCAAGTCTCAAAACACCGCCTTCAAACTCACGGTTATGAATGATCCCGATATTTTTAATACTTAAATTATTGCTCGCAAGGATCGTTGCGACGGTGGCGATCCCACCGGTCTCATCGATCAGGTCTAAATACAGTTCGTAAACATTCTTCAAAGCACCTTTTGCCGTGATCGTGATGGAATCACGGTAATCTTTGGCTGCAGTAAAGGCATCTAACAGTGCAGGGGAATCTGCATCTGCAATGTTCGTGCGCACTACCTCTAATGTATGGATATAGTTGTCCAATAATTTTAAAATCTGTTCCTGAT
>OGWY01002782.1_pt1 | contig 12305 bp, 9 predicted proteins | sample 1576121 | NCBI WGS metagenome assembly OGWY01 (sample SAMEA3541543, study PRJEB24748) | human gut metagenome | biome: human gut; feature: human-associated habitat; material: faeces | place: China | collected 2012 | reverse complement strand
ACGCAATGTCTTTCCTTTTTTGGCGCGGTGTTGCACTTGATATGATAATCTAAGGAACTCCCTTGCGGGGTCAAGGGGCAGCGCCCCTTGGGGTTCCTCTATCAATCAAGAAAAGGCAGCCGTACTGAGAATACGGCTGCCTCAGCGGTTGGGATTACTTCGCGAGCTTCGCGTTCCAGAAATTCGTGGTCAGGAAAACGTTGTAACCGGTCAGGCGGTTCGTGCAGGCAGCCGCCTGATGGAAGTGACCCATCATCAGGATGGGGCAATAGTCGCTGTAGCAGTAATACTGGATTTCTTCCCAAGCCGCGAAAGCCGCTTCCTTCGTGGCGGCGGTGGTCATCTGGAGCATGAGTTCCTGCAGATGCTCATCGTCAGACCAGCCGGCATAATCCGCAGACAAGAAATTGCGCAGGGACGGCACAGCGACAGAAGAGAAGGTGGTGAAGTACGCATCGTAGAGCGTCTCGTCGTTGCGCATGGAGGTCATGGTCGTGCGGTCGGTCGCGGTGATTTCCAGCGTCACGCCAATCTTCGCGGCTTCCTGGCGCAGCACTTCCAGCATGGCTTCCGCGCCGCCGCCGGTCGCCGTCAGGATGCGCAGGGGCTTGCTGGTGTCAAAAGACGACTGCGCCAGCAGTTCCTTCGCCTTCTCCGGATCGTTCTGGCAGAAGAATTCTTCGCCCTTGGTGGTGTACCAGCCGGGCTGGGACTTTTCCATGAAGCAGGGGTCGTTGTCGTACAGAGAGCCGTAGTTCGCGGTGTTCAGGTCATCCGCGTTCGCCAGCGCCTGGAACGCCAGACGGAGGTACTTGTCCGTGGAGTGCTTGTTCCAAACGAGGTTAATCATACCGGTCTGCATGGAGTAGCAGGTGATATCGGGCATGGAGCGCAGGGTGCCGAGATAAGCGTCGGTCGCCTTGACAATGAAGTCATATTCGCCGGACATCAGGCCATTGAAACGGGTCGCCGCATCCTTCACAATCCAGTACTTCAGCGTCTTGGTATACGCGTGCTTGTAGCCCCACAGGCCGTCAATGGGCTGATCCGGGTCGCCGTACGCCGCATAATCGTCGAAGCGCTCCAGCAGCACATACTGGTCAACCGCCCATTCCTTGAACATGTACGGACCCGTGCCGATGATGTAGTCCGCCGGGACATAGCCCGTATCAGCATTAACCGCCTCGATGGATTCCACCGGGTAGATAACAGCCGCCTGCGCTGCGCCCGCGAGCATGTCCAGCAGCATGATGGCGGAATGGTCAAGCGTCAGAGAGACGGTGTAATCGTCTACCACCGTGAAGCGCGCGTCGCCAACCATCTTGCGCGCCGTGCCGAAGCACTCCAGCCAGCGGTTCAGGGACGCCACCACGTCGGCGGAGGTCATTTCCTTGCCATTGTGGAACTTCACGCCCTTGCGGAGGTGGAAAGTGAACGCGGAGTTGTCGTCGCTCACGTCGTAGCTTTCGCACAGTTCCGGCGCAATGCTGCCGTCCGCCTTCAGGGTGACGAGCTGCTCCATCACCGTGCCGCGCAGCATGTTGCGGCCATTGACGGAGGTATCCTTGTGCAGGTCGTAGGACGCGCTCTGGTTGTCATCGGCAATGTTGATGATGTCCAGATAGTCCTCTGCGAAAGCTGCGGGCAGAGCCAGCGCCGCCAGCAGGGTCAGCGCCATGAGCAGGGAGAAGAGTTTCTTTGCCATTTTGCGTTTCTTCCTTCCTTTGTCCTTCCGGGTGTGAAGATACCCTATCCCATCCGTTCGCGCTTTTTGCCGCTGTCGGGCGCTGCGCGTTTTTAGCAGGGTAAAAGCAATTTTACCACGATTTCATCTGCTTTTCAAGAGAATTTTACGTCTTTTTGCGGAAAAATCATAACAAATTTGATTAAATAACGAAGAATGTTCGTCTTTTCGCAAAACGGTTGATTGCTTGCCAGATACGCATGCTTTTGGTATAATATTTGTTATATATAACGAACGCATAGGAGATGTTTCTCCCCTTGCAACAAAAAACAAAGCCGTAAATAACCCCCAAAAGTAGCGGCGCCAAACGTTTCCAAACAGTGATCGCAGACTTCGTCTGTTTTCATTGCCTTTTAGTCGCCTCTGCAGAGGCGATTCCCCATGCAACAAGAACAGCAAAGCCGCAGATAACCCCAAAAGTGGCGGCGCCGAAGGGGTCGAGGGGGCGATCGGAAAGCCCCCTCGTCGCCTCCGCAGAGGCGAAATCCCTGCACAACAATACAGAAATAGGCTAAAAAGAGCCGACAGCGCCTCTCCACGCTGCCGGCTCGTTATCAGCCGCTGATAAATCACTCTCCCACAACCTGCTTGCCGCCCACAAACACAGCCTTGGTGCGGCACTGAATGTCGCGCAGCGGGTTGCCTTCAAAGATGGCGATGTCCGCATCCTTGCCGACTTCCAGCGAACCCACGCGATCAGCGATGCCCACGACGTGCGCCGGGTTGATGGTGATGGCGCGCCATGCGGATTCTTCCTTCATGCCCGCCTTAACCGCCAGACCCGCGCACAGCGGCAGGTAGTACAGCGGAATCACCGGCGCATCGGTGATGATGCAGACTTCCAGACCCGCGCGGTCAAGGATGCCAGCCGTCTCGAATGTCTTTTCGCGCAGCTCCGCCTTGCTCTTCGAGCCCAGCGACGGGCCGACCAGCACGGGCTTGCCCGCCTTCACCAACTGATCCACAATCAGGTGACCTTCGGTGCAGTGGTCGAGCGTAATGTCCAAATCGAACTCACGGGCGATGCGCAGGGCGGTCAGAATGTCGTCCGCACGGTGCGCGTGAGCCTTGAGCGGAATCTGCTTGCGAATGACGGGCAGCAGAGCTTCCAGCTGCATGTCAAACGGGCGGGTCTTGGTGGGGTCTTTTTCCGCCGCATCGATTTCAGCAGCATAGCGCTTCGCCTTGAAGAGCTGTTCGCGCAGGAGCGCCGCGACCGCCATGCGGGTGACGGGTTCCTTATGGCCGTTCTGACCATAGCAGCCCTTGGGGTTCTCGCCGAAAGCAATCTTCATGGCGACGGGGTACTTGACAATCATATCGTCGATGCAGTTGCCGTCGAGTTTGAGGGCAACAAACGTGCCGCCGAGGACATTCGCCGAGCCGGGGCCGGTGGTCGCGGTGGTCACACCGCCTTCAAGGGCGAGGTGGAACGCTTCGTCGCGGGGATTGATGCCGTCGATAGAGCGCATTTCGGGGGTCACGGGGCTGGAGTATTCGTTGCAGTCATTGCCCTCCCAGCGCATCCCCTCTTCGTCGATACCGATATGGCAGTGCGCGTCGATGAAGCCGGGGGTCACGAGGCAGCCCGTGGCGTCGACGACCTTGGCGTCCGCGGGTGCATCGACGGTCTTGCCGATGGCGGCGATTTTGCCGTCGTCGCCGATGAGCAGTTCGCCGTTTTCGATTTCCGCACCCGTAATAGGCTTGATTTTTCCACCCTTAATGAGAAGCATAGGGGTCAACCTCCTTATGTTGAACAAGGGCTTGCACCCTTGAACTTTTCGCTGATTATGCAGGTGTTTCGCCTCTGCGGAGGCGACCAAAGGGCAATGAAAACAGAAGAAGTCTGCGATCGCCCTTTGGAAGCCTTCGGCTCGCACCCATGCTACTGGTCTTTATCGCAACGAGCGCGGCGTTACTCTTCCTTCAAATACTTGTCCATCCACGCGGTGATTTCCTGCAAACGGCGGATGCGACCCTTGGGCTTGCCGCCGCGGCTCAGCTCGTGGTTTTCACCGTGGAACAGGCACAGGCGCGTCGGGACGCCGTGGTGAATCAGCGTTGAATACATTTGCAGCGCCTCCACCATCCAGCAGCGGTAATCCTCCTCCGAATGGATGAACAGCGTCGGCGTGGTGCAGCGGTCGGCGTATTTCAGCGGCGACTGCTTCCACATCTTGTCCAGATTCGTGTGGGTTGTGGCGAGAATCTGCCGCTCGGCGAACAGTGTGCCGATGTCGCTCGTGCCCTCCATGCTGACGAAGTTCGCAATGCCGCGCTGGGATGCCGCCGCCGCGAAACGGTTCGTGTGGCCGATAATCCAGTTGGTCATGAAGCCGCCGTAGCTGCCGCCCGTCACGCCCATATGTTTCTCGTCCATGTCGGGATAGGCTTTCAGCGCCTCGTCACAGAACGCCATGATGTCGTCATAGTCAATCGTGCCGAAGCGGCCGCAGATGTAGCCGAATTCGTTGCCCCGGCTTTCGCCGCCGCGCGGGTTGCAGTAGATGACGTAGTAGCCGTGATTCGCCCAGTACTGCATCTCGTGGTAGTACACCGCGCCGTAGGTCAGGTGCGGGCCGCCGTGAATGTCGAGAATGACAGGCGTCTTCTTGCCCGGCACATGGTCGGTCGGCGTCATCACGAAGCCGTCAATCTGTACGCCGTCGCTGTTGATGAATTGCAGCGGCTGCGGGATAACGGGCGGCTTGGTGAGGAAGAAGTCGTCGTTCCAGCTGCTCAGGCGGGTCAGCTTGCCCTCCGCAAAGCGATACAGCTCCTGCAGGCGCATGTCGTACATCGCCACGCAGTACACTGCGCCGTTCTGCACATCGAAGCAGTCAATCGAGCCGTCCTTCTCCAGCAGCTTCTCCATCTTACCCGTGCGGTCAATGCGCCACAGGTGCGTCGCGTCATATACGCCAGTCAGGAAGTACAGGTACTCCCCGTCCGCGCGCATCACATAGCCGCCGCCCATGCGGCAGTCGCTGCCGACGGGGTTGCCGACGTTGATTTCGTCGTCCGTGTCGCACAGGAGGGTGCGCGCGCCCGTTTCGAGGTTCAGCAGCAGCAGGTCGGGACACTGTGCGCAGCTGTACCGATCCATCTTCGACCCGCAGTAGGCAAGCGAATCGCCCCAGAACGTCATGCCTTCGATGTAATATTCATCCTCCGGCAGCAGGCAAGTGATTTTGCTCTTCTCCGCGTCGTAGCAGTAAACGCCGACAAGCTCTTTTTCAATCGGCTCCACCATGCAGCCCGCGTAGGCAATCTTCATGCCCTCTACGCACACTTCCATCACGCGGAAGCGCGGCGGGGTGATGCGCTTGAGTTCTTTGCCGTCCCAGAGATACAGCGTCTTGCGGGTCTTGTTGATGACGCCCTTGCCGTTGAACCAGAAGGGATATTCATCGAACACGGTGCAGACCTCATTGCGCTCCTTCTCCGCCAGACGCGCCGCGAGCCGCTCATGCCCTGCCAGCCCTTCCAGCGCGGCTTCGGTCGTCAGGTTATCAACGCGGGAGAACACAATGCTTCCATCCGTCAGCACGCCTTCGAGCGACAGGGAGCCTTCGCCGCGGCATACTTCTTCCGCCGCACTGCCCGCATTCTGGCGGTACAGCACGGTCTGCCCATCCGGGAAAGCGTCATCCGCTTCGACCGGCACGGTATACAGCAGCGTTTCCGCGCCCTGCCAGCAGAAGCCCTTCACGCGCCCTGAGTTCGTCAGACAGGCATTTTCGCCGCTTTCCGCGTCGATGCGGTAGAGGTTGGCGTTGTAGCCGTTCTTTGCGAGGTCAGGCGTCGTCGCGACATAGGCGACCTTCTTCCCGTCGGGGCTGATTTGCACCTGCGAGAGGAAATTATACATAAGAAAATCATCAAGTTGAAGCTGTTCCACGCTATTTCCTGCCTTTCAGGGCACAGCGGTAGGCGCTGCGTCCGCAACAAAATGGGGAACTGGGTTCTTGTTGTTGGGAAGTTTCTTGCTCTTTTTTGGGGATGGGGAATGCAAAGAATGCCAGAGGGTGTTTTTGAACCCTCTGGTTGTTCTTTGTTGCAGGGATTTTGCCTCTGCGGAAGCAACAAGGGGGGCAAATAGACAAAGTCTGCGATTACCCCTTGTGTGCCAAATCGACCTTGGAGGCGAGGTAGGCGAAAGCGAAGTAGCAGTCGTTTTCGTCGCCCGCCTTCACCACGCGCTCCATCAGGTCATACGCCTTGTCAGGCTGACCATTCTGAAGGAAATAGTTCGCGATGCCGAAGCCCATGGTGATAAGCTCCAGTGCCGTAACCTCCTCCGGGTCGGTGGACAGCAGCTCTTCCGGTTTCTTCAAGCCCTTGTACATCAGCAGACGCGCATAATAGGCGGTGTTCTCGCCCGGATTCATGTGGTCGGTGATGCGCGCAAGAATCTTCGCCGCTTCCTCGTCGTTGCCAAGGCGCTTGAGCGTCATGTAGTACCAGTCGGTCACGGCAATCAGCTCCGGCTCCGCGTCCGTCAGCTCGTAGCAGCGCGCATACGCCTTCGCCGCCTTCGCATAATCGCGCAGGAGGAAGTAGCTCAGACCCAGATGGTAGAACACATTCCAATCATTCGGATTCAGACGGGACGCAATCACGAAATCCGCCGCGGCGTCCTCAAAGCGCCAGCAGGACAGGAAGCGATGCGCACGATGACGGTAATATTCCCAGTTGAAGGGGTCGCAGGAAATCGCCATGGCGTAGCACTCTTCCGCCTCGCGCATCATGGACACCTTCGCCAGCGCATGACCCTTCTTCATCCAAGCGTCGCCGCTTTCGGGATTTGCAGCCACAGCCGCGCTCGCCGCCTGAATATCCGCCGTCTCCGGCACAACGCAGCGCACAAAGCTTGCCGATTCATATGCCTGATTCATTGTTCTCGCTCCTCCCTTCAAGCCTGACCGATGTTCTTCAGGTCAACACGCGCTGCCAGGCAGCCGAACGCCGCGTACCACTTGCTGTGTTCCGCCGTGTACACGACCTTCTTGAGCATTTCGACGCCCTTTTCTTCCTGGCCGTTCATGCGGTAGTAGTTCGCCACGCCGAAGCCCTGCGTGATAACGTCCAGCCCCGCACCGTCGCCCGCGTTGGTGAAGAGCGTTTCCGGCGCGCGCAGCCCCTTGTAGACGCGCAGGCGCTGATAGTAAGAGTTCGCCACCTCATCGGACACAGGCATGTCCTCGGTAATTTCGTCCAGCAGCTTCGCCGCCTCTTCGTCCTTGCCCAGCCGCTTGAGCGTCATGTAATGCCAGTCCGTCACGGCGCAGATATCGTCAGCAGTCTTGTTCAGCGCGGCACAGCGCGTGTACGCCCAGTCCGCCTTGTCATACATGCCCAGCAGGAAGTAGCTCAAGCCCAGATGATACCACACGTTCCAGTCGTTCGGATTCAGGCGGGACGCGATGGTGAAGTCCGCCGCGCCGTCGGCAAAGTAGCCGCAGGACACGAAGCGGTGCGCACGATGGCGATAGTATTCCCAGTTGAAGGGATTGATGGCAATGGCGCGAGAATAGCATTCCGCCGCCTCACGGTAGTAGCCCAGCCCCGCCAGCAGCAGCCCGCGCTCCTTATGGAGTTCGGCATTCTCCGGATCCTTCGCAATCTTTTCGTCGATTGCGGTCAGTTCCGGGGTCGTCGGCAGTTCGTTCCGCTCCCAAGACGCGACCTGATATTCCTGCACCAGCGTGCTGGAGCGGGCAATGTCCAGACCGACCTTCTTCTTTTCGCTCATGGTTTGTCATCCGCCTTTCTTTTTCGCGATGAATCAGGGTCTTTCCTGCCTGTGATTCATATTTATTGTACGACTTCAGTCGTCCCAATGCTTCAGCTGATCGGCAGCGGCGTGTTCCGCAAAACCGCCCCACGTTTCGTCGCGGCCCGCAATGCGCGTCAGGATTTCCTTCGCCTTCTCGCGGTTGCCCAGCACATATTCCTCGTACACCGCCAGACCATATGCGCCCGTGGCGTACATGTGGTCGTCCTTCGCCGCGGCTTCCGCCAGTACTTCATCGATATTCCGCGTACCATTGTAGACCAGTACGCGATCGAAGTAGCCTTCGCTCATGCCGGGTTCCATGTCGGCATGGATGCGCGCCGCCGCCTTGCGCATATCGTCAATGCGCCCCATCTTCATCAGCGTCATGCAGTACCAGTCGGTCGTGCAGATGCGGTATTCATCCGTAGGCGACAGGGCGTAGCAGGTTTCATAGGCTTTGAGCGCGCGCTCGTAGCTGCCCATCAGGTGGTAGCTCAGCCCCAGATGATACCAGCAGTCCCAGTTCTTCGGGTCGATGCGCAGCCCCATCTCAAAATCCGCCGCAGCTTCCTGATACTGCCCCAAATTCACATACGCATGACCGCGATGACGGTACAGCAGGGACATGAACGGGTCATAGGTCAGCCCGATGGAGTACGCCTCCAGCGCCTCGCGGAAAAACATCTGTCCGCGCAGCGCCAGCCCCAGCGCCATGTACTTCTCAGCGTTCGTCGGGTCAGCAGCGACGGCATCCCGTGCCGCCTTGATTTTGTCGTTTTCTTCCACCGTGTCGCGTGCGGCGAAAATTTGGTTTTCCTTCAAGCCCTTCTTGCTCATAGGAACAATACCTCCTCAATCCAGATTGACGATAAACTGCACTTCCAGCTGATTTTCGTCGCCCGACGGCTTCGCCTGCACAACGACGCCCGCCGGAGGATTTTCCGGGTCAATGAACACCTTGCGTGCGCCGAGGTAGTCATTCACCTGCTCGATGTCGCGCACATAGCCGTATTCCATGAGGATGTTTTCCTTCTTGTAGCCGAACTGCTCGAACAGCTCCGCATAGCGCTTCATGACCGCCTCGCTCTGCGTCGCCAGCGTCTTAAATTCCGGACGTGCGCTGTGACCCGTGAACCATGCGATGCCGTTGTACTCCACCACGCGGCTCATGCCCGGCACGACGTCGCGGCGGGTAATCTGCGGGTTTTCACCCGTTGCCACGAACAGCGCCAGCTCAATTTCCAGCTTCGGGCCGAAGGGCGTATTCTGGCGCGGCGGCGCTTCAACAATCACGCCCGCCGGAGGATTCTCCCCGAAATAGGCATTGAACGGCTCGGCGATTTCGCCGTAGTGCGCCATATTCTTGATGAAGCCGTTCGCCGCGATGACGTTTTCCTTCTTCAGACCGAACTTCTCGAACAGTTCGTCATAGCGGTTGAGTACTCCCGCCACCTGTTCGCCCAGCGTATCCACCTTGGGATACACATGCCCGGTGAAATACGCCATGCCATCGTACTCCACCATGCGGCAGCCGCGGGTAACATCATAGCGCTTAATCGGGAGGCTGTCATTCGTCGCGACGATGAAGCTCAGCTCCATCAGGATGTTATCCCCCACGGGCGAATGCTGAATCGGCAGCCCCGTGACCGTCACACCCGCCGGCGGATTCTGCGGGTCAATCCACTGGAAGTAGATGTCGGCGAATTCGTCCTCATCATCGGCGTTCTTCATGAAGCACGTCGTATAGAGGATATTGCTCTTTTTCAGGCCAAATTGCTTGAACAGCTCGTCATAGCGCTTGAGGATGCCCTCTGCCTGCTCTTTGAGCGTCTGATACTGCGGCGCGGCATGACCGGTGAAGAATGCCAGATTCTTCGAGAAGGTCACGCGCGAATAACCGCCCTTCGATACATCCAGATGCTGAATTCCCATGATTTTTCTACCTTCCTTCCATATTACTGTATTACTATGTGGGGAGACGCCAGAGGCTCTGCCTCTGGAATCTGCAAGGGCGTTCCTCCCTTGACCCCTTTTCGCGATTGAGCTGCACACACTCTCATGCTGTGTGCGCGTGTTTATTGGGGCGCGTCCCTGCTTACACCTTGCAGCAGGCCACCCAGTGGTCATTGCCAACATTAATCAGCTTCGGCTTCTGCGCAGTGCATTCCTTGCAGCAGCCGTGGCAGCGCGTGTGGAAGCAGCAGCCCTTCGGCGGGTTGATGGGGCTCGGCACATCGCCTTCCAGCATGTCCTGCATCGCAGGGATGTCCGGGTCGGGAATCGGAATCGCCCCCAGCAGCGCCTTCGTGTACGGATGCAGCGGGTTGTCGAACAGTTCCTTCTTCGGCGCAATTTCGACGATATTGCCCAGATACATCACGGCAATGCGGTCGCAGATGTGTTTGACGACGCTCAGGTTGTGCGAAATGAAAATGTACGTCAGCTGATATTTCCGCTGCAATTCGCGCATCAGATTCAGAATCTGCGCCTGAATCGACACGTCCAGCGCGCTGACCGGCTCGTCGCAGACAACCAGCTTCGGGTCAAGCGCCAGTGCGCGCGCAACGCCGATGCGCTGCCGCTGACCGCCGGAAAACTCGTGCGGATAGCGCGTGTAGACCTCTTCGCGCAGGCCGACGTCGTGCATGAGCTGAAGCACGCGGGCGCGGCGCTCCTCCTTGTTGCCCATGTGGTGGACAATCAGCGGCTCTTCGATGCAGCGCCCGACCGTGAAGCGCGGGTCAAGGGAGGAATACGGGTCTTGGTAGATAATCTGAATTTTCTGGGTCAAATCCATGTTCTGCTGGCGGTTCATCTTCGCGAACAGGTCATGCCCCTCGAAGGTGACGCTGCCCGCCGTAGGCTTGTTCAGCCGGACGACCGTGCGCCCCGTTGTGGATTTGCCGCAGCCGCTTTCGCCGACCAGACCGAACGTCTCGTTCTCGTACACGTCGAACGTCACGCCGTCTACCGCCTTGACATACGCGGGTTTGCCCTCCGCGTCGCGCTTGCCCTTGATGGGATAATAGATTTTCAGATCTTTAATTTCCAGCAGCTTCTTCTTTTCGTTCTCGCTCATCCCTCAACGCCTCCTTCGTACAGGAAGCACCGCACCTTGCGCCCGTCTTCGAGCGTCACCAAGTCCGGCATTTCCTTCTTGCAGCGTGCGCCGCACTTCTCGCACCGCGGCGCGAACCGGCAGCCCTGCAGCTTCTCACTGGGCGACGGCACCATGCCGGGAATGCTGGGCAGTTCCTCCATATCGTCATCCGTCAGCTTCGGAATCGAGCGCAGCAGACCCGCCGTGTAGGGGTGCAGCGGATTCTTGTAGATGGAGCGCACATCGCTGTACTCCACCGCCTGTCCGCAGTACATGACCATGACGTGCTTGGCGATCTGCGCCACAATGCCGAGGTCATGCGTGATGAGGATGATGGATGTGCCCATCTTCTCCTGCAATTGCTTCAGCAGGCGCATAATCTGCGCCTGAATCGTCACGTCCAGCGCGGTCGTTGGTTCGTCCGCAATCAGGATTTTGGGGTTGCACGCCAGCGCCATGGCAATCATAACGCGCTGGCGCATACCGCCGGAGAGCTGGTTTGGATAATCGTTAATGACGTGTTCCGGCTCCGGGATGCCGACAAGCCGCAGCATTTCGATGGACTTTTTGAGCATTTCCGCCTTGCCCATCTGCTGATGGAAGCGGAACGATTCGCCAATCTGCTGTCCGACGGTAAAGACGGGGTTCAGGCTGGTCATTGGCTCTTGGAAAATCATCGAGATGTCATTGCCGCGGATGCTGCGCATTTCGCGCTCCGACTTTTTCACCAAGTCCTGACCGTGGTAGATGATTTCGCCGTCAATAATTTTGCCGGGCGGCGAGGGAATCAGGCGCAGGATGGACAGCGAGGTCACAGACTTGCCGCAGCCGCTTTCGCCGACGATGGCAAACGTTTCGCCCGGCTCAACCTCGAAATCCAGTCCGTCCACTGCGGGGACGACGCCCTCTTCGGTATAATAGTAGGTTTTCAAACCTTTGACCTGCAATACGGGTTCCGACATCAGGATGACCTCCTCATCATACTATTTCTAAATGAGAATGGAAAAGGCGCAAGCAGCTGGCGCAGGCGAATTTAGAAATAGTATTAGTTATTCTTGAGTTTCGGGTCAAGCGCGTCGCGCAGACCATCGCCCACCAGCGAGAAGCTCATGACCACCAGCGTAATGGCAATACCGGGGACAAGCACGCCCGTGGGGTAAGTGCGGATGACTTCGCGCATCTGCGACAGCATTGCGCCCCATTCGGCTTCCGGCGGCGTCACGCCCAAGCCGAGGAACGACAGGGACGAAGCCGTCAGAATCGCCGTGCCAAGGCTCAGCGTCACATTGACGATAATCTGGGACATGGAGTTCGGGATGACGTGGGTGAAGATGATGCGCAGATTGCTTTCGCCCATCGTCTTGCACGCCTCGACATATTCCGAGCTTTTCAGGCTCAGCACGACACTTCGCACCATGCGTGTCAAGCCTGGTATGGTAAATATCGTAATAGCAATGACGGTGTTGACCGAACCCGGTCCCAGCACCGCGACGATGGTGATGGCAAGCAGCAGGCCGGGGAAGGCGAGCAGAATGTCAATGAACCGGCTGATAATCGCATCGACCCATCCGCCGAAATAGCCTGCGCTCACGCCGAGGAGCACACCAATCAGCGCGCCGGACAGCACGCCCGCGAAGCTGATGGCCAGCGACACACGCGCGCCATAAATCATACGCGCC
>OGWY01002775.1_pt1 | contig 12320 bp, 10 predicted proteins | sample 1576121 | NCBI WGS metagenome assembly OGWY01 (sample SAMEA3541543, study PRJEB24748) | human gut metagenome | biome: human gut; feature: human-associated habitat; material: faeces | place: China | collected 2012 | reverse complement strand
GATTTGCCGCGGCCGCGCTTGCGCGGCTGGGCCGCCTTGGCCTTGTAGTAGCTCTCCATGCTGTCCGTCGCCTGATAGGTCAGGCGCGTGGCGCTCCAGGTGCAGTCGTCCGCCTTGCGGAACTTCAGCCGCACGAGCAGCTTGCCGTCCGTCGGGCATTCGCCGAGCGTCATGTAGCGCTGGTCGCCCTGGTTGACCCACTTGCTGTATTGCACCTCACCGCTGCACAGCGGGCAGCAGGGCGTGACGAACGCAGCGTCGCCGAAGAGCTCCGACTTCGTGGCATAGGACTCCGACGCGACGTGCTCGATCGGATCGGGGCCGTTATTCTCGCCGTGGTGCTCCTTCGGCAGCCGGGTCGTGAGCTTCTGCGCGGCGTCGTGGTAATCGGCCAGGCCCTTCTCCATATTCAGGTGCGTGCACACGAGCGCAGTGTTGTACGCGTCGCCGAGCGCGTCGTGCGCGATGCGCGTCTGTTCGATGGCAAAGTGCTCCATCGCCGTGGCGAGCGATTTCTGGTTGCGGTCGCCGTCGGTCTGGAGGTTGTAGATGAGCTGGAGGTTGATCCAGCCGGCGATCCAGTCCCAGTCCAGATCGTGGATGATGATGTTCTGCTCGAGGATGCCCTGATCGTCGCAGCCCCAGGTGAGAAACGTCACATCGTCCCCACACCAGGCGCGAAACTGCGCCAGCGCCTCCGGAAAGCTCACGCCGGCGGCCAGGCGCTCGCGGTCGAAGCCGGTGAGCTTTTTGACCTTGTAGTGCATGCGCCTGAAGTACATGGGCTTGACATCGATCTGAAATTCTTCGCCGGGGGTCATATCCTCGTTGAGCTTCACCGCGCCGATCTCAATGATCTCGCCGCGCAGATGAATGGGCAGCTTGTTGAATACGGAGGATTTGGAACTCATCGCCTGATTCCATTCCAGATCCATCACGACATAATGCATGGCTCTTTTCCGTCCTTTCCTGTAACATTAGGAGTATAGCACACAATGGCGCAACTTTCACGCCCTTTTTTCGGGAATTCTATATTTGAATGCAAGCGCATAGTGTGATATAATCAAACAATACCGTCCGTGGGCGGTACGATGAGAAAACGAAGGGGGTATTCCCAATGAAAATTGCAGTTCTTTGCGGCGGCCTGAGCCCCGAGCGCAACGTCTCGATCTCAAGCGGCACGAAAATTGCCGGCGCGCTCCAGGAGAGCGGCCACCAGGTCGTGCTGCTGGATATGTTTTTCGGCCTTGAGGACTATAGCGGTGACATTGCTGCGATCTTTGACAACCCGCCGGCCCTCGGCGGCACGCACATCGATGAGAGCGCGCCGGATCTGGAGAGCGTGCGCGCGCAGCGCAAGCTCAAGAGCCCGAGCCTGTTCGGCGCACACGTGCTCGAGGTATGCGCCATGGCGGACATCGTGTTTCTGGCCCTGCACGGCCGCACCGGCGAGGACGGCCGCGTGCAAGCAACGCTCGACCTGCTCGGCATCCCCTATACCGGCAGCGGCTACCTCGGCAGCGCCATCGCCATGGATAAGGACCTGACCAAGCGCGTCGTCGCACCGCTCGGCGTCAAGACCCCGGCGTGGATGCTCGTCGAGAGCGACGGCATGGACATCGACGCCGTCTGCGCGCAGGCGAAGCTGCCCTGCGTCGTCAAGCCCGACGACTCCGGCTCGAGCATCGGCGTGTCCATCGCCAATGACGAGGCCGAGCTGCGCGCTGCGCTGAAAGCAGCCGCCAACGAAGGCAGCCGCATCCTCATCGAGCAGTACATCCGCGGCCGCGAGGTGCAGATCGGCATCCTCGGCGACAAAGCCCTGCCCAGCATCGAGATCATCCCGGCCGAAGGCTTTTATGACTACCGCAACAAGTATCAGCCAGGCGCCGCCAAAGAGATCACCCCGGCTGAGATCCCGGCCGAGACCGAGCAGCGTCTGGCCGATGCTGCGCTCACGGTGTTCCACGCGCTGAACCTGTCGGCCTATTCCCGTGCGGATTTCATCCTCGACGCGGAGGGCGAGCTCTGGTTCCTCGAGATCAACACCCTGCCTGGCATGACGCCTACCAGCCTCGTGCCGCAGGAGGCCGCCGCCGTCGGCATCAGCTACAGCGAGCTGTGCGAGCAGATCATCGCCGACGCGCTGCACAAGTGAGCCGATGACGGGCTACTGCGTATCGGACATCGCCGCCATCACCGGCGGCGTGCTCTCGGGCGACGGGGCTGCGCTTGTGACCGGCGTCGTCATCGACAGCCGCGCCGTCACGCCAGGCGCGCTCTTTGCCGCCATCCCCGGCGAGCGGGTGGACGGGCACGACTACATTGGCAAGGCGTTCGACCTCGGCGCGGCCTGCTGCCTTGCGCAGCGCGTCCCGGCGGGGGAGACCCGTCCGGTCATCTGCGTGCCGGACACGGCCGCCGCGCTGGAAGCGCTCGCACGCGCTTACCGTGCCCGCTTTGCCATCCCGGTCCTCGGCGTGACCGGCAGCGTCGGCAAGACGACGGCCAAGGAAATGGTCGCCTCCGTGCTCTCGCAGCGCTGGAACACGCTGAAAACCGAAAAGAACTTCAACAATCAGCTCGGCGTGCCGCTCACGCTCTTCCGGCTCGAGCCGGAGCACGAGGCCGCGGTCGTCGAGATGGGCGTGTCGCACTTCGGCGACATGGCGCCGCTGGCCGCCATGGTGCAGCCGACGGCCATGCTCTTTACGATCATCGGCCACGCGCACCTGGAGTTTCTGCGCGACCGCCGCGGCGTCCTGCAGGAAAAGACCTCCGTGCTCGACACCATGCCGGACGATGCCGTCGCCTTCTGCAACGGGGACGACGACCTGCTGCGCGCCATGACCTGCCGCCAGCGCAAGGTGACGTTCGGCCTCTCGGCCGGCTGTGACGTGCGCGCGGTCGACGTGCGCGACCTCGGCGACGAGGGCAGCACCTGCACGATCATTGCGGGTACACGGCGCATCCCGGTGCGCATCTCCGCCTATGGGCAGCACATGGTCTATGCGGCGCTCGAGGGTGCGGCCGTCGGCATCGAATACGGTCTGACGGATGACGAGATCATCCGCGGCATTGCGGCCTATCAGCCGGTCGGCAGCCGCGCGCGCGTCATGCGCACGGCGCGTTATACGGTCATCGACGACTGCTATAACGCCAACCCCGACTCCACGGCGGCGGCGCTGCGCTCCATGGCGACCTTGCCGGCCGGCCGCCGGGTGGCCGTCCTCGGCAACATGGGTGAGCTCGGCACGAACGCCGCGGCTCTGCACCGGGAGACCGGCGTCTGCGCGGCGAAAGCCGGCGTGTCGCTCGTCATCACCTGCGGGGAACTGGCAAGGCAGATCGCCGCCGGTGCTGCCGCAGAGGATCCCGCCGTTGCGACCGCGTCGTTTGACACGCTCGATGCGCTGCTCCCGGCCTTGCCGGGCCTGCTGCAGCCGGGGGACTGCGTGCTCGTCAAAGCGTCGCACAGCATGCAGTTTGAGCGCATCGTTCAGGCGCTGACACAGGCGTAAAACTTCATGCATGCGTGCTGCACCACGAAAAAGTGCAAATGCCGGTGCATGAAGTCCTTGTGCATCCTTTCTGGTTGCCCCGCAGGGGCGAGGAAATGGCACATTTCTCATTTTGCTGTGCTTTTGCATAGCAAATACAGTGAATTTCCAGCCGGGCGAGGCATTGCTTCGCCCGGTATTTTCGTGTTTCGTCAATTCGTCAAAAACATAACGTTAAAAATCAAACAGCTTTGTTAAAAAAGTAGAAATGCAAAAATGGGCTTTTCAAATGGGTTGAAAAGCGCTACAATGCAGTTGATAAGAAAATAACAAAGTTCGACAAGCTTCGTTCCGATTCGCCACAGCGGCTGTTGCCATGTGTGTGGGAAGTGTGGAAAGCGGAACGCAGAGGAGATAAAAAACAAACAACACTTTTGATTTCTTAAAGGAGGAATCTGTCATGGCAAAGACCAAGATCGCAGTTCTGTGGGGCCTGCTCATCGCAATGATGATCGCCTGCGCGGGCATTTACGCTACGCTCAAAGCGCGCGAGATGAACCCCTACATACGCAGCACCGGCACGTATATGGAGACGGTGCAGCCGGATGGTGAGGCGTCCGCCGTCGTCGCAGATAACGTGGTCACAGTCAATGACTGAGTCCTGATAGGCGCGCGGTTCGCTGCCCGCTGATAGAAAGCACACATACGCACGCCGGGTGGAGCGGAGCTTCACCCGGCGTGCTTTTTTGCCCCAATATCCGGAAATCACTTTCCTTTCCCGCCGGAATATGGTACTCTGGATATAAGAACGGAGGATATAAGTTTACATAACGTGATTTTGGGAGGAAATGACCATGTCGAAAACGAGCAGGATCATCCTCTGGTGCGCGCTGATCGTGGTGCTGGCGATGTGCATCGTGCTGTACATTGCTGCGAAGCGGCCCGCGGCGGACACGACGTATTGCGACGCTGGAAAGACGTATGCCGAGTCCCTGCGGCCCGGCGACGAGACGCCGGTCATCACGGGCGGGGATTTCACGATCACAGCGCACACGTTTGAAAACATGTGCACGCAAAACCGCGCCTCCGGCATGACGGAGACGGTGGCCGCGCAGTACACGCTCGCGCGCTATATCGTGACGCGCTCGCTGTATTATCAGGCAGTTACCGATGGGTATGCGGCCGCGGACGCTGCCGTGCAGCAGGACATGGACGACACGCGCGCCGCCGCGCAGACGGCGGACAACCGCGAGGCTTATGAGCAGTTCCTCGCCGGCACCGGCATGACGGAGGACGCCTACTGGGCCTCGATGTTCGAGACGCGCAAGCTTATGCTCACGCTAGAGAATTATACGCAGGCGCAGAAGGCCGCCTTCCTCGCGGCGGGGCACGCGCCGGACGAGACAGATGCGTGGCATGACTTCTGCTATACGCTCACCAAGGCAGCCGTGGACGCACAGAACATCACGCTCGCCGCGCCGTACAGCTGGACGCTCACGCGCGAGAATTATAATGATACCGGCACATGGCCGGAGCTGACGCAGAGCACCGGCACGCCCGGATAAAGCAGTTCCCCGCATCTTCGGATGCGGGGAAACGTTTATGTAGGCTAAAAGAGATATTTGATGAGCAGCAGCAGCACCAGCCCCGGAAACCCGGCCACGCCGATGACGAGCGCATTGATCCAGTTGAGGCCGAGCGTGATGCCGATGGCGCTGCCGAAAAAGTTGAGCAAAAACAGCGCCGCGAAGCCGATGGCTGTGTTGAGCAGCAGCTTCAGGATCCAGCGGATCGGCTTTCGGAACAGCCGGATGACCAGCCAGACGAGAAACACGGCCGCGATCACGACCAGAATGTCCGTAAGTGTTTGCGACATAAGAAACCATCCTATTGTGTCAGATTTTTCAGATCGTGCACGGCGCAGTTGTACTTTGCGCGCAGCGCGTTGATCTCATAGATGCACGCCTCCATCAGCAGGGGATCGGTGATGTTGTCAAACTCGTTGTAGGCCTGTTCGAGCTCGCGGCGCACGCCGAGCATCTCGGCGCGCACGCGCTGCACCTCCGCGCGGTGTGCCCGCTGCTGCTTTCTCTGACTGGACATGGAAAAGCCTCCGTTCGCTTTTCTGTATATTCTATGTCAGCGGCGGCGGTTTTAGTCAGAGCGCAGCGAAATTTTCCAGGTATAGCAGCGGGTGACGCGCGCATACTGTGCCTGGACAACATATCCGACGCGCGCTGCAGCGAAGCGAACCCGCGGAGGCCGCCCGGCACACAGGCCGCGGCGCAGCATCCGATCCCTGCAAGAGCTTTGCAGGCTGCTGCATCCAGCGCGGGAACGACCCGCTCCGGACCACCGGAACGCCGTTCGGCACGGATTGCGTCAAGTGCCGGAGCGGCAGGGGAGAGCCCCAAAGGTTCCGGGGCGGCGGGGAGCGCACTTTTCGCGTTCCCCGTCTATTTTTTGGAATTCCTTGCATTTCCGGCCTTGATACGCTATACTAGATTAGTTAAGGTATGAAATGAATGCTACCACATCTTGTGATATGAGAGGGATCCAACAACATGGCAAAGGCCCCAACGACAACCTACGGCAATGACAGCATCTCGATGCTCAAGGGCGCGGAGCGCGTGCGCAAACGCCCGAGCGTCATCTTCGGCTCCGACGGGCTGGAGGGCTGCGAGCACGCGGTGTTTGAAATTCTTTCGAACGCGATCGACGAGGCGCGCGAGGGATTCGGCAATATTATAACCGTTACGCGCTACGAAGACAAGTCCATTGAGGTGGAGGATTTCGGGCGCGGCTGTCCGGTGGACTGGAACGAGAAGGAGCAGCGCTACAACTGGGAGCTGATCTTCTGCGAAATGTACGCCGGCGGCAAGTATAAAAACAACGAGGGCGAAAACTATGAGTACTCGCTCGGCCTCAACGGCCTCGGCGCGTGCGCCACGCAGTACGCCTCGGAATACATGGATGTGACCATCTGGCGCGACGGGAAAAAGTACACCCTGCACTTCCGCCACGGCGAAGTCGTCGGCGGGCTGGAGAGCGCCCCGGCCGACCGCAAGAAGACCGGCACGACCATCCGCTGGCGGCCGGATCTGGAGGTGTTCACGGACATCGACGTGCCCGAGAGCTATTTTCAGGACGTGCTGCACCGGCAGGCTGTGGTCAACCGCGGCGTGACGTTCCGCCTGCGCGTGCAGCGCGGCGGCACGTTTGAGACGACGGACTATTGCTACGCCGACGGTATCCTTGACTATGTCAAGGAGCTCGCCGGGGAGGACGCGCTGACCGTCCCGACCTTCATCGAGACCGAGCGCCGCGGCCGCGACCGCGCGGATAAGCCGGAGTATAAGGTGAAGATCTCGGCGGCGTTCTGCTTTTCCAACCGCGTCAATGACATTGAATACTACCACAACTCGTCCTGGCTGGAGTACGGCGGCGCGCCGGAAAAGGCCACGAAGAGCGCCTTCACCTCCGCCATCGACGCCTACATCAAGCAGCAGGGTAAGTACCAGAAAAGCGAGAGCAAAATCAGCTTTCAGGACGTGCAGGACTGTCTGATCCTCGTCACGAACTGCTTTTCGACCATCACGTCCTACGAAAACCAGACGAAAAAGGCCATCACGAACAAGTTCATCCAGGAGGCCATGACGGAGTTTTTCCGCGCCCAGCTTGAGATCTATTTCATCGAGCACAAGACCGAGGCCGACCGCGTCATGGAGCAGGTGCTCATCAACAAGCGCAGCCGCGAGACGGCGGAAAAAGCGCGGCTGAACATCAAGAAAAAGCTCACCGGCAATGTGGACCTCGCCAACCGTGTGCAGAAGTTTGTCGACTGCCGCTCGAAGGATGTTTCCCGCCGCGAGATCTACATCGTGGAGGGCGACTCCGCCCTCGGTGCCTGCAAGCTCTCGCGCGACGCGGAGTTTCAGGGCATCATGCCCGTGCGCGGCAAGATCCTCAACTGCCTGAAGGCGGACTATGCGCGCATTTTCAAAAGCGATGTCATCACCGACCTCATGCGCGTGCTCGGCTGCGGCGTGGAGGTGCAGAGCAAGCAGGCCAAGGACCTCTCGGCGTTCAATCTCGAGAACCTGCGCTGGAACAAGGTCATCATCTGCACCGATGCCGACGTGGACGGCTTCCAGATCCGCACGCTCATCCTTACCATGCTCTACCGGCTCGCGCCGACGCTCATCCGCGAGGGCTATGTGTACATTGCCGAGTCGCCCCTGTATGAGATCGTGAGCAAGGGCAAGACTTACTTTGCCTATTCCGACCGTGAGAAGGCGGCCATCGTCGATAGCCTCGGCGGCGCAAAGGCGGACATCAACCGCTCGAAAGGTCTCGGTGAGAACGACCCCGAGATGATGTGGCTCACGACCATGAACCCCGACACGCGCAAGCTCATCCGCGTCATGCCGGAGGATGTCGAGCGCACGGCGCAGATGTTTGACCTGCTCCTGGGCGACAATCTCGCCGGACGCAAGGCGCACATTGCCGAGTGCGGCAGCCAGTTTCTCGATCTGGCCGATATTTCCTGAGAAAAACCTGCGTAAAGGAACGGTAACGTTATGCCGAGAAAAAAAGCACCGGAAATCAAGAAAACCGTTGACCCCAACGTCGTCGGGCTCAAGGCGGAGGTCATCTCCCAGCCCATCACCGAGACGCTGGAGCAAAACTATATGCCGTATGCGATGAGCGTCATCGTCTCGCGCGCGATCCCGGAGATCGACGGCTTCAAACCCAGCCACCGCAAGCTGCTGTACACGATGTACAAGATGAATCTGCTCACGGGCGGGCGCACAAAATCGGCCAACATCGTCGGCCAGACCATGCGCCTCAACCCGCACGGCGATGCTGCGATCTATGAGACCATGGTCCGTCTCTCGAAGGGTTACGGCGCGCTGCTGACGCCGTTTGTGGACTCGAAGGGCAACTTCGGCAAGGTGTTTTCGCGCGACATGTCCTATGCTGCCTCGCGTTACACGGAAGCGAAGCTCGCGCCCATCTGCACCGAGCTCTTCGGCGACATTGACAGCGACACCGTTGATTTCGTTGACAACTACGACGGCTCCATGAAAGAACCGGCCCTGCTGCCGACGCGCTTTCCAAACGTGCTCGTGTCGGCAAACCTCGGCATCGCCGTCGGCATGGCCAGCCAGATCTGCGGCTTCAACCTTGAGGAGGTCTGCCGTACGACGATCGCTTACCTCGAGGACCCGAACCACGACCTGCTCTCGACGCTCCCGGCGCCGGATTTCCCGACCGGCGGCGAAATTTTATACGACCGCGACGAGATGGCCCAGATCTATCGCACCGGCCGTGGCAGCGTGAAGGTGCGCGCCCGCTGGCGGCATCTGCCGAAGGAAAACATCATCGAGATCTATGAGATCCCGTATTCCACGACCGTCGAGGCCGTGATTGACAAGGTGGCCGAGCTGGTCAAGGCGGGCAAGCTGCGCGAAGTGGCCGATATGCGCGACGAGACCGACCTCAGCGGCCTGAAGCTCGCCATCGATCTCAAGCGCGGCGCAGACCCCGAGCAGGTCATGCAAAAGCTTTTCCGGCTCACGCCGTTGTGCGACAGCTTTGCCTGCAATTTCAACATCCTCATCGCCGGTAATCCGCGCGTGATGGGCGTGGGCGAGATCCTTGACGAGTGGATCGCCTGGCGCATGGAGTGCATCCGCCGGCGCGTGTTTTTTGACCTGCAGAAAAAGCGCGCCAAGCTCCACCTGCTGCAGGGCCTCGGCAAGATCCTGCTCGATATTGACCGCGCCATCGCCATCATACGCAATACCGAGCGCGAGGCCGACGTCGTGCCGAACCTCATGGCGGGCTTCAGCCTCGACGAGGTGCAGGCAAACTTTGTGGCCGAGATCAAGCTGCGCAACATCAACCGTGAGTACATCCTCAAGCGCACGGCCGAGACCGACGCGCTGGAAAAAGACATTGCCGACCTCGAGGCAACGCTCGAGAGCAAGCGCCGCATCCGCGGCATCATCATCCGCGAGCTCAAGGAGATCATCCGCAAGTACCCGTCGCCGCGGCGCACGGGCATCGTCGCGGCGGAGTCCGTGGCGCAGATGCCGGCCGAGGATCTTGTGCCGGATTACCCGGTGCAGCTGTTCCTCTCGCGCGAGGGCTATTTCAAGAAGATCACGCCGCAGTCGCTGCGCATGAGCGGCGAGCAGAAGTATAAGGACGGCGACGCGCTCAGCCAGAGCTTCGGCGCGACGAACCGCGGGGAACTTCTCATCTTCACCGACCGTCAACAGGTATATAAGGCCAAGCTCTGCGACTTTGCGGACACGAAGGCGTCCGTGCTCGGCGTGTACCTGCCGACGGTGCTGTCCATGGATGCCGACGAGCACGTCCTGTGCATGGTCGACCCCGGCGACTACCGCGGCGAGCTGCTGCTCGTGTTTGAAAACGGCAAGGCCGCGCGCATCCCCGTCTCGGCGTATGAGACCAAGACGAACCGCCGCCGCCTGACCGGCGCGTATTCGGACAAGAGCCCGCTCGTGGCCGTGCTGCCGCTGTACGAGGGCAGCGAGGTCGTGCTCTTTGCGTCCGACGGGCGCGCGCTGCTCTTCCCGCCGGAGGCCGTGCCGCTCAAGGCCTCGCGCACGACGCAGGGCGTCGCCGTCATGGCGCTGAAGAAAAAGGCCGTTGTCACGCAGGCACAGTTTGCGCCCGATACGCTCATCCGCAACCATGCGCGCTACCGCGCCAGGAGTCTGCCGGCCGCCGGCGCGCTGCTGCGCGAGGACGACCGCGGTGAGGAGCAGATGAGCCTGATCTGAGGAGAGAGAGATATGGATCTGCATCGTTTTTCCGCTTTTGATTATATGAAGCTGGTCGTCGGTTCGGCGCTCGTGGCCGCAGCGTTCCAGTTCTTCACGTTCCCGAACAGCATCGTCTCCGGCGGCGTGACCGGCATCGCCCAGATCATCCGTCTGCTGACCGGCATCCCCGTCGGCGTGCTGTCGATCCTTATTAACATCCCCATTTTCTATCTCGGCTGGCGGCACCGCCTCGGCACGCGCCGGCTCGTTCTGGCGCTGTGTGTCATGGCGCTCATCTCCGTGCTCATCGACGCGCTCGCGCTGACCGGCCTTGTTGTGACAGACGAGCCGATGCTCGGCGCAGTCTACGGCGGCGTGCTCAACGGCGCGGGCTACGGCCTGATCTATACCACCAGCACGACCGGCGGCGGCACGGACATCGTGGCCAAGATGCTGCGCCGGCGCTATCCGTACATCAACTTCGGCACGCTGCTGTTCGGCATGAACGTCGTGGTCGTGCTGACGTTTGCCTTCCTGTTCAAAAAGTACGACAGCTGCATGTACACCATGATCGAGATGTTCATCAGCTCCAAGGTCGTCAACCTTGTGCTTTACGGCCCCGGTGTGTCGGAGGTGTGCTACATCATCAGCAGCAACGTAGGCGCGATCAAGAGCGCCATCACCTGCACGATGGGCCGCGGCGTCACGCTGCTGCGCGGCGAGGGCGCGTGGTCCGGCAAGGAAATGCAGGTCATCCTCTGCGTGGTCAAGCGGCCGGAGATCGCCCAGCTGCGCGAGGTCGTGCGCTCGGTGGACGAGCACGCATTTGTCATCGTGTCCGAGGCCAAGGAAGTGTTTGGCCGCGGCTTTGGAAACATCTACGGCGACGATTGAAAGGAGCGGGGTATGCACAAACGCTGCATCGCCGGCATCCTGCTGGCGGCACTGCTGGTGTCGCTGTGCGGATGCACGTCCGTGTTTGACAAGGAATATCTGTCCGTGCGCTCGTATGAGGAGCCGTCGAACCTTCTGACGTGATTCCGAGAAAAAGTTACCACATTCCCGTTTTCCCAATAAAACTTATCATATTCCCTGTAATCCTCACTCTCATACCCTTGACCGTCTTCTTTCGGCCAACGAGCTACCCATGAGGTCAACACCAGATTAGATCCGGAATAACCATACTTATATTCATCACTCACATAGACCTCATTACTCGCATACGAATTTTTCCTCAAGACGTTCTTTGCCGTGATCACATTTCCACTTAATATATATTCTCCTAGTTCGTCCCCGGTAGAGATATCTATCATCAAATATTTGTTGTCAGAAGAGAAAAGACGAAACTCTTTATCTCCATGGAAAGATATACTCGATATTTTCCCGTCATTCATATAATTGATATCAGCGGTAAAAAGCGGGCTTGAAGCTCCGTCTTTATAACAAGAAACTTTCGTTAGCTTATTCAATTCCGGAACAACGGGATCGTCATCGTCTCCGCAGGCCGTCAGGCTAGCGGCCCCTATTAGTAACAAAAATAGATACTTCTTCATCATTCTTTCGTGTTTTAATCTGTTACGGCAAAAGTAGGGCTTTTAAATGAATAACCACGAAAGTAACCTATTTTAAGTATTCCTGTTTGAAAAAATGCTTCTAAAATCGTAGTTTTGCATCATCAATATCAAAGATAACGATCTATCTTAAAATAGTTTACAATAAGTAATAATGTAAGATAAACAATATCTAAAATTTAATAACATGAAAATGAAACAACTGACAGTAGCGATGATCACCCTCCTACTCACCGCCTCTTGTAGTGAAAAACAACAAGATTACCCTTTCCGGAATCCGGATCTTCCCTTGGAGGAACGTATCGACGACTTACTATCCCGGCTGACACCGGAGGAGAAAATCGGCCAAATGATGAACGTAACCCCCGCCATCGAGCGTTTGGGAATCCCGACTTACGACTGGTGGAACGAGGCTCTTCACGGCGTGGCTCGTGCCGGACGTGCAACCGTAT
>OGWY01002769.1_pt1 | contig 12341 bp, 13 predicted proteins | sample 1576121 | NCBI WGS metagenome assembly OGWY01 (sample SAMEA3541543, study PRJEB24748) | human gut metagenome | biome: human gut; feature: human-associated habitat; material: faeces | place: China | collected 2012 | reverse complement strand
ATAAAAGTCTTGGTTCACTTCAGGTTTCAGAGATTGACGGCGGTGTAAAGTATTATACTCTCGAAGATCAAATTCTGAGAATAGATATTCCGTCAGGTGTAAACGGTTTTAAGTATAATCGAATTTATTATTTTAATAATGATGTATTGTATTTTGGACTTGTTTATTCGGCGGCAAATCAAAACCATTTGTATTTTTATCAAGGCGAAATGTACAGATATATAAATGAAAAGGGCGAAATGAAACAAAATGAGTTTAAAGATGATGTCTTTAAAACTTTAGGAAATTTTGCTCTTAACGAGGCATATTCTTTTTATGATTATAAGACAGGTGTAAAGAACGACAGAAGATAAAATGTGAAACAGGTAAGTCTATTTTAAATAAGGCTTACCTGTATATTTTTTTATTAAAGCAGTAGAAAATATTATAGCGTTCTGATATAATTATTATAAAAGAACGTGATATTATTGCGTTTAAGGGAGGGATAAATATGAAAAACTATGGGAAATTAATATCAGTAATTGCAGTGCTGATAGGTTTGTTTGTTATGTCGGTGAGTGTTTCGGCGGCAGACTTGGCAATTATTGTAGTGGATGGCAAAGCAGTTGTCGGAAACGGTACATCGGGTGTTGCGATTGTTGCATCGTATGACGAGGACGGAAAACTTACAAAGGTTGTGAAAGAGTATGTGACGGAAAGCAGCAGTACGGTGCTTAATGTAAAAAACGGCGACAAGGTTATGTATTGGGACGGATTAGAAACAATGAACCCGCTTTCAGATGCCGTTACGGTAACAGATGTCATTTCGGACGAAGATAAAGAAACCATATATGAGGCGGCGGTCGATAAAGCACTTCGTGAGGCTCTCGGCAAAAATAAGGGCAAGGATATGACGGAACTTCAAAAAGCATTGGCACTTCACGACTGGCTTGTGATGAATTGTCAGTATGATGTGACGACATCAAGACCGAATGCACACACTGCGTACGGGGCGATTGTAGAGGGTTATGCCGTTTGCGACGGTTATGCTAATGCATATAACGACCTACTTGGCAGAGTCGGAGTGACGGCAACGTATGTGTTGGGAAGAAAACCGCTACATTTGGGTGAGGATCCGCAACTTCATGCTTGGAGCTGCGTTACAATCGGCGGAAAAAAATATCATGTTGACGTTACGGCAGATGACCCTGTTCCCGATATGGTGGGCACAGTGAGTCGTGGGTACTTTTTAGTAAGTGATACTGTATTGAACAGAGCAGGATATGTAGATTATGCTACGCATTGTACGGATACGACTTATGAAAAATATGATATGTTTACCGGTTTTTATATGCAATTTATATGGAATGATGATATTCAGAAATTCTACTATATTGATATGGACAAAGTGAAAACTACTTCTGATTTTACAGAAACACTTATACCTTCATCAGAAGAAAACGGAGCGAAACCGACAAGCTATATTATAACTGAGGACAGCAAATATATTTGTTTCTTTAGACCGAGCTTTGTAACGAGTCAATCCACAGTGTATCTTTATAGCTTTGAAACCGATAAATATTATACATATGCAATCAAGAATATTAAAGATGTTGTTTTCTGTCGACTAAGGCAAAACGGAAATAACATTGAGGTTGTAAGAGATTATTATGAAAACGACATGCCGGTGGGTGTGATTGTGGTAAAGACTATTCCGCTTCCGGCTGATATAAAGGAACGCAATGTTACATTTGACTCGAATTATAGCGGCGGAAATACAACAAGTAGCAAATATATCAGTAATTATTGGACAGATGGCGACGGCTCGTTTGACGAGCTGACAAGAGCTGGTTTGGTGTTTGGCGGTTGGTACACCGAAAAAGACGGTGGAACAAAAGTTGAAAATTTTGAAGAAATTTCGGGCGATGATGTGACGCTTTATGCTCATTGGTGGGGTGCTTGGAGCATATCTGAAGACCCGACATTGACCGAAAGCGGAAAAATTATTCGTTCGCTTGAGGGTTATCCGAATGTAACGGAAGAAAAAACAATCCCAAATTTATCGGACGAATCGGTGTGGACAAAAAAGTATACAAAACCGTCGACAATGACAGAAGAAGGATATGAGCTATATACCTCTGAATATGGTAATGTGAAGATTACATTGCCGAAGAAAGATTGGGAGTATGGTATTACTTATAAAGACGGCAGTGTTTATATTACCGTTACGGAAGAAGCTTCTTATATAGTCAGATTTAAGTGCGGAGATAATGTCGGAGACAGAAAGGTAATCACAAACGGTGCAGGTGAATATAGAGTGATGAATCCAAAGGATTTTACACCGAGCGGAACTGTTACGGCAACTCTGTATGACATCGAAATGAATGAACTTGCCACGGTCGAATATGAAGTGGAATAAGATTTAAAATGTGAAACGGTTTAAACGAAATGTTTAAACCGTTTTTGGTTGTAAGATATATTTGGAATAAAAGCTAAAAATCTACAAAGCGAAAGGATGAGGAAAATAAATTTAAAGAATAAATTATGAAGTGTTTAAACATTTGGGAATTTTGCTCTCGGCAGACGGAAGAACAAGATATATGTTGAAGTCAGAGGTAGATGCATATAAAAAAGTAGGTTGGTATACCGAACCGTATACTCCGCCGAAAACTAATAGTAGCTCAAGCGGAAGTTCAAGCGGTAGCTCATCATCAAGCGGCGTTGTACGCGGTTCAACAGTATATGTAACCCCATCGGGAAAGAAATATCATTACAGCGCAAGCTGTGCCGGCAAAAATGCAAGAGCAACCACCCTTTCAGCAGCACAAGCCAGCAGCAAATGTCCTTGCTCAAAATGTGCAAGATAATATGAATGAACATATAAAGGCAAGCCTTTAAAATTGGCTTGCCTTTGTTTATGGTCATTTCAATATTTGATGTTACTTTGCTTATTCCGTGTGCTTTGAATATGCCGGATGATAATCATTTCTTATTTCGCTACATTTTATGTTTAAATTGTTTAATGTTCTGCATGTACCGCCGCATACTATAATATCCGGATTAATAATTTCTATTTCTTTTAAAATATAACCACGATACTTCACGACATAATGCTTTAGATGTGCGAAGTTTGTCGAACCGAATCCTCCGCGTTTATTCAAATTCATGTATGCAATATTGCAGTTGTTAAAATTTGATTTTTTTAGCCAGTATGAGATGAATTTTGTGTATTTGGTTTCAATTTTATTATGAAGATGATTTTCCCATTCTTTTTTCATATGAAAATAATTGTAGTCAGTTTCGGGATGAAGTTCTTTTCCTTTTAACTTGTCTGAAATATTAGATTCACGAAGTATAAATAATATAGTCTTTTCGTAATCTTTATTATATTCTATAAATCCGTCACAACAAAAACTCTTATTAAAATCATCAGAACATGTATAATCTTTTTTGTAAGGGAATGTGTCTGTATAACGAGTACCGCGTTCTTCTGATTCATGCTTTTTGCGCCACTCTTTAAATAGAGTATCGAGGTCTTGTATATTTTCTAAACACATAATCTTCATCCTTTCATTTAATATTTCACTTATGCACCCAAGTTACTTTAATAAGATACAATTTACACCTAAAAAGATTATATCACTGCGGTGATAGTGCGTCAATAATATTAACTACGGTATCACAAAACATTCAAAATGGTGATGACGTACCTCACCATTTTGTATTTATTGCGATATCCTATGTATTTATCCCGCTTTCAGAAGCGATATAGTCGTCTACGGCTTTCTTGGGAATTTTCCAACATGAGCCGATTTTAAAGCCTTTGATTTTACCTTTCCTCAGTAGGTTATACAAAGTGTTTCTTCCGACAAGAAGATAATCCATAACTTCATCAGTGGTCCATATTTCATAATTATCTGACATTATACGTCAACTCCATTCGTAAAATATTAATTGTATGTTATACGCACAAATCATCATAATCGGAATACTCCAATGCCAAGTCTAAAGGATTTCTGATTGTATCAAATTCGTAGCGCCTTGGAATTACGACAGGACTCACACCGATTTTATTAAACTTTTTAAGTATGGCTTTTATCTGAGATTTATTGAAATTAAGTATATCAAACGCCATATCTAAACTGCTGTGAGTAGCAGATGACTTTACAAGCTCTTTCATCAATTTCTTTGAATTTTTCTTGCATGATGATTTATCAATCATGGCATATATATCGGTAAGTTTATAAAAATCACCTGTGCCATAGAAGATATTTGCATAATGCTTGAAAATGTATTTTCCTATAATATCACTTTCCTTTAAAAAGGAAGATGCAGAAGTACATTTGAATTTCTTTGTAAGATGTCTGACTTTCTTTTTAAAACAACGTATTTCAATTCTTATAATTTTTTTTGAATTATCAATATAACGACATTTAGGATTTTTTTCTTTTAGCTGCCGATATTTGTTGTAGTAGGTGACTTCAATACCGTTATTTCCGGTTATGGTAATACCATTCTTTGATAAGGTATTTCTTTTAGATTTTTCGTTTTTATATTTTTTTATGGTATATTTGCTCGGGAAATATCCTCGTTTTAATAAATTTATGTAAGAATCAATTACTGCCTGATCATTAAGTTCCACATTGCTACAATAATCAATTCTTGATATATTGCAAGAATCAAATTCAGGTAAAAACGGTGATACGGTTTTTATCAATATATTGAATTTCTTTATAAGTTTATCAATGTTTTTAGAATTAAATATTCCAATGTAGTTGTGGTTTTCCAATACACGTCTTGGATTTATTCTATAATATAAGACATGATGATTATATTCATCTTGTTTGTATTTTTTTATGAATATTATGATACCGTAATCTTGTAATGCTTTGAAAACGGCACAATCATCTTTGGGTTTGTAATTTTGTCCGGATGCATTATATAATTCATTGTATACAATACGCACATCATCAGTGGATAACTTGTAACTTAGTTCAAATGTATGAAAATTCATACTATTACCTCCTTAGTATTACCGCATTATTGGTTTATATATAATACGATATTAGTATTATATTGTTATCTTAATATTATTTTTATATTTTTATTTGGTAAAGTATTTATACTTATATAATGACAGGTGATGTATAATCGGAGATGGTGAAGTGAGTGCAGAGATAAAAGTCGGTTTAAATATATATTTGACGATTTGTATATATTATTTGTGGTAAAATAAAATCAAAGGAGTTGATCTAAATGAGAGAAATCACAAATGAACTCATACAAAAGTTTAAATGTTATTTAATTAATGAGGAAAAGTCAACCTCTACCATTGAAAAATATATTCGTGACATAAGAGTATTTATGGAGTGGTGCAAAGGAATAGAATTGAACAAAAGTGTTGTACTTGAATACAAGCAAGATATAGTAGAAAAATATGCACCGGCAAGTGTAAATTCCATACTGTCGTCACTTAACAGTTTCTTTGCATACAACGAGTGGTATGATCTGAAATTAAAGGCACTTAAAATTCAAAGACAGATTTTTGCAAGCAGAGATAAAGAACTGACAAAGGCAGAATATGAAAGACTGTTAGTTGCTGCAAAGCAAAAGAAAAATCAAAGACTGTATTACCTTATGCAAACCATATGTGCAACAGGCATTCGCGTGTCAGAACTCAAAGCAATCACAGTTTCTGCAATTAAATGCGGTCAGTCGGCAATCAACTGTAAAGGTAAAATGAGGATAGTATTCCTGCCTAAACAGCTTTGCAAAATGCTGAAAAAATATATAAAAGAAAACAATATAAAAAGCGGCTCCGTGTTTGTAACCAAAAATGGGAAGCCGTTGGATAGAAGCAATATATGGTCTGATATGAAAAAACTGTGTGAAAGTGCAGGGGTGGCAAAGGATAAAGTGTTCCCGCATAACCTTCGACATTTGTTCGCACGAACATACTATTCCATTCAAAAAGATGTTGTAAGACTTGCCGATATTCTTGGACACTCAAACGTGAACACCACACGGGTATATACAATGGAAACAGGTGAAATTCATAAAAGACAGATACAAAAACTGGGGCTGTTAATCTGCTAAAAATAAAAGACCACATAATCGTGATTATGTGGTCATGCAATCGCAAATTTATAAATATATTGTACTACAAAAATCGAATTGTGTCAACGATTTACATAAACTTATTCATAAATTATACATAATTAGATAAAAAAACAGCATATTTTCAAAACCGATGAAGTTGAAAATAACCATCGGTCTGTAAATCCTTGATAACAGAAGTTAAAATATCTTTATATGAAGAATAGTCTATCCTATGAATACCACATAATCACGATTATGTGGTATTTGCATTGTTAACAAGGAGGAATCTGATTGTGGCAATTATTGATGTTATAAAATATGACGGCAATTCGGATGTGTTTGCTTGGAAATATCCGAACACCGAATTGGGAACATGGACACAGTTGATAGTCAACGAATCACAAGAAGCTATCTTGGTAAAAGGCGGACAAGTCTGCGATGTTTTTGGTGCAGGCAGACATACATTAGATACTGCAAATATTCCTATTTTAAATAAACTGATAAATCTTCCTTTTGGCGGCCGTTCACCGTTTACTGCGGAAGTGTGGTATATCAATAAAGTCTTTTCATTGGATGTTAAATGGGGTACATCTACTCCAATTCAGTTGCAAGATCCTAAATATAAGGTATTTGTACCTGTAAGAGCGTTTGGACAATTTGGTATCCAAATCGAAGAATCTAAAAAGTTTTTATTAAAACTTGTCGGGACACTTCCTCAGTTTGATAAGGGAAGTATATTAAAATTCTTTCGCGGAGTGTATCTTACAAAAGCAAAGGACGTTATTTCTTCATATTTGGTACATAAAAATATCAGTATACTTGAAATTAATGCGTATCTTGATGAAATATCAGTATACTTGCAGGAAAAGATTTCACCGATGTTTGATGAATACGGAATAAAACTGGTTTCCTTTTTTGTTAACGATATAAATGTTCCGGAAGATGATAATGCAGTTATACAACTCAAAAAAGCTCTTGCAAAAAGAGCCGAAATGGATATTGTCGGTTACAGCTATCAGCAAGAACGCTCGTTTGATACTTTGGAAGGTGCAGCTACAAATCCTAATTCTATACAAGGCGGAATGATGGGAGCAGGTATAGGTTTGGGAATGGGCGTTGGTGTTGGCGGAGCAATGGGTCAGCAGTTCGGAGGATTGACGCAAACACTGAATACGAACGATACAAAAGAATGCCCAAAATGTAAGGCACGAATCGGAGTAAATGAAAAATTCTGTAACCATTGCGGTTTTGACACCAGCTCACCAAACCATGATACCAAAACAATAAAATGTTCATCTTGCAATGCAACAATAACTGAACACACAAAATTCTGCCCGGAGTGCGGTAAAAAGTATAATCCGTGCCATAATTGTAAAGCCGATCTGCCTGACGGTGCCACATCTTGTCCTATGTGCGGCGCAAAGGTTCCTCAACCATGCCCAAACTGCGGAAGTATGTTAAACGCAAATAGTAAGTTTTGTCCGGAGTGCGGTTATTCATTAGTTAAAAAATGCAGTGGCTGCGGCAAGATGATAGAAGGTAATACAAAATTTTGCCCTGAATGCGGAACTAAAATAGAGTAAATGGAGGGATAAAATATGTTAAAGAAATCGAAAGCTGTTACTTTGATTTGCGGAGCAACCTCAATAATTGTTACAATAATATTTTATTTACTGACATTTGATAATATTTTTACAATCCCGATGAGATGGACTTCGCTGATGTTTTTAATATTTGCAGAAATTATCGGAACAGTAAAGGCTCTAAGTATAAAAAAGTCCATATTCGGAATTTCAAGCATTATTGTCAGCCTTTTTCATTTAGGAATAGTGTTGGCTATATCGATAATATTTGTAAACACTTTTCCGACACTCATAAGAAAGTATGTTCTTATAAATCTTCTTTTGTTGAGTGTTATGCTTGCTGTTGATGTAATTATTATTTACTTCGGCAAATATATAGGAAGTAAAAACAAAGTATTATCCCAAAATCAAACGATTGCAGGCAATTTATACACAATTGCAATGGGTTTGGCAATTGAGTACAAAGAAAGCGGGTATAACGGGGATTTGAACGAAATATGTGAACTGCTTAAATATTCGGATAACAGTGAGTTATCGGGTGATGAAGTTTTAATATCGGAGAGACTTGAGGAATTGCGTAAGTTATTATCTGATAATGACGAAAGCATTCCAGAGAAAATATTAGATATTAAAAAAACTATAAAATTGCGTTCTTTGAAAATCAAAAGCACAAAAAGAGGAAGTTATTAAAATACAGGAGGTAATTTAAAATGAACGAAAAAGGTAAAATAAACGTATTGTATTCGTGGCCGGTAATAATCTTAATGTTATGTGTTTTTTGGCCTGTGGGTATATTTTTAATAATAAAGCGTGTTTCTGTTGACAAGAAAGCTGCTATGACTGTCGGAAAACTTATAAGTATAATTGGTATAGTGTCATACTGCTTTGCCGGACTGGGAATTGTTGTTTGCCTGGGTGATGGATTTGGCTCGGATGATGTAGCATTAACACTGTTTTTTGCTATTGCCGGTTTTGTATTGCGGAGAGTTTCTAAAAAAATAAAGAGAGATGCCGAAAAAGTCAAAAAATATTTATCTGTTATTGTAAATGCAAATGAAAAGCAGATTGATGTTATTGCTTCTTCAATGGACAAAACTTATGATGTTGCTAAAAAAGACATTCAAAAGCTGATAGACAAAGGCTATTTAAAAAATGCTTACATAAATGAAGGCACAAGAGAAGTTGTTTTGCCGAATATTTCACAAGGTCAATCAGGAGATATGGCAAATACTGCTTCGAACAGTGTTGAAACAAAAATAGTTACTTGTCCATGTTGCGGTGCAAATAATACTGTAATGGGCGAAACCGGAGAATGTGAATACTGCGGCTCTCCTTTAAAATAAATTTGCAAATTACATAGATTTATATTTTTTCTATGGTACAATAGTTAAACATAAAAACTGCGATATATTTACTGAGAAAAGTAATATATCGCAGTTTTTTATTTTGGCTTTTACGAAGTTATAAATATATAGTATATATATGAATAGTCACAGATTAAATAAATTGAAAAGGAGGGTTGAGATGTTTAGTGGAAAAAGATTTGTTACAAGAGGAATTGCGGAGAAAGTACCGTTAGGATTACAAGTGATAATGTGGAATATGATTGACACCATGGACGAAACAAAGGACTATTTACAAGTATTCGATTTATCGGAGGAAAACGGAAAACAGAAGATTGTTCATTCACAAGAACAACCGGAATATGAAGAGGAGTATCTGTTTGAAACAGGTACTCCTTTTTTGTGTGCAAAGATTTTTGTCATAGACGATGTGACACATTCAACGATGCTATTTAATTACGAATATTAACGGAGGAAAAGAAAATGAGTGAAGAAAATAAAAATGTACGATGTGATTTATGCGGAGAAGAAATAAGCTCCCAAAATGCAATAAGATTTGACGGAACGATATTATGTATCGACTGTTTTAATCAACGAGTGACGGAGTGCATCCATTGCGGCAGAAGTATATGGCGTGATGATTCGAGGAACGGCGAGTATTGCCAAGATTGCTACGACAATCTATACGAAACCTGTACCGAATGTGGTGATGACGTTTGCCGAGATGATGTGTGTTATCACAACGATGAACCGTATTGCCAAAGCTGTTATGACGAAATAAATGATTCTATAATACATGACTACTATTACAAACCTGATCCAATATTTTACGGCAATGGACAACCGCATTACGGCATAGAGCTTGAAATAGATGAAGGCGGTGAATATGACGATAATGCCGAGAGAATTTTGAATATAGGTAATAAAATAAATGAGCATGTTTATTGCAAACATGACGGCTCACTTGATGATGGTTTTGAAATTGTAAGTCATCCTGCGACTTTGGAATATCATACAAATACAATACCTTGGAAAAAGATTTTAGACGAAGCACTTGAAATGGGATATTACAGTCACAACAGCGGTACATGTGGATTGCATGTTCATATAAACAGAGCCGCACTCGGTGAAAGTGTGGAGGAGCAGGAAAACACTATTGCAAGGATTGTGTATTTCTTTGAGAAGTTTTGGGATAAGATATTGAGATTTTCTCGTCGTACCGAAACTCAAGCGGACAGATGGGCGTCAAGATACGGTTGTAGTATGGATAATCCTAAAGAAAGTTTGAAAGGTGCAAAAACCTCGGGACTTGGACGATATACGGCAGTTAATCTTACAAATACATTTACCGTGGAACTGAGAATATTCAGAGGTACTTTAAGGTACAAAACCTTTATGGCTACGTTGCAGTTTGTGGATTTACTTTGCGAAATGGCGATAAATTTGACAGACGAGGAATTTCAAACAATGACATGGAAAGAGTTTGCAAAAACGGTATCAGTAGATAAAGCGGAACTAAAGGAATACTTGAAGATAAGAGGATTGGAGGAATAAGATATGTGTGGATTGTATGGTGTGCTGTCATACGGAAATAAGATAAAAGACATGGAGGAAATAACGGAAGCACTTGCCGTTGAAAGTGCGGTAAGGGGTACGGACGCAACGGGAATTGCATATAACAAAAACAGTAAAATGACGGTATTCAAGAAAAGTAAGAGTGCATATGAAATGAGTTTTAGTGTCCCTAAAAATACAGTTGCAGTAATGGGGCATACTCGTCATGCTACACAAGGGACACTAAATTTTAACGGTAATAACCACCCATTTAAAGGTATGTGCGGCGATGAAGAATTTGCACTTGCACATAACGGCATAATCTGTAATGATAAAAAATTAAGACGTGAACTTAGACTGCCGTCAACAATTATTGATACGGACAGTTACATTGCGGTGCAATTAATCGAATCACAAAAGAAACTTGATTTTAAGAGCCTTAAATATATGTCTGAAAAGGTTGAGGGTAGTTTTTCATTTTCGGTGCTTGATTCAGATGATAATCTTTACATAGTCAAGGGCGACAGTCCAATATCAATATTGCATTTCAAGAAAAAGCAGGTATATGTATATGCGTCAACAATATCAATACTTTGGAAAGCACTTGTTGATACGGAATTGTTTCACGATTTGAAACGTGGAGATTATGAAGATATTGAAATTGAAGACGGCGAAATACTTAAAATATCGAATAAAGGCAAGATACAGAAAACTAAGTTTGACTTTGACGAATACGGAAGTTACGGTTACGATTGGCGAAAGGGGTTTGAATATTCAAATGCCAACGAGTATGTAGACGATATAAAAAGCGTCGCACAGTATTACGGGTATGACAGTGATGAAATCGACTGTTTGCTGAATAACGGCTTTACGCCGGAGGAGGTGGAGGAAATGTTGTATGCTGATGATTTCTTGGAAGTGTAACACCAAACAACAAGTATATTGAACAGCTGCTTTTCGGCTTGGTCGAAATATGTATAACAACGCTGCTCAATTACTACAACGACAAAAGAAATGAAAGGTAGAGCAATCTACCTTTCAATTTTTTTTGATATAATCAGAGTGTAGTGTATTTGACGAAAAGAAGGAGATGATTATGATTTTAATAGGATATGCGAGAGTATCAACAATAAATCAGAACGAGGACAGGCAAATACAGGAGCTGATTAAGTATGGAGTGGAGGAAAAGCGTATTTACATAGATAAGCAGAGCGGTAAGGATTTTCATAGACCATCGTATATGAAAATGCTGAAACGACTGAAAAAGGGCGACGTGCTTGTGGTGAAAAGCATTGACCGACTTGGCAGAAATTACAGAGAAATTCAAGAGGAATGGCGAATCATAACGCATAAAAGAAATGCTGATATTGTGGTTCTTGATATGCCTTTACTTGACACTCGCCGGGGAAAAGATTTGATGGGAACGTTTCTGTCAGATATTGTATTGCAGGTACTGTCATTTGTAGCAGAAAACGAAAGAACAAATATTCGGCAAAGGCAGGCAGAAGGTATTGCAGCGGCAAAAGCCAGAGGTGTGCGGTTCGGCAGACCACCAAGCAGATTGCCAGATAATTTTCACGATGTGTATCAGCGGTGGAAAAACGGGAAAATAACTGGAACGTCTGCTGCGAAAGAATGTAATATGCCCTTATCAACTTTTCGGTATCGTGCAGAAATTTACGAAAAAGCCAAATTATTGTAAGGTGGGTGTTTTACATGAAAGTGTACTTTCCTGTAAAATGCTCATTTTTTCTCTACTACTCCATAATATCATAAAACAGCC
>OGWY01002759.1_pt1 | contig 12372 bp, 10 predicted proteins | sample 1576121 | NCBI WGS metagenome assembly OGWY01 (sample SAMEA3541543, study PRJEB24748) | human gut metagenome | biome: human gut; feature: human-associated habitat; material: faeces | place: China | collected 2012 | reverse complement strand
GGGCTCCTGTATGCGGGCAGCTCGTCTGCTGCGTACTGAGCGGTAAGTCATCTGGTCTGTCGGAACAGGAGAGGAGGCATTCCGTCCCTGGCTGCTTTTAGTTCCGGAGCCGCAGCCATAAAGAGCTGCTGTTGTTGTAGCGGCACTGATGCCCACAATTTTCAGGAATCCTCTTCGGTCTATATGATTATTCTGTTTTTCCATATGTCTTTATTTTTGAGATGTGTTATATGATACGATGCCTTTCGTGCCCCTCGACGTAGATGGCACTGAACGGACGTGCCGGACAAAGATTCTCGCATGCTCCACAGCCGATGCAACGCTCGGTGTTGATCGCCGGAATTTGGGGAGAAGCCTCTTTTTCCGGTTCGGCGACAATCATCTGGATAGCTCCTGTCGGACAATGACGGGCACAGTTGTCACATTTCACTCCATCGGTCAGCGACACGCAATTTGCTTTGATCCAGACAGCATGTCCGATTTGAGTGGAAGATTTGTCGGCTGCTGTAATGGGGTGTATGGCTCCTGTCGGACATACTTGTGAACAGTCATTACATTCCGGACGGCAGTATCCGCGTTCATATGATATTTCAGGTTGCATCAGGTTCATCAGGTTAGTGGAAGGACGCAATACTTGGTTGGAACAAGCTGATACGCACAATTGGCAAGCTGTGCAATGTGCTGCCATGTTTCGTGCACTCAACGAACCGGGAGGTGTAATGGGAGTCTGGCGGTTCGGGATCTTTTTATCTTCTATGGCCGCCAGTCCTCCGTCTACTTTTTTCTCTTGTGCTTTCAGTACAGAAGTTGTTGCAAAAATGGCCGATGCTGAAAGGAAGCTACGACGGGCATTGTCTACCTGTTCAGTAGTGACAGACTTTGCTTTCGTATCTTCGCTCGTAGCTATTTCGTTCTTAGGTTTCCGTCTTGTGTATGTAATGGCTCCATGCTTACACTTTCCGATGCAATCCATACAAGCCACACAACGACTATAATCAATTTCATGAGCTTTTGAATTGATACATGATGCTTTGCAATTACGGGCACATAAACCGCAACTATTACATTTGGAAGTATCAATCACCGGTTTGAATATCGCATATTTGGATATAAATCCCAATACAGTACCCACCGGACAGATGGTATTGCAATACGTTCGTCCATTGCGCCACGCCAGAATGAAAAGGACAATGAGAGTGACAACGGCAATAATCAGTGTTAAAAGGCTCTTCATCCATACATCTACCTCATAAAAAGCATAACTATCCATTCGTTCGGCAAAGTATGCCAACAGGTTGTTTCCCCATTGCCAAACCGGCGCGAAAAGGCTGGAAGCTATTCGTCCATAAGCACTATACGGAGCCAGTAAGATAGCCAAAGAATTCAGCCCTGCAACCATCATGATAATGAACACTCCTAAAACGCCATACCGCAACCATTTCATTGCTGGTGAATAACGGAACCGGTTTTTCTTTTGTTTGCCGGATACCCACGAAACAATGTCCTGAAACACTCCCAACGGACAAATAACAGAGCAGTAGATACGTCCGAACAGGAATGTAAGTACAACTAAAAACAATACGACACCTATGTTCAAGGCTAATAAAGCCGGCAGAAATTGAATTTTCGCCAACCATCCGAACCATGTGTGCAATGTACCCGTAAAGTCGAGAAAAAGCAGGGTAATAAGCGTAAAGCACACAATGGCGGCTGAAAGTCTGATAGTACGTAGCATAAACTTTTTTAATTTTCAATTTATAGTAGTTATCTCTAAATGTCCAAAACAGTCAGGATTGAACCATCTGTATTTCAACGTTGCAAATTTAATCAGTGAAATTTGTTTTTCAACTATACAGATTACAGAATGTTTTACCAATTTTACTGATAAATAGAAAAGAAACGTTTAACCATATTGGGTGAAGAGCTATTTTTCTAATGTCACGACCTCTCCGATCTCCGGAATCAATACATTGAGGTAATCTTTATTCTTCATCTCTTCTGCATTCTTCAAAGGCTCGTCCCAACGATGTTTGGCTAACGCATATTTAGAATGATGTACGGTCAGGACTTTCTTCGCTTTTAAGTCTCTGGCTGTCTGCGCCATATATTGGGGCATGAGGTGGATTAAGCTCCACTCTTTGTCGTATTGCCCGTTTTCAAGGATTGCAAGGTCGATATCGGGGAAGCGGTTGCCTATTTCCGCATAATGTGTATCATACCCTCCGTCTCCGCCAATGTATATCTTTTGTGAAGGAGCTTCCAACAGGAAAGAAGCCCAAAGTGACTGGTTGGCAGTAAGTCCGCGGCCGGAGAAATGACGGGCGGGCAAACAATGTATCATAAAGCCGGGAGCAAGACGTGCATCTTCATTCCAGTCAAGCTCTACTATACGTTCTTTATCGAATCCCCAGTATTCAAAGTGTTCACCGACACCCAACGGGCAAATCACTGCTCCAATCCGGTCTTGTAGTTTTTTGACCGTGTTGTAATCCAAATGATCCCAATGATCGTGACTAATCACCAGATAATCAATGTCTGGCATATCATCCGGTGTATAACGTTCCGTACCTTTGAAGGGCTTGTTGACAAAAGATACAGGAGAAGCGATACAGAATACCGGGTCAACCAATATTCGTTTTCCTCCCGTTTGAATCAGGTAAGATGAATGTCCGAACCATACCAATATTTCTTCGTGACGGTCAATCTTCCGTAAATCCGTCTTTGTTGTTTTGACAGCCTGTTCGGGACGCAGACCATCTATCTTTTTGAAAATGAACTCCCAGATTCCGCTAAAACGTCCTCTGTCGGAAGTCATCAACAGGGTTTCGTGCAGGTTTTTAAATTCTCCGTTTCTATAATTGGGAGATTTCATGACTCTCTCCAGCCGTTCCCCGCGAGGAGTTCTGCCGAAGCTGGGTTGATTGATAAAAACAATGACTGACACAGCCAGCAACGCTATTATAGCTAATATACATCCTACAATCATACGTGTTCTGAATTTCTTGAATATGATACGCATATAATTAATGACTAAATTATTTCACGCAGCAAATATACAGGTATTCAGAGAGCTTGTTAGTATATATATTACAGATTGTTATACCATAATTACTGAAAGCAATTGTCTGTTGGGTGTCAGTCTATTGTGTGAACAAACCTTTTCTTATTCAGTGCTTTAGAAATAAATTTTGTAGCTGATGTTCGGAATCAATCCCGATCCGTCTTTTTCTTCTACTACGCTTGTTCTTTCATTGTATTCATAGAAATGCATTCCGGTGCGCATACCTACATTCAGTATCTTTAGAGAGAACTCGTGAGACACTCTTTTCTTATTGATCCGGAAGCTGATAGAGACATCACCATTAATGGAAGGATTGAAACGTTTGGTATATGCCTTGCTTTCGTCAAAAACGATGTCGCGTTCTTCCTGGCTTTTTTCTTCATCCACAGGAGTATAGCGTCCCCCTCCCTGAAAAAACAGGCGTCCGTTTATACTTAATACATTTTGTTTGAGTCTGCCGACCATCCATTCTTTTCCGGCGAGCAAGTTCACTAAATAACTTTTGTCCAGTCTTGTATTTCGCCAGATACGATCTCCTCCCCTATATTTCGACTTGAATAATGAACCTGTAATCATATAGTAGAAGCCATTTTTCATATACTGCTCCAATGTTATATCTATTCCATAGTTTTTCGCTGTTCCGGTGCTTGTCAGGATCCGGTCTAAATAGAATTCTTCGTAATTAATAATCGAAAAGGAAGAATTCTTTTCCACCGGTATGTGGAACAGGTATTGATAATAGGGTTCTATTTTCAGATGCAGACTTTGATTAATATTCCAGTCATAAGTAAATCCGAAATGATGTGCCTTAGAAAAATCCAGGTATCGGTTTGATTCCTTTTTACCATTGATTATCTGTTCGACAAAATAATAATCGAGCCTTTCCCTATGGCTGTGCAAACCGTAAGCTACCGCTAAAGAATGTGCAGGATTTATTTCCCATTTGAGCGCGACTCTCGGTTCTATCGACCAATTCTTGTTTAAAGTAAAGTATTGTCCGGTAACTCCCAAACTGGTTGTCAGGTTATTGCTCAAGTTGATTACGGAACTGCTATACGCCGAAAGAACTGTACTTTCTCCACTACCTTTCGAAAGCTGCTCCATGGGTTGGTTTAATCCAAAATAAGGACTGACCTTATAATCAAGATCATATTTAAGTTCCGTAATGGTAATCCCCGTTCTATTGGTGTGCCTCGAACTGAATTTCTTGTTCAGATAAGAATTGAACACAAAATTCCATCTGCTGTTTTGAATATCTCCCACTTGGACAATGGTTCCATCGTCAGTCTGTAAGTTGACTAGTGAATGATCTTTCGAATAGGTTGCAGATAGAGACGAACGGATATAGGTATTTTCATTAATTACATATTTATGAGTTAGCCCGCCTGCCAGTTTATCCAGTTTGTTAGATCCCGACGACCGGTCTCCCATCGTTTCCCATTCGGAACGATCCAAAACCTCTGCCTTGTTCCTGTCGATCAATCCTAATCCCCAGATCGAAAAGGTTCCGGCTTTACGTGTGGGGAAATTCAGTTTAAAGGCTAAATCCTGATATTTCAGGTTGATGTCATTGCCCGATGCCAGTGAAGTAGTGGAAAAGCGATAATTCACCAGATAGGAACTTCCCCGTTTTTTATTGATAGGACCTTCCGAAGCCAAATCTATCCCCATGAGTCCGACCTGAAAAGCGTGTTCGTACTTCTGATTATTACCATTTCGCAGATGCATATCGAAAACTCCTGATAAGGCATTGCTGTATTCCGCAGGGAAAGCTCCGTTGTAGAAGTCGGAGTTGCCGATGACTTGCGTACTCAAACCGGACAGGAATCCTCCGCCCAAACCTGATAAATCGGCAAAATGGGTAGGATTAGGTATTTCAATTCCCTCCAGTCTCCATTGGGTAAATTGTGGAGCGTTTCCCCGGATGGCAACTGCATTGGTACCGACATCTCCTGCTACTCCTGCAAATGCAGAACTCAACCGTGCAGGGTCGTCAAAGCCATTGGCAAATCGTGACGCTTCTTCGATACTAATCATACGTCCTCCTGTGATGGCCATCGGGTTGACAGTCCGGTCTTTTTTTATTTCCGGTTTGACAAGCACTTCGGCCAAATCCTGTACATTTTCATCCATCGGAATCTCTACAAATACTTCTTTGGAAGAAGTGACAGATACTTCGGTGATGATACTTGAGCGATACCCCATAAAAGTTGCCTGAATATTATAACGCCCTACCGGGACATTATTAATCCGGAAATTTCCCCGTTCGTCAGTCGAACCTCCCCGCGAGGGATCTTCTGTTATACAGACGGAGGCATATTCTATCGGCGTATTGGTTTTGGAATCAACAACAATTCCTCTTATGGTTTGAGTCAGTTTTTGTGTATCATTGTTGGCGGGCTTTTGCTTGTTATCCTGCAAAGAGATAATAATATGATATCCTTTTATTTTATATGCATATCCTGTTCCTTTCAATAGTTGGGTCATGGCTTTGTCGACAGTTACATTTTTGAGAGATAAAGAGTGCTTCTTTTCGATATCCAGCTTCGATTGCTCATAAGCGATGCTATATCCGGTTTGTGTCTCTATTTGTGCAAAAGCCTCTTTTAATGAGATCTTTTTATTTTGTATGGTAATCTTTTTTTCTTTATTCTGTGCAACAGTTGTAAGAGAGAGAAAAGTAAAAAATAAAAAAATGGCGAGCTTACCTGCTCTTTTCTTTGTATTTATTCGATTCATTATTCTATATTTGTATGTTGATACTTCATTTTACGTCACTTGTTGAATGAGGGTAGACATTTCAGAACTGGGAAGAGGGTCTCAAGCTACTTCCCGGTTCTTTTTATTCATAGGCTGTTTCTTTTTTATGGTTGGGTTACTACTATTTTCTTTTCATACTGCTGATAATCAAAGCCGATTATATCTTTCAATATATTCAGTATTTCATCCAGGCTTTCATCTTTCAGGAATTTGACTGTATATCGTTTGGATGCAGGGATATTTGCTGTATTATCAATCGTGGTGTTATAGTGTCTTTCCAGAGTTCGGAATATTTCTCCGGCGCTGGCATTGGTAAAGACCAGTTTTCCCACCATCCAAGAGTTTGTATCATTCGTATCTATCACTGATATATGGATATCTGATGTTTTTTTGTCGTATGTAAGTTGCTCATTAGGCTTTAGTATATGGGGAGATTGGGCATGAATACTCACTTCCACCTTACCGCTAGTCAATGTAGTCGTTATTTTTTCATCATTAGGATAAGCTTTCACGTTGAATCTGGTTCCAAGCACTTTCACAGAAAGTTGGGAGGTTTCTACAATAAAAGGACTTACAGTATCTTTTTTGACAGAGAAATAAGCTTCACCGTTGAGAATGACCTGACGTTTATTTTTGGCAAAAGTCTCCGGATATAAAATGGAACTTCCCGCATTCAACCATACTTCCGAACTGTCTGGTAAGATCAGGCGTTTCTGTTCTCCGTAGGCAACGGATACTTCTATCATTTCGTTTTGGGGAGAAAGATAGTAGAACATTCCTCCTGCAAATAAAAACAAAGGAATAATAACGGCGGCAATACGGGCAAATTTCTGATAAGAAACTATGTTGGTGAGATGCTCCTTATTATATCCCGTTCTTAAATTCACCCGTTCCAATGAAGCATAAGTATTCGAATCGGCTTCTACGTCCAATTCATTCCAAAAATCCAGTGAAGCTTTAGCTTTCGCCTGCTGATTTTTATCTTTGATGATCCACTTCTGCACTTTTTCTTCCGTTTCGGATGGAAAACGGGCGGAGAGGAACATTTTGATGATTTTACTGATATTACTTTTCTTCATTTTTGCTGCACTTTACTATATATACAGTTTGGTGGCAAAAAGCTCAATAAGAAAATAGAAGTTTTTTTGAAAAGTAATTATATAAAGAAAAAAGGTGAAGATATTACAAAAGTTTTCTTTGTTTAGACCTCTGTAACAGCACCACCTTGATATATACATTTTCAGTTTCGCGATTACATAATTGTGAAACTGATTTTACGTCCCAATCCTTGGAATATTTTAAATAACGTAGAAAGTTGAATATCAGTATGACCATTTTCAATACGCGATATATAACTTTTTTTTGTACCAATTTTAGCAGCAAGCTGCTCTTGTGTCATACCAGCCTTTAATCTTTCTGCTCGTAATTGTTCACCAATGATAAATGCTTCACAACTGTTTTCAAACTCGTAACGTTCTGCAGTTCCAGGAACTCCAAAATCTTCAGAGATTAAATCTTCAAGAGGAGTACATCCTCTTTCTTTCAACTTTTCATTATCCATTGTTTATCCCTCCTTTCTCTTTTTTTCTGAAAAATACTCATTCATTATTCGTTTGGCTCTTTCTATTTCAGCCAAAGGTGTTTTTTGAGTTTTCTTTTGGAATCCATTGAATAATATCACTAGATTCCCATCATCCATACAACAGAAAACACGATATATGTTACTACTTTCTTCTATGCGAATTTCGAATAATCCCTGCACACCAGTTACCGATTTAAGATATTTTTCAGGTATTTGCTCCAATGTCATGATGTATATGAAGATCTGATACATTTTCTGCAATACATTCCGAGGCAAAGTCTTCCTAAAATCTTTAAAGTAGTTTGCATATGCTACTACTTGGCGAACATATTCCCTTTTTCCTGTCATACGACTCTCTTTTGTTTTACAAAGATAACTAATAAGTGAACAGCAGAAAATGATTGGGCGTTTTTTTTTCGTCAATTTATAGTAGTGATACCAAAAAACATGAAATCACCTTCCGTATTTCTTTCAAAGCAAGGCTTAACTGGCTTTCAACATTTCTTTTGGTAGTATTCAGGCGTTCGGCAATTTCGGCATTGGATAATCCTTCGTTACGGCTCAATGTATAAATCATTCTCCGTTGTTCGGGCATTCCTCCGACAAGTTTGTCAATCAGCATTTCCAGTTCCTTGGCAATAAGGTCTTCTTCGGAAGTAGAGCTATATTCTGTATCTTGGTTGTTGTTCAGATAGGCATCGCACACATATTTATGTTTCAGGAAGTTGATGGCTGCATTTCTGGCAATGGTGTGCAAATAAGAATTGAATGATTTGGATGTATCAATGGAATGACGATTGATCCAAAGATTGACAAATAAATCCTCTGTCAGCTCTTCTGCATCGGGCTCCGATTTTATATATCCGTCAATGAATGTTTTGGTTTTGTTGTAGTATGCTATAAAAATAGTCTCAAAGGCCTTGTGATTCCCATCCTGAAAGGCCTCCAGCGTTTTTATATCAATGTTATTACTCATACTATTTCCCAACTTTCATTTCATTAGGACAAAAGAAACAATAATTTATCTTATATGAATGCTCTTTTTTGAAATATTAATGATATTAGGAGGATTTATTTTATTTTAATGGCCGGTAAAGAATACCAAATACATTCAGCAGATAGCCTAACAAACAGACTAAAGGGGCAATGCGTATGCGTGTTTCGCTAAATATATCGGGATGATAGGCGGCAAGGGTACTCCCCTCGCCGCTCATCAATATATATCCTGCGATAATCAATATCGAACCGATTATTAAAATGATGTAATTCTTTTTGTTTAATACAGTTTCCTGTTCTTTCTCTTTTACTATTTTTGTTTTCATCTTTCTTGAGTTTAGTTTTGATAATTCATTAGTTGAGTGAGTCGCATGTATTTCTCTTCAAACTGTTGATTACTCTGTTTATACCTCTCTTTATCCATATCTTTCAGTAATTCATTACACTGATTCCACTGCCAGAACTTATACAGGCAATCCCGTTGAACCATTGCTATCCGGCTATCTCCCAGCGAGAAAGCCCAGTCGATATAATCTTTCGATTCTGCTATCAGATCATTCAATAAAGTGATCGCTTTCCCGGTTTTTCCTATGGAGGCATAAGCTGTGGCTATCTCATACGAACCACTCTCGTATACTTGAGGTACATTATACGCCGGAATAGCTTGTTCGGCATACGCTAATACTTTTTGGGCACGGGCATTGTCTCCTTGTTTCACCAGTTCTTTCGCCAGTTGAGCAAAGAGCCTTCGGTGGGAATAGCAGATGCGCATAGTCGTTTCGTCCAGATAAAGTCCGGGAGTATCTAATCCTCCATATTTATATTTGTTCATCACATTCTCGTAGAATTTCTCCGTATCTATTGCATATCCATTGTCCCCTTCCGCGTCTCCCCATTTTTTATAATTAAACGGGGTAAACCGGAATGCCAATCCTTCCTGGACAAAGTAATCATCAAACTTCAATTTAGTGGCATTTTCCACCGAGATAGCCATGTATAACGGACGTTCCCAGTTGCAGTTAGCCAATATTTCGAGTATGAGCAAATCTACTTTAGTCAGCAGGCGTATATCTTTCAGAGAAATAGATAGTTTATCCGGTATCGCATTTTTCAATTCTTCTCCTTTTAAATGACGAATGGCTTTAGGTAGCATTATTCCCGAACGAAGCACTGCATCCTTATCGATGTGAATATTTATCGTATCGGTAGGTATCACATGAAATTCCTGCTTCTCTGCAAATACCCAATGTTTCAAGATATTCTTTATCTCATACGGATCATCTCCAAAACTGTCACGGGCTTCTTCGGGATGCTTTTGATACAATTCTTCTATTTGTTTTTTCAACTCCGGACGAACGGCTACATATTCGTTTTTTCCCTCTTGATATTGATTTTGTTTCCAGCTGATCGGTAGTCCGGGAGCATTGTATAGAGGACATTGTTGCTGATAAATATACCAGTCGGTTTGCGCATAACTTAAGTTGCAGATGCGTGAATCTCTGCGTACCTCTTCCGTGTCCTGATTATACCACAAAGGGAACGTATCATTGTCTCCGTTACAGAATATGATCGGATTTCCTGTATCGGGAAGCGTCATTAGATAATTAGCCCCAAAGTCACGGCAGGTATACCGGTGTATCGGCTCAGCAAGCGTACCGGTTGCTCCGGTCGTGATCGTCCCAAGTCTGGCTTGCCATTTGTACGGGGATGAGCAGGCAAAGCAGCATGAGTAAGCTGACTGGGAGGACTTTAAAGTGCTTCCGACGAAGCATGTCACAGCATCCGGCAGCTCCCATCCCGATCCAGATAGCGAAGGCATAGAACGAACCTGCATACGCATAATCCCGTTCGCGAGGTTGTCCGGGAGTCTGATTCAGATAGAGCACAATCGCCAATCCGGTCATAAAGAAAAGGAAAAACAAGACACTGAATTGTTGCTTGCCTTTCTTTCCACGTGCCCATTGCCAATAGATACCAAGTAGTCCTAATAATAACGGCAAACCATAGAAAACATTGTGCCCTTTATTCTGACGCAAAGATTTCGGTAAAAGCTTCTGATCCCCCAAGCGCAGGTTGTCAAGCCAGGAAATTCCTGTAATCCAGTTGCCGTGTTCCGGTTCACCGCTTCCTTGAATATCATTCTGCCGTCCGACAAAATTCCATAGGAAATAACGTACATACATGTAGTTGAGTTGGTATGTAATGAAATAAGTCAGGTTCTCTTTTTGTGTGGGTACATCATTCGTGCTTCCCGACCATCCTTTATAAGCAGCAGCCAAACGATCATTCCACATTCGCGGAAACAACATATTTTGAGTGTAGCACACATTTTCTTTATAGCCGATGATTTTATACTTGCCTTCTTCTTTATCTTGTCGATATATGGCACTACCTTTTTCTGTTTTCACTTTGTAATAGTCTCCTTCGGGCACATACTCCGGTTCGGAAGCGTAGGTTCTTCCATAAAGTAAAGGGGCACTTTCATACTGTTCGCGATTCAGGTAGCTTTTGAGCGTGAAAATATGATCCGGTGCATTTTCATTAAGCGGTGTATTGGCATTGGCACGAATCAATATGACCGCATAAGTGGTATATCCTATGGTGAGCATGAGCAGGCACCATAAACCGGTATGTACTATGCGTTTTTTGAATCGGTAGATGGCTCCTATCAACAAAAACAGGACTAAAGTCAGAAAAATGATTAATCCTGTTTGGAAAGGAAATCCCAATACATTGACGAAGAATAGCTCGAACCATCCTCCCATATCAGCCATTCCGGGTATATAAACAAAGAGAATCAATACAATAAGAAGACCGGACAGCGCAATCGTTCCGATCACTCCCTTGAGTGATATTGCTTGGTATTTTTGGTAATAGAACACCAATACAATAGCAGGAATACAAAGCAGATTGAGCAGATGTACTCCGATGGAAAGTCCTATGATATAGGCTATCAGGATAATCCAGCGGTCGCCGGATATTGAATCTGCTTCGTCCTGCCAGCGAAGAATCATCCAAAAAACCAAAGCTGTGAGGAAGGAAGAGAAGGCATATACTTCACCCTCTACCGCACTGAACCAGAATGTATCGCTGAAGGTGTAAGCCAAAGCTCCTACAAACCCTGCTCCTAAAATGATAATTACGTCGGTCGTTGATAGCTTCCGTGCATCATCCGTAAGTATGCTTCGCACCAATCGGGTAATACTCCAAAAAAGAAATAAAATGCACCCTGCACTTAATAGTGCATTTAAAAAGTTGACCATGCGCGACACCTGCGAAGCATCGGATGCAAACTGGGTGAATAGATTCCCGACAAGCATATAGAAAGGTGCTCCCGGTGGATGACCTACTTCTAGCTTTTCGGCACACGAAATAAATTCGGGACAATCCCAAAAACTTGCGGTAGGTTCAATAGTCATTCCATACACAAAAGCTGCTATCAGAAAGACAATCCAACCTCCTAAATCGTTTCCTCTTTTAAATAATAAGTAACTCATTGTTCTGTCATTTTTTTGTTTGCAAAGTTACAGAACATGCATATATGATAAGTGTTTTTAGCCGGACAGATACGGACAAAATGATTCCGTAATTTATTGATATTCAGACTTAATAGAAGTCTAAATACAGACAAAAGCAGACAGCATATATATAGGGGAAATTTATTTATTCTGTAATTTCATTGTTTCTTCAATTTTAGCTTATTTCTGTACGGGTTTTCACCACAGAGGACACAGAGGGCACAGAGGTGAATTTTATTCATTACTTACGGTTTTGAGCATAATTGTGATGCGTAATCCCCTACTATAAAGTTGAAAAACGTAAAAACATCTGCCACCTGCAACGAAAAGCGTGTAATGTGCTAGTTGATAAATAGTTGGAACGTTGCAGATACCTGCGGCAGATAGGTTGCAGATACTTTATCTGCAACACAGTATAAACCTTACATAAGCTAATTCTCTAGGAGGGCAAAAGT
>OGWY01002736.1_pt1 | contig 12449 bp, 6 predicted proteins | sample 1576121 | NCBI WGS metagenome assembly OGWY01 (sample SAMEA3541543, study PRJEB24748) | human gut metagenome | biome: human gut; feature: human-associated habitat; material: faeces | place: China | collected 2012 | reverse complement strand
CCAGCGACCACGGAGACGGAATAGGCGCCCACCACTGGAACCAGAAATCGGCCCTGTACGAGGAAGTGGTAAACATCCCGTTCATCGTAACCCTGCCCGGCAAGAAACATGCCGGCACGAAGCTGCCGCAGCTCATCAGTAACGGTGTAGACTTCTTCGCTACCGTTTGCGACTGGGCAGGCGCCAAACTGACGGAAGACGCTGACGGAAAGTCGTTCCGCAAAATAGCCGAAGAAGGCAATCCGCAAGCTCCCCACCAGGAGTATGTCATTACCGAAACACAATTCGACGGCAGCAAGACACGGGGCTGGATGGTACGCACCGCACGCTACAAATATGTATTGTACGACAAAGGAAGACACCGCGAACAACTGTTCGACATGCAGAACGACCGGGGCGAGACAAGAAACCTGATGATGGAGAACGCCTATACAAAAGTGGCGCAGGAACATCGTGATATTCTTGAGAAATTCATGAATAGCCATAAAATCAGACCGACGCGTCCCAAATTGCACGACGTGCCGGGAAAGGTGCTCACAAAAGCAACCAAACATTAATCCGCCATCAGACCAGGAATCAATAAACTTATATAATGCTGTATATGAACAAAATAGTATCCACCATCATTTTCTTCAGTCTTGCAGCCACTGCACAGGCGCAAACGGCCGGAGAAGCCACCATCAGGCTCACCGACACAACGCTGATGCACGAAATGCGTGCAACTCCCTCGCCCAAGATCGCGCACAAGAGTCGGCTTTGAAAAACCATTTGCACGAAACAGCTCTGCCACCGCTTCCCACTGGTTATAGCCAATCTCGACAAAAAGTGCGCCGCCCGGATTTAAATGATCTTTTGCAGTTTCAGTCAGCACCGCAAGCCTTTTCCATGTCAGCAGCACCGGCTACTAATTTCTCGATATCGAAACCGGCTATCGCTATCGGCAATAAACCAACCGGAGTCAGTACAGAGAAGCGTCCTCCCACATTATCGGGGATGATGAATGATTTGTAACCTTCCTTATCAGCAGTGATGCGGGCAGCGCCTTTCTTGGCATCTGTGATGGCAACGATAACTTTCTTTGCCATTTCTTTACCACGCTGGTCTTCACATTGCTTTTTCAACAGACGGAAAGCGAGAGCGGTTTCGGTGGTAGTTCCGGATTTGGAGATATTGATGACGCCGAATTTCTTGTCTTTCAGGAATTCAGTCAGTTCATACAAATAATCTTCGCTGATATTGTGTCCTGCATAGATCATTACAGGAGCAGTTTTCTTTTCCTGCAACCAAGTGAAGCTGTTTGATAAAGCCTCGATGACTGCACGTGCGCCGAGATAGCTTCCGCCGATGCCGGCTACGATTACTACCTCACAGTTGTCGCGCAAAACTTGTGCAGTAGCTTTCAGGTCGGCCAAATGCTCTTGGCTGATAGATGAGGGGAGGTGCAACCAGCCCAGGAAGTCATTACCTTTTCCGGTACCGTTTTCCAATGCTTCCTGCGCAGCTTTTACCTGAGCTTCGTAAGCAGCAACAGATGCTTTGGAGATAAATCCAAAAGTCTTTTCGATGTTCAAACTAATCATAATATTCTAGGTTTTAAAAGCCTCTTACCTGCCTCCTTCCCTGTGGAAAAGGTAGGCTTGAGTTACTTTTGGTTTATAAGATTTATTTATAATATTCTTTTCTTTATATCGCGACTCTGGCTTTATTCTCCTCTTTGCGGAAGAGGAGTTAAGGGAGAGATTATCTTAGCGAATCAGTCAGTAACTTGATTTCTATCATGGGTGAAATGCGTTCGTACAGAATGTTATAGACAGCATCCAGTATCGGCATATTGACATGGTGATGCTTGTTGATTTCCTTGATACACTTTGTACCGTAATATCCTTCGGCAATCATCTCCATTTCTATTTGTGCGCTTTTTACAGAATACCCTTTACCAATCATAGTACCAAACGTGCGATTACGGCTGAAGTTGGAATATCCTGTCACCAACAAATCACCTAAATAAACAGAATCATTCACGTTTCTGTTCAGCGGATGTACTGTTTGCAGGAAACGGTTCATTTCTTGCACGGCGTTGGATATCAATACCGCCTGGAAGTTATCGCCGTACTTCAGACCGCTACAGATACCGGCGGCAATGGCGTACACGTTTTTCAGTACAGAACTGTATTCTATACCGGCTACGTCATTGCTGACGGATGTTTTGATAAATGAACTGGCCAGGCGGCGGGCGATGGTACATGCCTTGTCTGTATCCGGACAAGCGATGGTGAGATAAGAGAGACGTTCCAAGGCTACTTCTTCCGCATGGCAGGGACCTGCCAGTACAGCAATATTTTCGGGTGGAACGCCGTATTCTTTTGTGAAGTACTCCGATACGATCAGATTGTCATCGGGTACGATTCCTTTTATAGCAGTAATGATGAATTTATCCCGTATCCGCGTTTTCAGCTTCTTCAGGTGAGCTTTGAGATAGGGGGAGGGGGTGACAAATATCAGCGTATCAGACTCTTTTACTACATCGTTGATATTAGAGCTAAAGTTGATGCGCTTCATGTCGAATTTGACGCCCGTCAGGTAGGCAGGGTTATGGCCCAGTCGTTTAAAATCGGTTATACGATCATCTCGTCGCATATACCAGTTAATCGACTCAGCCTGAGCAAGTACCATTTTTGCAATGGCTGTAGCCCAGCTTCCTCCGCCCATTATGGCTATCTTTCCGGGTAGTTTCATATCGAAATTAATAATTAATAATTAAAAATTAAAAGGGGGAAAGGAAACTCCTTTCCCTCATTCGATCTTTAATCTTCTTATTTAATTTTTAATTCTTTAATTCTTAATTTTCTCAATCCAGCCTTCTACGTCGTTTACCGACGGGTTGGTCAGTTCCAGTTTGTATTTCTTGTTAATACCGCAAATGTCTTGGTGCAGTTTTTGCGGATTCACATCTTTCATATCTTCTATTGTGTTGTAGCCGGCTTTCTGAATAACGGGTACCCAGTCTTCGGCAATGCCCAGTTCCATATATTTGGCGGGAGCATCTTTCGGAGTGATCTTTTCGGGGCGCATTTGCGGGAAGAACAATACTTCCTGAATATACGACTTGCCTGTCATTAGCATCGTCAGACGGTCAATACCGATACCGATACCTGATGTGGGAGGCATACCGAATTGCAGGGCACGCAGGAAATCCTGGTCGATGAACATTGCTTCATCGTCTCCCTTTTCACTCAATCGCAATTGATCTTTGAAACGTTCTTCTTGGTCGATGGGATCGTTCAACTCGCTATAAGCATTGGCAAGCTCTTTACCGTTCACCATTAGTTCAAAACGTTCGGTTAGTCCCGGTTTACTGCGGTGCATCTTGGTCAGCGGACTCATTTCAACAGGATAGTCAGTGATGAAAGTAGGCTGAATGAAAGTGCCTTCGCAGAATTCACCGAATATTTCATCTATCAACTTGCCTTTACCCATGGTGTCGTCAATTTCCATTTTCAGTTCTTTGCAGACCTGGCGGATTTCTTCTTCACTCTTACCATTGAGGTCGTAACCTGTCTTTTCCTTGATAGCGTCCAGGATGGGTAAGCGGCGGTATGGTGCCTTGAAGCTGATGGTCTTACCGTCGATGGTAGTTTCTTCGCTGCCGTTCACGGCAATGCAGATACGTTCCAGCAATTTCTCGGTGAAACTCATCATCCAGTTGTAATCCTTATATTGTACGTACAGCTCCATACAGGTGAATTCCGGGTTATGGTTCTTGTCCATACCTTCGTTGCGGAAGTTCTTTCCGATTTCGTACACACCTTCAAAACCACCAACGATCAAACGTTTCAGGTAAAGCTCGGTAGCGATACGCAGATACAGATCCATATTCAGTGAGTTGTGGTGAGTGATGAAAGGACGGGCACTTGCTCCACCTGCGATGGATTGCAGAATCGGAGTTTCCACTTCCGTGTAGCCGGCTTCGTCCAGTACAGCACGCATGGTTTTAATAACCGTGGCACGTTTCAGGAATGTTTCTTTTACGCCGTCATTCACTACAAGGTCAACGTAACGTTGGCGATAGCGGAGTTCGGGGTCTTCAAAGGAGTCATAAGCTACGCCATCTTTGTATTTTACAATAGGCAATGGTTTGATGGATTTTGCCAGTACAGTCAGCTTTTGGGCATGAATACTGATTTCGCCCATTTGGGTACGGAATACAAAACCCTCGATTCCAATGAAATCGCCTAAGTCGAGCAGGCGTTTAAATACAGTGTTGTAGAGATCCTTGTCTTCTCCCGGACAGATATCGTCGCGGGTAATATATACCTGAATGCGACCTTTAGAGTCCTGCAATTCAATGAACGAAGCCTTACCCATCACGCGGCGTGTCATCATACGTCCGGCTACGGATACTTTGCGAGGTTCAGCGTCATCTTTGAATTCTGCTTTTATATCAGTGGAGAAAGCATTGGTTACATACTCTGCAGCGGGATAGGGCTCGATGCCCATCGCGCGAAGTTCATTCATACTATTACGTCGAATGATTTCCTGTTCACTTAGTTCTAATACATTCATTTCGTTGTACATTAACACAATTTGGGGACAAAAATACGAAACATTTTTCATATAATGGCACGAAGGAGGGGAGAATTAGGAAAAGTTTAGGGCTGATGTATATATCAATGAAAGTGCACCCAAAGTGAGCTATAATAGCTTATTTTACTTTGGGTACACTTTCATGTTGAAAAAAAATCTTATTCTACGCCGGGTTTGGGTGGTTGATTGTCATCTCCTCCGGGCTCATCACGCTCGGTGGTGAAGGTGGCTGCTCCGGCACTGTAGGCTACACCATTTTTGTTGATGGCATACGCCCGTACATAATAATAAGTATAAGAATTCAGGTTAGAGACAGTCAGCTTGAACGTGCCGTCGCTGTTTAGCGTTGCTTTGGCAAATTTGCTGCCTTGTCCTTCTATTATCGGTTCCGAAGTGCTGTTGCTCCAGCAAAATCCCACTTCACTTACTTCCGCGCCGCCATTATAGGAAATCGAGGCGCTGAAGGTAGCTGTGCGAATCTTGGTTTCATCAATAGAGACTTGCCCCACAGAAGGAGTGTAGGTGATGCCAGTTACAAAATAAGTCGGAGTGCTATAGCTTGTACCTGCCTTGTTGATGGCATACGCTCGTATATAGTATCGTGTTGCAGGTTGCAGACCATTGATCTTGGCTTCAAAGTTCCCAGTCAGCGTAACTCCTATGTCCGTGCCTTCTTCCAGCGTAGGGGATGCATTGCCGGTGGACCACACAAAGCCGCGTTTGGTGATTTCCAGTCCTCCGTTGCTGACGATAGAAGCACTAGCTTTAGCGGTGTCATCGCCGATGTCACTGATTGACAGTTCAGCCACTTCGGGAGGCATATTTTTGCTTGTCGTTACTTCTCTGGCGCTACTATAGGAGACACCATTTTTGTTTCGGGCATAGATGCGTACATAATATTTCGTACCTTTTTCCAGATTGGTTAAAGTGATGTTGATTCCATTACCGGTATTCTCATCTTTCAATGTTTTATCCGCATCTTCCACGGTAGGGGTCAGTACAGTTTTGCTGTAACATACGCCTTTTTCCAGAATGGCGCTACCGCCGTCATCAGTAATGCTTGCAGTGATCCGTGCACTGGTTTCGTATATTTCGGGAAACTCCGGATTGCTTAGCGTTGGCGTATACGTCTGTGTGGTCGTGAACTCTGCTGTTTCACTATAAGCTATTCCGTTCTTGTTTTCGGCGAAAGTGCGCACATAGTATTTGGTGCCTGCTTTCAGTCCTGTGAGTTTGCCGCTGAGTGTTTGGGAGTGATTACTACTTTCCCATACCTGGTCGTTGGTGGTGGGAGCGGTTAAAGCATCACTCCAACAAAAACCTGTTCGTAAGAGTGTGGTGCCGCCGTCGGAAGTAATATTGGCTTTGGCTGTTACTTCATTTTCGCCAATGCCTTCAAAAGTCGGTGCATTCGATACTGGTTTTTCTGTCGATAAGGTATTGAACTGTACGGCAGTACTGTAGAATGTACCGTCACGCGTCACAGCGTAAGCCGTTGCATAGTAACGTGTCCCTTCTTCCAGTCCGGTGAGCGTAACCTGAAGCTCGTTCCCTGCACTTTTGTCCGTAGTATGCTCACCGTCCGTCTGCGGTTTCGTAGAGAATTTACTATAGCAGAAACCCTTCTCCAGAATTTCGGTACCCGAAGGTACTGTGAGTGAAGACGTAAGGGTGATTTCTGTATATTGGGCGTTGGCGGCTACAGGAACTTGCAGAATCGCTTTTTGGACAGTAGTAGTAGCGAAGGAAATGATAGGACTGTATCCTATTCCCTTTTCATTTTCGGCAAAAGCACGCAGGTAATAGGTGGTTCCCTCATTCAGTTGGTCAATGACGGCTTTGAAGGCTGCTTTGTCTTCCAGTTCTATCAACAGGTTGTCGATGGTGGGGTTGTGATTCTCTGCACTGTAGCAGAAACCTTTACGTGTGACGGGGAAGCCGTTATCCTTCGTAACCTGTGCGGTGACGGTGGCTGTGTAGGCAGTCAGCGCTGTAGCGGCATCGCAGATCAAGGAAGGTATCTTCAACTCTTCAGTGCTGAAGATGTAACTTTCGCCGTAACCGGTCTTTTGCTGTTTGTTTGTGGCATAGGCGCGTATTATGTAGCGGGTATTGGCTTGTAATGTGTTGGCTGTCGCTTCAAATATCTTGCTGTCTTCTTTCAGGGTTCCCGGTAGGGTATGGTCATAAGTGGTGGGCTCAGGGGTGCTTTCGGAGTCGTATACTTTGAAAGCAAATCCTTGCTCGGTGATTTCATAACCGCCGTTATCGGTTATTTCGGCATTGAAGGTTGCACCTTTCTCGTTTGCGTTGCTCACGGTGGTGACGGTCAGTGTCGGTGGTTCGCTTACCAGGGTGGAGAAATCCATGATTTCTCCTTTCACTATGTGTGAGCCGCTGCCGGCATAAATGCAATAGTAATACTTGGTGCCGGGCGTCAGTTCACTGACTTGTGCGGTGTACTGATTGCTGCCGCTTGCGGCTGTCGCTTCTACTGTTTGGGCGTCCGCCAGTGAAGCTGAAGTGGAGATGAGGAAGCCGATGGCGCACTGTGTGGTGCTGTTCGGATTCTCCACAGCGCTTCCGGTAAGCACTGCATCGAAGCGGGTGTATTCCGCAACGTTGCCGGTGAGCAGAGTGGGAGCGTAGGATGTTGGCTCCTTGTCTTCATCACAAGCCGTGGGCAGCAGAATGAGCAGCGATAGGGCAAGTCGTAAGAACTTATGTTTCATCTTTTTTGTTCTGTTAATTGAGGAATACATATTCTCCGGTTTATTGAACCACTACTTTGTGTCCTTCCAGGAAATAGATACCGTTTTCTAAATCATTGATTTGGTTCTCACCTTCTTGGGCTTCCAGAATGCGGACGGTACGTCCGGTTACATCATAAATGTAGATCTTCCGTTCTTTGTTGCTTTGAATGTAGAGCACGCCGTCTTTGCAGTACGCTTTCGTTGCTTCGTCGGGAGTGAGGATCGGGTCTTCTATGCCGGTGATATTACCGTCGCCACCACCGATACTGTAGAGCATAGGAGCTTTGGCGGCAGTTGCTTTGGTGATGAGATAGGCTTGGAAAGGCTGAATGGCGCGCAAGTTCTTAACAAAAGCACTGCCGGCAGGATACTCGCCGTAGTTGCCTTCCCATTCATTGTAACTGATGTTCAGTGAATAGATGCTGTCGTGTTGTGCCAGGCTTTTGTAAGTAGGCACAAAACTAAATTCGGTGCTTTCGCTGCGTTGCAGTTTGCTTTCCGCATTGTATATCTCTATGCCGGCAGCGTCTTCGGCTGTGAAGGTGACGCGTCCATTCAGATTGGATGCTTCGGGGTAGGCGTCATTGTAAGGCATGGAGATGATGTAAGGTTTGCCTGCTTCTATTTGAGTGGCTTTGGTGAAACCGGTTGCTGTTACTTCGTAAAGCCAGAAATGCTTGGCGTTGGCGATGTCGCTACCAAAAGGGGCAATAACGCCTTTGGTTTCATGTTCTATGTTTTTTGGGGTGAATGGTAGAACAATGGTTTGCCAGCCACCGATGGAGCCGTTGCCACTGCGCATACCGTAATAATCGTTGAAGGTGATTTTCTTCGTTTTGAAAGGAAGGGGAGCATCGGTAGGTAGCGCACCTCCAGTTCCTTGACCGCCTGATATGTAGGTTTCACTGTTACAATAGAGGGCGTCTATCATACCATCACGGATGATATAGTCGGCTATATCGAAATCTTGAGCAATTTGGCCAGAAGCGGTGAGATAAAGATAGTTGATTCTACTATAATCGCTCCATTCGTTTCTAAAATACTTTTTTTGAATAGGCAATGAGGTATTCCATACGATGTATTCCAGTGACTGATAATTGTTGTTTGTTTTACATCCAAATGCTTGATCACCTATCGTTGTTACACTCATTGGCACTTGGATAAATGTCACTGCAGAGCAATTTCTAAAAGCATAGTCATTTACTGTGGTAACACCTTCCGGGAGTTGTATAGAGGTTAGTTTACTGCAACCGGAAAAACTGCCTTTTCCTATGTATAGTAATCCTTCCGGGAAGTTTATACTCTCCAAAGAGGAGCAGTCTTGGAAAGGACCATATTGATCCGTTGTCATACTGTTATCTATACCATAAAGTTGCTTTAGCGCACTCGGTAAATGCACCGTTTTAAGATTCTTGCACTCACGGAATGTGCTTCCGTAAAGTTTTGTAATCTTTTCGGGAACCGTAATCTCTACTAATCCACTTTGTACAAAAGCAGCTTGTCCAAGAGAATCTACGGTTGAAGGGATATTTATGTTCTTTAAAGCGGTACATCCTCCAAAAGCATAATCGCCAATGGTTGTCAAGCCTTCGGATAAGGTGACACTTGCTAAAGATTTACAGCCATTAAAAGTACCGCCTTCTATGGTTGTAATACTTGGGGGAATCGTGATACTTTCCAGACCTGATTCATTGAAACCTCTTATTGATAATAAAGTGTTAGGAAGTTCTATCTTTTTTAGACTACTACAACCGGTAAAGGCACCATCTCCTATCTTATTTATACGTTCAGGAAGAGTAATTGAGGATAATTTACTACAATTGCTGAATGCACTGTTTCCAATGGTTTGTAATTCCAAAGGTAGAGATACAGAAGATAATGATGTACACCCACTAAAAGTATAATTTTGTATTTCTACTACATTTTCAGGAATAGTAATGCTTTCTAATTTGCTGCAACCATTAAATGCACTTTCTCCAAGTATGGCAAGACCTGTTGGTAATTCAATAGAAGTAAGACTGGAACACTCCTGAAATGCTTGAACATTAATTACTCCTACATTTTGAGGAATTTTAAGGTCTGTAAGAGAAGTGCATCTGCAAAATGCACTACCATCTATTACTGCTAAATCCTTTGGCAACTTAATTGTGGTTAATTTAGTGCACCCCTCGAAAACAGAACCGCTAAGTTGACTAATGCCATCTGGAAGAACTATATTAGTTAATGAAGTACATTCATTAAATGCAGCACCTCCGATGGAAGCTAATTCAGAAGAAAATGTAATTTCTGCTAAAGATGTGCAGCTTTGAAAGCTACCATTTTGAATTCGTTTAACTCCCGATAAGTCTATTCTCTTTAGAGAACTACAATAATGGAAAGCGCCTCCTCCAATTTCAGACACAGAAGTAGGAATCGTAATAGACTCTAATGATTTACATCCTTCAAAGGTGTTATAGCCAATAGAAGTCGTTCCTTCTGGTATCTCTATGGAAACTAATTTTATACAATTACTAAAGATGGAGCCTTCATGAAAACCATCTAATCTTTCCGGTAACTTCACTTTCTTCAAATTCACACAATTAGCAAATGCCTGCTCTCTTATATAAGTTACAGTTTCAGGCAACACCACCGACGTCAACCTATTCATATTATAAAACATCTGCATTCCTATGATATTCTCAGAAGTCTCATACGTAATATAATAAGCTCCCCCTCCACTCACAATGTTTGCCTTTTCCATATCCAGTATCCTCAGCTTCAGCATCTGCCGGATGCACTTAATATCCGCACCATTCAGCGAACCGCTTACAATTAGTTCTTCCGTTGTCGCCTTGTTTTCTCCTAATTTACTTTCCAGAGTACCGGCCACATCCACCGTGATGTTTTGGGTTTGCGCAAGACTTTGTGTTGCCAGACATAGGAAGGCTATCAGCCACATACCTACGTTAACTCTCATTCGTTTCATATCTATATGTGTTTTTATTTTCATTAATATCATTTTTTTATCTCTCTAATCCTATCTACAATTATCGTGGCGGTACCGGTGGATTATTGTCATCCTCGCCCGGTTCATCCTTTTCAGCCTCCGTTGTGATGTAAGCCGTATTACTATAACCCGTACCTTTCTTATTCACCGCATACGAGCGTATGTAATAAGTCGTATTGATCGCTAATCCCGTAATAACCGCCTTCAGCGCATCTTTATCCAGTGTCACCGGTACATCTGTACATCCTTCTCCTCCTTGCGTTGGTTCACTGTTGGTAGCACTCCATACGAAGCCGGAAGCCGTGACAGGCTGCTGTCCGTTATCCGCAACGCTGGAAGTAATTTCAAGACGATTCTTATAACGCCCTATACAAGTCACCTCATTCATTGTAGGAATCTTGCCCGTTACCTGAATAGGAGGTTGGTTATCATCTTCTCCGGGAGGCATCTTATCCGTCTGGAAGGAGAACAGGTTGGAATAACTCCGCCCGTTTTTGTTCTCACTCCACGCCATGACGTAATAGGTGCTGTTATGAACCAAGGTATCAACACTCAATGTGATATCATTTCCATTTATTGTGCCGTTGGCGTGAGTACCGTTTTCTTCCAGTCCCCACGATTGAGTGCGTGTCCATACAAATCCGGCCTTTGTGATACTGGCACCACCGTTTGAACTGATTCGCGCTTTCATTATCACCCCTTTACCCGTAATATTGCTGAAAGTAACCTCCCCGTTTGTAGGTACGCTTGAACTTCCCGTAACGAAAGAGATTGATGAACTGTACCCCGTACCTGCACTGTTGGTGGCATAGGCGCGCACCGAATACGAAGTGCTATGTTGCATGGCCGGTTGCTGCATCACGGCTTCAAAACTCAGTGAAGTTCCGGTGGTGGTGGAAACTACTTTTCCTGTATAGTTCCCCTTGTCGATGGTTGGCGAACCGTTCTCTCCCATGCTCCACACAAATCCCCTTTCGGTGATGGTGGCACCGCCGTCTGATGAAATCATGGCACAGGCTCGGGCATTATCATCCTTAATATCTGTCACTGTCAGACTGCTTACCGATGGAACTACCAGCGTGCTGGTCTTGAGCTCGCTCACCGTCTGGCTGTAGGCAACTCCATTCTTGTTCTTGGCATAGGCGCGCACATAGTATAAGGTGCCTTTCGATAAATTCGTCAGCCGAGAGCTGATGTTGTTTCCCTGTGCGGTGGATATCACTTTTAGATGGTCGATGGTAGGAGGTGTGGCTTTGTCCGTATGGTAGCAAACGCCTTTTTCCTCTACAGTAGCACCGCCGTCCGAGGTAATGGTAGCAGTTACGGTGGCAGCTGTTTCTGATATCTCGCTTAATTTCACACCACTCACTGCAGGGGCAAATGTCTCATGGGTGGTAAACTCTTTTGTGGCGCTGTAAGTCACCCCGTTTTTGTTTATCGCATACGAGCGTACAAAGTAGCGGGTTCCTTTCGTCAACTTGTCCATCTGGATGGAGATGCTGTTTTCGGCACTTTCATCGGCAAGATACTTGCCTTCGGTATTTTCTTTGGCGGGTTCCCGGTTACTTGCCGTAGATATTACCCAACAAATACCTTTTTCTGTGATTTTGCTTCCCCCGTTATCTGTGACTGAAGCTGTGGCCTTAGCTCCTGTTTCACTGATATCACCTATGACAGGTGAACTGACAACCGGTTTGCTGGTTCCCGCTGTATTGAATTGCAGGGGAGCGCTATAAAAGGTGCCGTCACGGGTGGTAGCATACGCAGCGGCATAGTAGGTTGTGCTTTCGCTGAGATTGCTGATCACCGCTTTTATCAGGTTCCCGGTTTCTTTCGAAACAATGGGATTGTCCAGAATAGTCGGTTCCGGTTTGCTTCCCCAGCAGATTCCTTTTTCTATGATGACAGCATTGGCGGAAGTCTCCATCTGTGCTGTGATGGTGACGGAGCTTGTCGTCAGGTCTACTACGGCAAGGCGGGTCAGTGACGCCATCTGCAACTCATCGGTGGTAAGTTCAATCGGAGCGCTGTATCCCACGCCTTTTTCGTTTTCGGCAAAGGCACGCACATAGTATCGGGTTTTGGGGCTCAGATTTGAAATGGTGCCGCTGAAAGTGCCTGTTTGT
>OGWY01002730.1_pt1 | contig 12468 bp, 17 predicted proteins | sample 1576121 | NCBI WGS metagenome assembly OGWY01 (sample SAMEA3541543, study PRJEB24748) | human gut metagenome | biome: human gut; feature: human-associated habitat; material: faeces | place: China | collected 2012 | reverse complement strand
AATACTATATATATAAAGTACAACTCGTAATTTATATACATCATTTGACAATTATAAATATTTATTGTAATATATTGTTATAAAGAAAGTATTAAAATTAACATAAAATCAATACTAATACTTTACGCTATGAAATAGATTACATTTCTATTATAGAGTAATACTTTTTAAATGTCAATAGATTACAATATATTTTTAAAAAATTTTTATGAATAGGAGAATGTTATGAAAATGAATTTAGAATATGGCTTTAACAATGAGTCAATGCCAAAATTTGAAGAATATGAAATAACGGTAATAAATAACATCAAATATGTTGTTCCTAAAATTTTGGAAATACATAGAACAAACTATTCCTTAATTGATTTTGATGATTATAAAGAAAATGATAAACCGTTAATAGATTTTATCAATTTAGGAAAATTATCTATAGAACAAAAAGAGAATACTGACAAATTATTGCTTGAATATGTAAACCAATATGGACTTTTAGGACTTATACACGATTTTCCAGTAAATAGATATTATACATTAGACAAGGAAATACTATTAAAAGAATTTAATTATATCAATAATAGTGATTGCTTTAGCATAATGAAAATAGTTGATTATTTTAAAATATTCTTTCCTATTGCTACTGATGAAGAAATAAAAAAATTATTGGAAAAAGTAAACAAAAATATATATGAACATAATATGGAAAAATTTATTTCTCCAGAAATAAATAATTTGTTATTTGAAAATGAAAAATATTACGAACAAGTAGATATGATAATAAAATATGCTCAATTTATGTATAATATTTTAAAAGAATTAAAAAAAGATAATGGAGAATATATCAATACAAGAGAGATAAATAAATTAGAATCAAATCACATAAGAGTAAATTTAGAATATGACGGACTAACAATACATATTAGGACTTTAAAAGAATACATAGATGAAAACTTTAAATTATATGCAATACAAGAAAAGAAATATTTAAAACTGTGTAAGCATTGTGGAAAAGCCTTTATTGCTAACAACCCAAAAGCAGTATATGATACATTTAGTTGTAAAAACCAAGAAAATGTTTACAATAGTAGAGCAAGGTTAAGCTCAAATGTAATAAAAACAAAAGATGGACTAACTGTAAAAGTAACACCAAGTGAAGAATTATCTAACGAAATAATAAAAAAAATTAAAAAGAAAAAATAATAATTTGTATAAAGAGAGTTGCTATACTCTCTTATTTTATGCAAATACGCACAAAATATAAACCTGTTTATACTCATTTATAAGGAATTAAAACAAGTATTATTTAAAAACAAAATTTTATATAATTCAAATGGTTGTAAAATGAGTAATAGGAGGTGGATATATGAGTGCAATAGACAGATTATATTCTATCAATAATAAAACTGTTAAGAAATCAATTAACATTGATGATAGTTTATACAAAAGACTAATGAGATTTACTAAAAAGAACTATGACGCAACATTTAGTGAAGTTATGAATGTTTGCATAGAAGAATATGTATATGAAAATAAGCCTTCCTTTTATGAAAAGCCAGAAAATGAAACAGTTACATATAGAAGTATTATGATTAGAAAAGAAAATTTAGATAATTTACAAAAACTTCATAAAAAAACAGGTATTTCAGTAACTAGATTATTAAATTGTGCCGTAAAAGAATTTTTAGAAAAATATGATAATAAAAGATAAGTTAATATAAAAATATCAACTTACCTTATATTATAAAACCAAGTATAGTTTATTATATAATGAATTTATATAATAAACTATTTTTTAGTTAAAGCAATATAGTACGCTAAACTATTTTGATAAGAAGAAAGTTCTAAGTCTATTCTTTGATATTCATAAAACTTTTGTCTTTCTTCTGAAGAAAAATTAGAAGTAAGTTCTAATGTTAATTGATTGAATTTACGATTAAGCTCAACATAATCTTTTATATCAAGTAAATCATTTATATGTTCTTCTACTGTATCATCTACCATACCTATATTGTTCTTATTAAACCAATTTAAGTTAATCTTATTACTTGCATTTAAGTCTTTTAGTATAGATTTTATTTTACAATTTCCGTTTAGTTTTAAAGAAAATTGCAAGACCGTCTAATTTATTATCAAAAAATAATGGAAAAAATATTTGTGAAGAATATTCAACCTTGTCATTTTCTACAATTTGCTTGAAATTATCATTTAAAAGTAAATATAAATCTTCAGAAAATTCTTTGTCTTTCCATTCATCTACCAAATTGAGCATATCTTTGCTAAATGGTTTATGCCAATAATTATCATAATCTAAAGTTGGATCACTTTTTTCATCAACTATACCATATTGTATTGTCTTTAAATCAGCAATTAGAACATTAGATTTTAAAGCAGAAATATTAAAAGATTTTAGTAATCTTACACAATTTTCAGAAACTTGCATATTTTACCTCCTTTCAAAACATTTGAACATATTATATATTAAAAACACTTTTTATTCAACCTATTGTCGTGTATTAATACACGACAAAGTTAAGTTACATACTGCAAATGTTTTAAGTATAATAATCGTGAAAAGGTTATATATTAATTACTGGAGGTGTAATATGAGTGCAATAGATAGGTTATATAAAAAATCAAATTATACAGTTCAAAAGAGTATAAATTTAGAAGATAGATTATATACAAGATTAAAAGAAATAGTAGATAAAGATTATGACGCAACAATTAGTGATATGATAAATGTTTGTATTGAAGATTTACTGTCTAAAGGAAGTGTAAAATATTATGCCAAACCAGAAGATGAGATAACAATTTATAGAAGTGTAATGATTAGAAAAGAAAATGCAGAAGCTTTAAATAAGATAACACAGGAAACAGGAATTTCACTAACAAGATTAGTAAATATAGCAATGAAAGAATTTTTAGATAAATATAATAAATAATATTTAGGAGATTATCATAAAACATTGATAATCTTTTATTTTTATGGTATTATTCTTTTAATGAAATAGTAAGTTGTTGAGGAGGTAGTATATGAAAAATAAAAAGTGGTTGATAATTGGTGTTATAATTGTAATTGCAGTAGTTATAGTGGGAGTTATTACAAACTATATTGATAGTAGTAGGGTAACAACAAATCATGAGCCAATATTCTGCATTAAAACTATAAGTAGTGATGGATGTAAAGTTACTTATTGGGGACTAGGATATAAAGTAATTAGATATGTTGGGGTTTCTCCAAATGAGCCTTATGAAAGTAATATTGGGGTAAAAATGGGAAGTTGGTTTATGAAGTATGAACTTCCAAAAGATATAAAAATGAAGATTGAATATGAAGGAAAAACAGTTACGATAACAGAGTATGAAGATATAGAAATAATACAAAATATATTAGTAAATTCAAAATATAATAATGAAATATGTGCTGGAATAAATACTCATAAAATTACTTTAAATAATGAAGTTTATTATATTAAAGAAGATTGCAAGGAAATACAAAAAGGAAATAAACAAGCAAAGATAACTGATGAAGATTTAAACACAATTAATAATATTATTTCTAACATATTAGAAAATGAGTCTAATAATATTACTAACACTTTATCAAATAACAATATACCAGTAAATGAAGTAATTAGAATTGAATAGTGTAATTTTAAAACAATTAAATCATTACAACAAATCTAATAATAGTAAGTTGTTGCTCAGATTTAATATAATAAATTTACAATAAAATATATGAGCAAGTGAAAAATCTTGCTCAATTTTTCTAAAAAAATGAAAAAGTGTAACCAATTAAAATAATTTCTGTCTTTATAGATAGAAGGGGGGAAAATATGAAAGATGAAGAAATAATAAATTTATATTGGAATAGACAAGAAAAAGCAATATATGAAACGAATAAAAAATATGGAAGATATTGTAATACAATTTCATTTAACATATTGCAAGATAATGAAGAAGCTAAAGAATGTGTTAATGATACATACTTAAAAACTTGGAACAATATTCCTCCACAGAGACCCAATATACTAAAAGTATATATTGGAAAAATTACTAGAAATTTGGCTATTAATCAATATGAAAGAAAAAAAGCTAAAAAAAGAGATTATACATTAGAAATTGCTCTTGAAGAATTAAATGAATGTATTTCTTCAAATAATGATGTAGAAAAAGAATTAGACTATAATGAATTGGTAAATGCACTTAATAATTTTTTATCAAAACTATCACAAGGTAAAAGAAAAATTTTTTTAGAAAGGTATTGGTATTTATATTCGATTAAAGAAATTTCTTCTAAAAATAAGATAACTGAAAGTAATACCAAAACAATTTTATTAAGGCTTAGAAATCAACTAAGAAATTATCTGAAAGAAGGTGGTTTGTATGAATAATAAGGATTTATTAAAAGCCATTGGAGATATTGATGAAAAATACTTAATTGAAGAAACAGATATAGAAGAAACAAATCGAATAGCATCCAATAACAAGGTGAATATTATGAAAAATTTAAAATTAAAGTATATTCTTGCTCCAATTTGTATTGTATTCATTGCAGTGATAGGACTTTATAAAAGTGGTATATTTACTTCAAAGCCAGATATTATTATTTCAAAAAAAGATGACTGGATTATAAAAGAAGTACAAGTTGATAAGAAAGATACTCCTACAGATACAGCAGTAATCCCAAAATGGAATGAAATGTCTATTAGTCAGCAATTTAATGAGGTTGAATATAATAATAGTAAATATTCAAGTAGAATAACAAAGATATCAAATAATAATATACTAAAAAATATTGGCAATGCAACTTTAACAGGATATGACACATATACTGAAACTACTTATAATAAAAAGGCAGAATTATATTCAATAAAAGATATAGAAGAAAAATGTGCTATTGCAATAAAATTTGAAGGAGATACTGATTACTATGTATATGTAAATTCATATTATAGACCAACAACACTTGGAGAGTTTACGAAAGATTTGAATTTAGAAGAAATTATATCTTTTGGAACAATATACTATAATTATTGGGATGAAGATTTACAAGAAGATATAAATGTAGAATTTTATGGTGTAGATAATAAAATAATTTGGCAAAAGTTGTTTAATAATAAAAATTTAGAGAATATATATAGTGATAATGATACAGAAAAATATACATCAGAAAGGTTTAGTCAAAGCATAGGTATAAGTGTTGATATCCCATTATTAGGATATAAAAATATAAGTGTATCATTAACTGACAAAGGTTATCTTTTAACAAATATTCTTGACACAGGTAAAGGATTCTATATAGGCGAGGATAAGGTGCAAGAATTTTTGGATTATATTAAAGACAATTATAACGGATACAAAATTGTTTATGTTGACGAAAGTGGCAGTGGAATAACAAATGAAGAAGTGAAAACAGAAAAAAACATAGTAGAAGAAAAAATTATGATGACAGAAAATACAGTAAATGGATATGTTACTAAAGAAATGGATACAAACACAATAACAAGTAATGAAAACAAAATAGAGCCATATATACCTAATAATTAGTTTTTAAATAAAAGTAAGTAATTGAAGTTTGAAAATTACTTACTTTTATGCTATAACCATAGCGACAAATTGCATGTCATATAAATAGAGGGTGTAAGCCCTCTATTTTATAACTCTTTTTCAAACTCTTTAATTCTTTCTTTTTTAGCAAATTGTTTTTCAGCATTTAAAGAATTTCCAGTTTCTTTTTCGAAATTTCTAACAATTTCATCTTCAGAAGGTAATTCAAATTTGTTACAAATCCATTTAATAAATTTTTTTACAGTTTCTTCAAAAGTTTTTATAATCTTATGAAGTCTAGTATTTTCTTTTTCTAGTTTGTGCATTTTATGCTTATATTCATATTCTAAATTAAATGCTTTTTCCTCAAATTCCTTTTCTAGTTCTTCTTTTCTATTATTATATCTAAAATCAAGAGAATTGCTTTTTACTTTATAATCATGTTCCATTTGATATACTTTATTATGCAAATTTTCATTATCTTCAAGTATTTTATCTCTTTCTTTTTGGTATTTTTCTGCCTCATCAATTACATTTACTTGTCTTTCTATTTCTCCGTGTAATTGTTTGTTTTCAAAGTATAATTTTTCAATAAGTTTATCTTTTGGCTCAATAATTTCTTTTTGTATTTTTTCATTTCTTTTGAAAACAACCCTATTAAAATCTTCAATACTTGGTACTTCTGGAAGTTCTAATGTAATATCTTGCAATATTTCTTTAGTTTTTTCATAATTCGTAATTTTTTTATATTCTTCAATGCTCAAATGTGTTCTATTAGTTTCTTCTTTTGGTAAACCTCTTTTTAGTTCAAAATTGCGTGAAACCATATATTCGTAAAAGGCATTTTGTAATTGTCTATAACTATCTTTTTCTTTCCAAAATTCACTACAAGATAACTTATCAATAGCATTTCCTTTTTTATCTTTTGTGTGAACAACAGGTAAGAAAACTAGGTGTAAATGTGGAGTATCTTCGTCATTATGAATTTTAGCAGATAAAATATATTGCTCACCTAAATTTTTATATTCACATACAAATTTATATGCTGTTTCAAAAAATCTTCTAGTTTCTTTTTCTCCAATTTTATTAAAAAATTCATTGTCGGATGTGATGATATATTCACAAGCAATATTACTAACTGTTTTAATTTGACCTTTTAAATTATATTCTTTTCTTATTCTCTCAAATTCTTTTTCATAACTATATCTTGGATCTTTCAATGAATAGTTTAAATGTGATTTTTCTTTATCAATATTCTTATTAGAATAATTTTCATTTTTCCTTTCATTATGTCTAAATATGCCTTTTAAATTTTCTCTTTTGTATTTTTGATTCCTTATTATAGCATAACTCATATAATATCTACCTCCTTTGAATAGCTAAATAAAATAACACAAAATAAACTTAAAAATGGCAGTTATTTAGAATGTGTTGTAACACACTACAACACTTTTTAGGTAAAAGTGTCCGTGTGGCAGGGTAAACCCTACAACCCAAAACTAAAAATTGCTACTAGCATTTTTTAGTTTTCGCATAACAAATGAATTGTCATTTGTTATCCTTTTCAATAAATTGCATATCTGCATTTATTGAAAAAAGAGCAAGAAAAAAATAAGTTTTTTCTTACTCTTTGAAACCTTGCTCGGTTTCAAACTTCCACGCTATATGGCTACCTTTTACAGAAACCAGAGGGAATGAGCTAAAGTAGAATTAGGTGTAATATTCCCATTTGTAAAATAGAATTATTACACCTATACAAACTGAAACCGTCGGTCATTCGCCTTGTTTCATAGGTAGTCTAGTAAGTAGCTGTTGCTACTATAATTGCTGATACTTTTAAATATCTTTGTTCATACTTGTCCAAACTTTTTACAATTATAAATCCACACCAAGTTTTGCCACCGAATACTCTTTTATTATTGTGAGTCTGTGTTCTAAAATCTCACTCACGCACTTTGTATAATTAGACTGCTTATACAAATACGGATGAACTTTATAGCATCGGCTCATCACACCTATCACTTTTATAGAGTTTGAGGCATATTCTCTTTTGGAAAACAAAAAAACTACTCATAGTTTATAAACTATAAGTAGTTAGTTATTTCCTTTATTCAGTTAAGCCTCAAAATCGTTTTTAAGGCATTTTTATTTAAAAGTAAACTAAACTTATTATACATAAATTAATTTCTTCAAAACAATTTCTTCTGCTTGATTTTTTATTGAGTTCATTGTACCAACCCAATATAAAGGGTTAGTATTTTTCATATCTTCTGTTAAATCACTTTTTGATTTTAAATCTTTTATTATAAAATCAATTTCCTTTTGTGCTTGTTCTTGAACTTCTTTTAAATGTTTGTTTAGTTCTCTATTTATAAAAAGTATGCTATATTCTGCTTTTTTATGTTTCTTCAAATAATTTAATCTTAATAACCCATATTTATTTAATGTAATTTTTTCTTCTGGCTCCAAATATAAGTTAGGCATATAATAATCTCCTACCAAAGTATAACTTATTCCTGTTTTTTCATCTACAATTTCCTTTTTCAATTCTTTACTATTCATAACAAACCTCCTAATTATTTTATTACTAATCCTAATTTTACAACTGGATTTTTCTCTGCTAAGAAAACCTTTTTAATTTCAATACTTTCTGGAAATATAGGCGATTTATTCTTACCGTTCTGGAATGTTACTTCGGTGTGAACAGTCGACTTTGAAATTCCATATTTCTTAGCGGCACCTCGAACAGTATCTTTAGAATCTATAATATAACGGGCTAAAACGATAGCTCTTTCTTCAATTGATAATCCAATCATTAGGAAACCTCCATTGCATCTTTTTGTTTAATACTATTCCTGTCAAATAAAGAATAGAACAAAATATTTGCATGCAGGCATTAAACCATGAGGTATGTGATAATAGAATAAATTATCCATGTAATATACTAGTTACAAAGTACTCACGTATTACAAAATTCGACATATAATATACAAGGTGAAGAAGTATGAGATTGAAAAAAGGAGACATAGTTGGAAGACTATCATATAACAAAGACATTATATTTGTAATAAGTGATATTATAAAAGTAAATAACAGAACGTATGCTATTTTAAAAGGGTTGATAACAAGAATAGAGGCAGATAGTCCTATTGAAGATTTAGAATTAATAGAAGAAAAAAGGGTTATGGAACTTTTAAGAAAGTTTGAGCTTGAAATTGATGCAAGAAAGAAAAAAATGAAATCTTCCAAAAGCATTTTATTAGAAAATCAAGCTATGCAAAGAAAATATAGTGACCGTTATGGGAGCATATTACACTTAGACGGAGATAAAAAATACAGTGAAAAATCACAGAGATTTTATAGAAGTATGGGACTAGATGTGGTAGTAAAAAATATTCCCGAAAGAAAACAGCCACAGATGATATATGGCTTATTAAGCAAATATAATCCCGATATATTAGTAATTACACGGGCATGATGGAATGATAAAAAAAGGACATAATTTTGCAGACATATACAATTATAGAAATTCTAGATACTTTGTGGAATCTGTAATACGAGCGAGAGCATGGGAAAGAGGAAAAAATAAAATGGCAATATTTGCAGGAGCCTGTCAAAGTTACTATGAGGCAATAATGGAAGCAGGTGCAAACTTTGCATCGTCACCTGCTAGAATATTAATAGATTTTAAAGATCCTCTGATAGTCGCAGAAAAAATAGCGATTACACCAAGTAACAGATATCTTACAATAAACGAAATTAAAGATGAATTGAGAGATGGAGAAAATGGTGTAAGTGGAATTGGAACAATTGGAAAAAAGAGAATAAATTAATGAAAGAAATAAATAGAAATAGATTACAATGATAGACGGAAATATGAGCAAGTGTATAGAAAAATTACGAGATGATAAATGTTAAATAATTGTATATGAAATAATGAGATAACAAAAAAATGTAATAAAAATGTAACAAATGAAATAAAACACATAGAACACTACTCTGGCAACGGAAACAGCCAAACACCAACAACTGACACATTTTGACTTATTTTGCACAAGATGATATAATAAGGGCATCTTAAAGGAGTGGTGATATAAGCATGATTTATCCAAACGACATTTCAAGTCTAAAGACTGATATTGAGGAAAAAGTGGGACAAAAGATAATCGTCAAAGGCTCTTTAGGGAGAAATAGACCATTTGAAAAAGAAGCAACACTAGAAAAAGTTTATCCAAGTATTTTCGTTGTAAAATATGATGAAAACCAAAGAAACGTAACATACAGTTACACGGACATATTAACAAGAACAGTTGAGCTACAAGTCTTTAACGGTCAAGAATATAGTCCAATACTTCCACCACAGATAGAAACAAAGAAAAAAAGAAAAGCTTACGATATAGGCTAAAATATTAATAACTAAAACAAAAAAGTTCCTAATTTAGGAATTTTTTTTTTGCCTCAGAATATAAATTAATTAGAATTATTCTAAATAGTGTAAATAATTTATTAAAATTGGAGGTAAAGTAATGGGAATAAAATTATTAAAAAATAAATTATGCATAAATCAGATAATTGCACAAAAAACAGAAAGATTTTCGGCTGAAGGAGATGAAATTGTACCAGACGTAAAACCAGATATATTGAGTGTAGTATCAACAAATGGTAGTATATGCATATATAAGAAAGAAATATTGGAGGGAAGTTCATCTGCAAATACTAGAAAAGTAAAAATAGACGGCTGTGTAAACATATATGTAACTTATATTGCTGATGACGAAAAATCTAGTTTGAGAGCCTTGAACACAACAATAGATTTTTCTAGAACAATTGAAATGAAAGATATAAAAACTGAAACTCAAATCGAATGTAAAACTGATTTAGAGAGCATAGATTGTAGAATATTAAATGGAAGAAAAATTAGTCTTAAGGCAAATATGCAATTAACCCTTATGGCCTGTGATTGTCAAAACATTGATTATATATCAGACATAGAAGACAAGAAAAACCTAGAACTACTAAGAAAACAGATGAGTATTAATACATTGGTTGGAAGCGGAACTACAAAGGTGTACGCAAAAGACACAGTTCAAATAGAAAGTACAGACAATTTATCTGAAATAATGAAAGCAGAAATGAATCTGGTAAACAAAGAGAATAAAATTAGCTACAACAAAGTTCTTACGAAGGCAGATGCAGTATTCAAAATAATGTACTTAACAGATGACGAGAGAATAAATACCTGCACTTCAACGGTTCCGATAATGGGATTCATAGATATAGCAGACATTGCAGATGATAATCTATGCGATGTATCATATACACTTAGAAATATTCTAGTAAAACCATCAAATGTAGAAGAACATTCTGTGCAAGTTGAGGCCGAGATTGAAATACTATGCTTCGTATATAAAAAGCAAGAAATAAGCATGATACAAGATTTGTACAGTAGAACCATGGAATTAAAATATTCACAAAAAGACATAAATATAATGAAAGAAAAAAACTACATAGATGAGACATTCAATTTTAGAAAAACAGAACAAGTACAAGAAATAGGAAGAGGAAAGATTTTAGATGTAGAAGTAAAACCTAATATCATAAGCACTTCAACAGACAAGGGAAGAATATCATATAAAGGAGAAATAAATTTAAAGCTTATATATATAGAAGAATCTCAGAGATTAAATGTGAAAGATATAGTAGAACCATTTGAATTTAGCATGAGCAATTCTGAAATAGAAATAAAAGATAAAATGCAGACAAATATCGAAATAACCAAAAAAGATTTTGTATTAATGCCGGATGGAAATCTAGACATAAAAATAGACATGAGCTTTAAACTAAACATCGTAAAAGAAGCAACCATAAATGTAATTGATGATATAGAAGAAACAAGAGCAAAAGATTCAAGTGCTTTTAGTATAGTAATATATTATACAAAACCTGGAGACACATTGTGGAACATAGCAAAAAGATTTGGAAGTACGGTTGCTGAAATAGTTAAAATAAATGAAATAGAAAATCCTGATGTAATAATGCCTGGAGAGCAACTATTTATTCCAAGATAAATGTCAGAAATATTAAACCTAGCATATAATATATAAGCAATAACTTTTTTGAAAGGTTTAAATTATGAATACAGGAAAAGAATCAAAAATATATTCAAGAACGAGATTTTGCTTTGAAGAAATATTTGATAAATTCGGTAAAAAAACAAGAAATAGAAATACTAAAAAAGGCTCGAATGCCTTTTTTAGTACTGTAATAATTTTAATTGTAGCAATCATAACATACACTGCCATAACTAAAGCATTAAATCCAATAATAAATGAAATGTGTATGGACAAAGCAAAAAACATAGCAACAATCATATCAAATGAAGAAGCAACAGTAATAATGGACAAATATACATACAATGATTTAATAACAATAATAAAAGATGGAGATGGAAACGTAAAAATGCTTCAAACAAACACAAAAAGTGTAAATCAGATTATGTCAGACATACCAACAAAAATAGTAAACAAATTTGAAGAAAGCGAAAGATCAAACATAACAATATATTTGGGTAGTGTTCTAGGAATGAAATATTTTTCAGCAAGAGGACCAAAAATGAATATTAAAATTGCCAATGTTGGAAATGTGGATACAAAACTAGAATCAGAATTTGTATCGGAAGGAATAAACCAAACCTTACACAGACTATACCTAGTTTTAACTTGTGAAGTAACAATATTAACACCATATAGCACAATAAAGCAGAAGATAGATAATCAGGTGCTAATTGCAGAATCTGTAATAGTTGGAAATGTACCAGACTCCTATTACAACCTGGTAACAAAGGACGTTCAAGGAGACAGTGTAAGATTGATAGACTAAGAAATTTTTGTAGAGTACAGTAAAAAGTATAAAAAAGTTCAT
>OGWY01002729.1_pt1 | contig 12469 bp, 10 predicted proteins | sample 1576121 | NCBI WGS metagenome assembly OGWY01 (sample SAMEA3541543, study PRJEB24748) | human gut metagenome | biome: human gut; feature: human-associated habitat; material: faeces | place: China | collected 2012 | reverse complement strand
GGGGAAGTCCAGCGAGTAGGCGATTTCCTGAATGGTCATGTCGGTGGATTTCAGCTTGGCTTTTATGTCGATGATGACGACATGCGCAATGAGGTCCAGCACATTCTTCCCGGTCACCTGCTTGATGGTGGTGCTGAGGTGTTGCAGCGATATGCCCAGCTTCGCGGCATAGAACTGCGCGCGGCGTTCGGTGGTGTAGTTTTCGATAACCAGCTGCCGGTTAACAACACATTATGAAATCCTGCCGCAGCAATCTCCATCCCCCGCTTGATGCTTTCCTGTCCTACTACATCAGAAAAATCAATATCATACAGATATTCCGATGTATCCACAGCCGGTTGCTCGACATTCGTATTCTCATATTCTTTTATTCCCTGAATATATTCCATGGTCTCCTTCAGGCTTGAAACACCTATAACCGATATTCCCTGCACCAAAGCAGCTTCCTGCACATTTTCTTTTGGAACAATGCAGCTTGTCATACCTTCTTCTCTGGCACAGATGACCATCGGAAGAACGCCCGGAATCGCTTTTATCGATCCGTCCAGGCTCAGTTCTCCGAGCACCAACGTCTGTTCCATCGGTAATTCCGCTGTTACGCCAAGTGACAGAAGCACGGCTGTTGCAATCGCAAGGTCATATCCGGAACCATCTTTTCTCATATCTGCCGGGGATAAATTGATTGTGATGCGCTTCGGTGGCAAATGAAAGCCTGAATTCTTAAGCGCAGTCCGCACGCGTTCCGATGACTCCCTGACAGACGATGACAGATATCCAACCATGGTAAATACAGGCAGACCATCATTCACATCTGCCTCCACATCGATCATCCGTCCGTCCACACCGTGAACCGCACAGCTTTTTACTTTACTAAACATATTCGCTCCCTTCTTCTCCAAGGGCGCTGACCAAGTTTATAGTATAAAAGAAAAGAACATCTGTCAACGAACAAAGTCTGAAACTTTTGTGAACTTTGCAAATGTTCCTTTCTATGATAGGTACCACTATTTATTAATACTTATTTCTTTTTCTGTACACTGTATCCGAATTTGCCAACATAATCACCAAGCGTAAAATACTGTCCGTGGGAATATGCAATCAAATCTGTCTTATTCAGGTCAAACTTTCCTGTCTCATCCATATATTTCTCATCCGCAAGTACGGCTGTTACCTCAGCTAAGAACATATCATGGGAGCCAAGCTCAATTACCTGTGTGACCTTACACTCAATATTGACCGGGCTTTCTTCAATGACAGGTACCGACACTGTCTGTGCCTTGCCCTTCGTCATCTTCATCTCCGCGAATTTATCTACATCTCTGCCTGATTTCACACCACAATAGTCCATCGCATAGCACAGATCCTTCGTCACTAAATTGATGACGAACTCTCCGTTTTTCGTAAGTAATTCATGTGAATATCTTGACTTTCGTACAGAGATCGATACCATCGGTGGATCGGAATTGATGGTTCCCGTCCATGCGATCGTGATAATGTCATCGATTCCATTTCCATCACCGGTTGTCACCATAACCGCCGGTACCGGATACAACATATTTCCCGGTTTCCAAACCTGTTTTGCCATTTTCTGCCTCCTGTTTTTTTATCTATTCAGGTAAATCAAAATACAATCATTCCGTTATTCCAGCAGACTCCGGATCTCCTGCATCTTGTAGTCCATCGCCGTAATCGTATCCGCGCACTTTTTTAACTCCTTCGCAATAATCTCCGGATGCTTCAGATTGTCCTTCTTATACTTGAGCTTATGATCAAGACTCGCCCAGAAATCCATCGCGATTGTCCGAAACTGCACTTCGACTTTCATATATTTTTTCTCATTTGACAAGAAAATCGGAATCTCCACAATCAGATGCAGACTTCGGTATCCGTTTGGCTTTGGATTCCGTATGTAATCCTTCACACATACAACCCGGATATCGTCCTGTTTTGTCAAAAGCTCTGATACCGTATAGATATCCTCCGGGAACGAACAGATCACACGTACACCTGCGATATCCGTCAGGTTCTCCTCGATATTTTCTATCGAGATTTCCAGACCTTTTCGTTTCATCTTCTCCACGATGCTGAGTGGTTTTTTCAATCTGCACCGGATTGACTCAAACGGATTTCGATTATACTGTGATGCAAACTCAGTATTCAACACCTTCAGCTTTGTCTCAATCTCCATCAACGCACACTCATAGTGCATCATAGATTCTATAAATGGCTGCATCGTCTGCAGCACCTTTTCCGGGTTGTCGGAGTTCATCAGAAGCTCCATACTCATATCTGTACTCCCGTTCATGTTACACACCTCTATTCTTACGAATCGTCTTCATAAATAATTCCTTTAATTTCCGGTCATAATCTCTGCCGATCTTATTCAGTGCTTCATGGCTGACAAATCCACCTGCCATCGCAGCATGTCCACCACCGGAACCAATTCCATCCAACGCCTGATAGATTAGTTTTCCTGCATCCACATCTGCCCGCTCACTGCGCACAGAGAATTTAATGCCATCCGAATTGATAGAGTAGACAACGGCTACATCGACCACATCCAAGGACAAAATAAAATCCGATATGATCGCAACAAGGGAATTCGGGCACTCAAATGGAATGTAGGTGAATCCAACATAATCAAACACTTCGATATGCTCGATTGCCGCACCATACGCCTTCAGATCCTGAAATTCTATCGTGGAATTATACATACTGTTCAGTTTTTCCGTACTGATATAATCGAACAGATATGCCATCATATCCATATCAAACGCGGTTGTTCCACGCACAAAATCTGCCGTATCCATCTTGATTCCATAAGCAAGTGCGGTCGCAACATCCTCATCCATCGGCACACCGCTTGTCTGAAAATACGACGCAACAATGCTGGCACAGGCACCAACAATACGGATATCCTCGAACTTGTAATCCTCTGTCTTCACAAACACCGGATGATGATCGACACATGCCACCTCATTGCCCAGAAGATCTGTCGTATTTGCATTCGGTTTCTGACAATCGACATGCACGATATAGTCCTCCGCCTGCATGTCCGGGATGTCATCATACGAATAAATCTCGATGCCAAACGTATCCATCATCTTTCTTGTATTAAACCGGTCAATACTGCCGACATAACAGATGGTCGATGTAATTCCATAATATTCCAGATATCGCTTCAAGCCAAATGCACTCGATATCGCATCCGGGTCCGGGAAATTATGTGTCTGTAAATATACCTTATGTCCTCTCAGAAGTTCAATCAACGCCTTCTGTTTTTCTTCTGCCACTTGCGCCTCCTGTTAACAATCAAAGCACAGCAATACATACGCTAAGATAAGCATTGCCGTCACTAAAACAAACTCGCAAAACCCACTGACAAAATACGAAAGTATCATGCCAATCGCCATAAATAAAATCGAATATCCAAATAATGCCTTCAATGCCGCCTCTTCATCATATTTGTTCTACTACATACTATGAGACAAACGGAGTGAAAAGACGTAATTTCGTTCAAATCCTAGTTATTCTCACTTGCCTGATCAATCGCTTCTTTGATTTCTGGGCTGTCAATATCCACATCTGCTTTCTTACCCATGGCTGTTGCAATCTTATCGACAACCTCTGGAATCATGTCGATCACCTTGCTTACCGTGTCACCCTGCTTGACTGGAATCATCTTCGCATGTCCGTTCTGGATCACAAGTACCGCAGTTGGAGACATCTTACCGCCCATTCCGCCTCCAGCAGAGTTGGAACCGCCGTTTTTGCCAAATGCACCGGCAGCTACACCAAAATTCACATCCACCAATGGTAAAATAATTGTATCGCCTACCTTCGTTGGCTCGCCAACAACTGTCTTCGTTGTAAGCAGGGAATCCATCCCCTGAAATAAAGAACCAACTGTCTGATTAAAATCATTTGCCATCACTCATTACCTCCAATTTCTATATTATCTTACTGATTCATTACTTTCTTTGCAACTTTTAGTGTCCTCCAGATATTGATATTCAAGACAATCCGGAGCAGATATCCAAGCCGGATTCGGCCTTTCAGCTTCACATCCAGTTCCAACACCTTCTGTTCAAAATCCGGCTGCATTGACAGCCCTTTTTGATATACAAACGGCAGTAAGCTCAAATACCCGGTCACCTGCCCGGTCTTGTATGGCTCATCCATGCCGTAATGCACATAGCCCTTTACCTTGCGTGGCAAAATATGTTTCAATGTCCGCGGAATATATTTTTTCAGATATTCACGTGTCTTTACCGTACACGACAGATTCCAGAACTTCTGCAATCGCCGGAGCTTTTTCTTCGCAGTCGCTGTCTTTTTCTCGATCTTGTCAGTCACACGCTCTGCGACCTTTCCTGGTGTGTGATTTATCACAAATGTCCAGACTTTCTTAATCTTCTCCCACACCTTCCGGCACAATATCTTCAATCTGCCCGATTGCTTCTTTTCTTCTTCCGACAGATTGTCCGGTTCGTCCAGATCAAAGATTTCATGCTCTGGTGCTTCCTCTGTCTTTGTTTCTATATCATCCTCATTTATGTCTGTCTCTGGAAGTGGTATCGTCGGAATCTCTGTAATAGTCCCATCTGACTCATCCGTTTTCTCCGATTCACTTATTATCTTCTGTGAACTATTTTCTATACTATCCTTTCGCTTTACCGGCTTCTCACAGATTGCATCATCGTCCTCATCCACGTCGATATCATCCCACGCGTCGTCGAATCCCTCATCAGCGAGATGTTCCACCTCACGCTCTGCTTCTTCTGCCTTCTTCTTTCCAAGCCTAAACCATAACAGCCGTATCTCCTGTTTCAGTTTATCCTTCTCCCGGCTCTGGTCATACAACACCCGGACACTTAAGATCAGATACCGTACCTTTGCTTTTGCCTGTAATGTCTTCCCACCCTGATACGAGATATCTGCCTGATACCGGATCGGGCAAAATAAAATCAGCATCACAAGCAAGAGAAGCAATCCTATGATACCAAGGAGGATCCATCCGATTATTTTTAAAATAAGTAACAATACATGCAGCATTCCTTACCTTACTCCTACCTGTGGTTCTTTCACTTCAATCAAAAGAAAAAATCCTCTACCTTCCATTCTTCCCCGGTTTCATCATACATATCCTGTATGATCTGCAATACGAGCTGTTCTGCCACTTCTTTGCCTCTTGCAAAGCCGACAACCCGTATCCGGGAATCCAGCTTCCTATATGGTTTTTGTAACAACTGATTATATGGATAAATCTCCAGCAATCCATCCTGCAATAACGGCAACACGATCACATACAGATTCCGGACAGGCTTATGCCGCCTGATCCTTTTCCTGATCCGTGCCAGTTTTCGCTCTGTAAGATTGTATGTATAACATTTATCAGCAAAAATCACGATTACTCCTCTATCATCTCTGAAATCAGCTTATTACATGCCATAAGTTCGCTGTCATCCTTACAATTCTCAATTACATAATCAAAATAATCCCGGATCTCCTGCTGTGTATTCATGAAGATCGGCATTGCAGCAAGAAGCTTACACATCATACTACGGTAAACCGGTCTCTTCACACTCGAAAACAAATCGCCAAGTTCCTTTACAAGTGCTTCCTTCTTTGCTGTGATATACGCATGATCTGCGTTTTCTGTCTTTCCAGAAACCTTGTCAAGATCAATAAACAAACTTGTAGAAAGCAGCTTGCTTACCTTATCCAGACGGTCAAATGTCTCTGTTAGTGCAAGGCTTTCAATCTGCTCGGCTTTTCCAACCCGGACCTCATCTAAAACAGCTTCTAATATCACGATTGATTCATATACACGCTCCTGCACACCCTCAATCGTGAAGAACTCATCCATCACCTCATCCGGTAACTGATCGATCGTCTCTGCCTTTACACACGCCTTTATAATGCGAAGTGCTGCTGCATACCCCGGTACATCTTCTTCGTTCTTCTCATATGCTGCATCAATCGTAAGTAGGATCGTATACACATCATTTATGACTTCCTGTAACAGCATAAACGCTGACACTTCGTTGTTGATGATCGTCGCAGCCTGATTCAGACGCTTCGTCAGATCCTCAAACTCCGGCAATGTAAGTGCTGCATAATCAGCCTCAGCCAGATCCGTATATACATGATATAAAAATGGATATTCCGTCTCAAAGCCCTTTGGTTTCTTCAAAAGCACGGCACTGCGCAGCATATCGACAAACTCATCCACAGAGGTTGTCTCACCCTCCTCGTAGATATTCAGTGTTGAGTTGATGATATCGTAAAACTTGTTCTTCGTCATGCGAACCGGAAGCTGTGCCATCAGAAGCTGTAATTTGCTGTTTATCACAACGGTATCATTCTCTGCAAATACATAGTCAAACATCTTCTCAGAAAGCCCTTTTGCATCGACCGGTACCACCTCATCACGCACGGCTGCCTCCACACGGTTTAACACATACTCATAAATCTCATATGCATCCGTGTAAGCGGTCAGAATATGCATCTTATATTCTACATTGCTACGAAGCTGTGCGATTGCTTCCATAGAATCTTCGTCCACTGCCTCGCGCTTAACCAGATGACGGTCTAACAAGCCTGTCAGAAGTGCAAAATATTTGCAGACATCCGTGTTCTTGTCATCCTGCTCATCGCATACTTCCTTCATCGTGTAATAATTCATGCTTCCCTTTACCGTTGCATAGCAGTTATACTGTCTGCCAAGCAGCTCTGCATATTCCGGAAGCTTCGTGTCTAAGTCTTTGTCTCTCTGTATATCTGTCACTAATTTCTTACATGTTGCTATCATTATATCAGTCTCCTATTTCACATGCTCATGCGTAAATAAATGTTCGTTACAATACTCATAATTTCCGTTACATTTTGAGCAGAACCGAAACTCCAGATCATCGCCATCCCGCTCCGTTCTTCCACAGATTGCACATTTGTGCTTCGTGATGTTCGATGGATATCCCATCTGCTGTGCCTTGTGACGCCGGTCTGCCTCTCCGTTTACCTGTCGAGAGAGATTCTCCACGCGACGATCATAATCCCGTTTTCTTCGTTTCGCTGCCGCCTTGCTGTTCGAGCTCCGCATACCGACACCCCGCCCCATAATCAGGTAGAATATAAAGAAATTCACCAGATACGCAATGATGGAACCACGGTTCAACGTACTTGTGGTTGGCCGCATAAATTCATATGCCATCAATCCCATATCTATAACTGCGACCCAGAAAGCACGGATTGGAATGAAAAACATAAACAACACACGTGCATCCGAATACATCAGTGCAAACGCTAAGAACAATCCATAATCAAAGTAATACATTGCCCATATTCCAACATCCATCATGCCAAGAATGGAACCATTTGCACAATAGTAAATACTGATGCCTAACATGATGACCGTATTCCAGAACCATGCACCAAATATATAAAGGTTAAACATAAATGTTCCCATGGCCTGTTCGATCTGTTGTCCAAACAAAATCAATATAAATATCATCAGTATTCCAACTAAATTCAAATCTCCCGGTGGTGAAAATACCCATGTAAACAATCTCCAGAACTCATGCTGTTCCAAAATCGCATATGGTGAAAAAACAAGCTTGACAGCAAACGTCGGTACAAACGCCCATAATATATATGAGATTGCCATCACAACTGCGATCTTGATCGGGAGATTTCGAATTGCAAATTTACCAAATTTTTTCTCTAACTTCGCAAAAAAACTCAAATTAAATTTTCCTCACTTTCACTTTGCATATCAATTCGATATTATACCCTATATACATAAAAAAAGCAATCGCCACGCGCGAATTCTCCGTCTGTGGCAATCACTTTTCTCATACACTTCTATCCCATTTTCACCAATCTGTTTCTATGACTGTTTTTCTTTCTCCGGCGGGATCCGGATAATCGTTCCAAGCGGTACCCGCAGATCGTAAAGCTCCCGGTTATACTGCATCAGATCCGCAATATCCGTATCAAATTCCCGGACTAAGCTTCCAAGCGTCTCTCCAACCTTCGCCGTATAATAACGCCTCTCTTCTTCCTCATACACCTCTGTCGGAATACAGATTTCATCTCCCGGCTGCAGATTGTAGACATTGACATATGGATTTTCTTTCAGGATATCAATCAGACGTACACCATAAAGCTTTGATAATTTGTACAGCGTATCTCCGGCAACGACTTTGTGCACGGTTCCCTTACATTCATGCTCCATCGCACATATCTCCATACTCATTTCTGATTATTTTATTCTTAATAGGAAGAAAATGTTCACAATTTTTGTGTTGAAATTCATGATTCTTTCCTATATAATGTCAGATGTCGAAAAATACAGAAATATGAAATGGTAAAATAGCAAAAGAGGTAATTATCAAATGAAGAGATTAGGAATCGATATTGGTTCGACCACAGTCAAGGTTGCTGTGATCGACGAAGAACATAACATATTATTTTCTGAATACAAGCGTCACTTTGCGAATATCAAAGAGACATTAAAGGAGCTTGTAGAGCATGCCAGCAAGGAGCTTGGAAATGTTGAGGTTGCTCCTACGATCACCGGTTCCGGTGGACTTGCATTGGCACAGGTCATCGGAATTCCGTTTGAGCAGGAGGTTGTCTGTGTATCGGAGGCTCTGACTGACTATGCTCCACAGACGGATGTTGCCATCGAGCTTGGCGGTGAGGATGCCAAGATCATTTATTTTACAAACGGTGTGGAACAGCGTATGAACGGTGTATGTGCCGGCGGTACCGGTTCCTTCATCGACCAGATGGCTTCCCTGCTCCAGACCGATGCTTCCGGACTGAATACATACGCGAAAGACTATGATACGATCTATCCGATTGCCGCGCGTTGTGGTGTATTCGCAAAAACAGATATCCAGCCGCTCATCAACGAAGGTGCAACGAAGCCAAACCTTGCAGCTTCTATCTTCCAGGCGGTTGTCAACCAGACGATCAGTGGCCTTGCCTGTGGTAAGCCAATCAAAGGAAATGTAGCATTTTTAGGTGGTCCTCTCCACTTCCTCGACCAGCTCAAGGAAGCGTTCGTGCGAACACTGAACCTGACACCGGAGCATATTATCGCACCGGGACATTCGCATCTGTTCGCGGCTGTCGGTGCAGCACTTCAGGCAAAGGAAGAGACACACTATACATTGGATGAGATCAGCGGAAAGCTCACAGCCGACCTTAAGATTGCTGTGGATGTAGACCGTCTTCCACCGCTGTTTGCATCGCAGGAAGACTATGATGCTTTCATCAAAAAGCAGGAGAAAAATAGAGTATTACGTTCCGACCTTGCCACCTACAAGGGGAAATGTTTCCTCGGTGTCGACGCCGGTTCCACAACAACCAAGGTTGCACTGGTTGCTGAGGATGGCAGTCTGCTCTATGATTTTTATAGCAGCAACGATGGCAGTCCGCTTCGTACAACCCTGCGTGCCATGAAAGATATCTATACAAAGCTCCCGGAAGGCGTGGAGATTGTAGCCGGCTGCTCTACCGGATATGGAGAAGCCTTGATTAAGTCTGCCCTTATGCTTGACTATGGTGAGGTAGAAACAATCGCTCATTATACTGCCGCTGCATTTTTTGATCCGGACGTGGACTGTATCTTAGATATCGGTGGTCAGGATATGAAATGTATCAAGATCAAGAATGAAGTCGTCGACAATGTCATGCTGAACGAAGCATGTTCCTCCGGCTGTGGCTCTTTCATCGAGACATTTGCCAAATCGTTAAATTATGATGTGAAAGATTTCGCGAAGATCGCACTTTTCGCAGAAAGCCCGATCGATCTTGGAAGCCGTTGTACTGTATTTATGAATTCCAAAGTAAAGCAGGCACAGAAGGAAGGCGCAAGCGTCGCTGACATCTCTGCCGGCCTTGCTTATTCTGTTATTAAGAACGCCCTTTTGAAGGTAATCAAGCTGACCGATCCGAAGTCACTTGGCAAAAATATCGTCGTACAGGGTGGAACCTTCTATAACGATGCGGTTCTTCGAAGCTTCGAGCTTATCTCCGGCAGGGAAGCAATCCGTCCGGACATCGCCGGTATCATGGGAGCCTTCGGTGCAGCCCTGATTGCGAGAGACCGTTACGAGGAAGGTGACCAGACGACCATGCTCTCCAAGGAAGCAATGGAAGCACTCACCTACGAGACAAAGATGGCGCGTTGTAAGGGATGTACGAACAACTGTCTCCTTACAATCAACCGTTTCACCGGCGGCAGACAGTTCATCACAGGTAACCGTTGTGAACGTGGTCTTGGATTAAAGAAGAACCAGCACAACATGCCGAACTTATTTGAATACAAATTCAACCGGTTGTTCTCTTATGAACCGCTGACCGAAAGTGAAGCGTACCGTGGCATCATCGGTATTCCACGTGTCCTGAACATGTATGAGAACTATCCGTTCTGGTTTACATTCCTGACGAAACTCGGCTACCGGGTACTGCTCTCTCCGAAGTCATCAAGAGACATCTATACCCTTGGTATCGAGTCTATTCCAAGTGAATCGGAATGTTATCCGGCAAAGATCTCACATGGTCATGTTATGTGGCTGTTGAAGCAGGGAATCAAGACGATCTTCTATCCTTGTATCCCTTACGAGCGCAACGAGACACCGGACGCAAACAATCACTACAACTGCCCGATCGTCACAAGTTATGCAGAGAATATCAAGAACAACATGGAAGAGGTTTCCGCACCGGATGTCACCTACATCCGTCCGTTCCTTGCACTCGATAATAAAGAGGCATTAAAGGATCGTCTGCTACGTGAATTCTCGAAATATACAAACGTCACAAAGGAAGAAATAAACGATGCAGTTGAGGCTGCTTATGCAGAAGCAGATGCCGTCAAAGCGGACATTCAGAAGAAGGGCGAAGAGACAATTGCTTATCTGGAGAAGACCGATAAGCTCGGTATCGTGCTTGCCGGTCGTCCATACCATCTGGATCCGGAGATCAACCATGGACTTCCAGAGCTTATTAACTCGTACGATATCGCTGTTTTAACAGAAGACTCTGTTGCTCATCTTGCCAAAGTAGAACGTCCTTTGATCGTATCCGATCAGTGGATGTACCACTCCCGTCTGTACAAGGCGGCAAACTACGTCAAGTCAAGCAGGAATCTGGAGCTGATCCAATTAAACTCCTTCGGCTGTGGTCTGGACGCTGTTACAACGGACTGTGTCAACGATATTCTGACAAACTCCGGTAAAATCTATACCGTATTAAAGATTGATGAAGTCAGCAACTTAGGTGCGGCACGTATCCGTATCCGTTCGCTGATCAGTGCAGTCAATGTCAGAAGAAAGCATAACTTCACACCATGTCCGATGCCAAGTAATTATAACCGTGTAGAATTCACAACAGATATGAAGGATTATACTGTATTGGTACCACAGCTCTCCCCAATTCATTTCAATGTATTGGCTCCGGCGATGCGCCATATGGGATTAAATATTGAGATTCTTCCGGATGCAACAAAAGAAGTCATTGATACCGGCTTAAAATATGTAAACAACGATGCCTGCTATCCTTCTTTGATCGTTGTAGGTCAGATGATGCATGCCATCACATCCGGCAAATATGACATCAATAAACTGGCACTTATTATGACACAGACCGGCGGTGGCTGCCGTGCAACAAACTACGTTGGCTTTATCCGTCGTGCACTTGCGAAGGCCGGCTACCCACAGATTCCGGTGATTGCCCTCTCCGTACAGGGCTTTGAGAATAACTCCGGTTTCGTATGGAATATGAAGACGGTCAAATGCGCGATGCAGGCGCTCGCAATCGGAGATCTGTTCATGCGCGTTGTCTACCAGACTCGTCCATACGAGAAGGTAAAGGGATCTGTCAATAAGCTGCACCGCAAATGGGAACATGCAGCCATCCGTTGCATGGAAAATGGCGGTCGCGGATTCAGTAAACTGGTACATGATATCGTCAAAGACTTCGACAACGTGCCTTTGAATGAAAATATAAAGAAACCGCGTGTTGGTATCGTTGGCGAGATTCTTGTTAAGTTCCTCCCATCTGCCAACAACCACTTAGTAGAGCTTTTGGAGGCAGAAGGTGCCGAAGCAGTTATGCCGGATCTGCTGGACTTCTTCCAGTACTGCTTCTACAACAACAATTACAAATATGAATACCTTGGCAAGACGAAGAAGTCTGCAAGAAACGGAAACCTTGGTATTGCTGCACTCGAAGCACTGCGCCACCCGGTAGTCAGTGCCTTAAAGAAGAGTAAGCGGTTCCATCCACCAGTGCACATCAAGACGCTGGCAGAATATGCCCGTCCGATCGTATCCATCGGTAACCAGACCGGTGAAGGCTGGTTCCTGACCGGCGAGATGGTCGAGCTTATAAGGAGTGGTGCCAGCAACATCGTATTTGTGGGGCGTTGAATGATGTGTTGCAGCCGGAGGGCTATGAC
>OGWY01002726.1_pt1 | contig 12470 bp, 5 predicted proteins | sample 1576121 | NCBI WGS metagenome assembly OGWY01 (sample SAMEA3541543, study PRJEB24748) | human gut metagenome | biome: human gut; feature: human-associated habitat; material: faeces | place: China | collected 2012 | reverse complement strand
TGTCATAATTGGTGGCGAACGTGTTTTCCTGAATCCCGCTCAGCAAAAAGCCTGGTATACTGCACGTCATGCAGCGCAATCCGGAGAATAGCGCCGTCCTGCCGAACGGGGATCTGAACCGCACGGTCACCCAGCGCGGTCAGTGCCTGATGCAGTGCCGGCCCGATACGCTGATGCAGCTGTGACTTCAGGATAAAATAGATGTGCTCGGTCTCGTATACATCAGTCGCGTAGTTGAGAAAGCTGCTCAGGAAAATAATCTGGCATCCGGGTGCATATTGCTTGATGCTCCGCGCCAGGTGGATGCCGTTTTGCTCCGGCATACAGATATCCAGCAGCGCAATGTGCGGCTGACAGCCGGTGCTGCGCAGATAGTCCAGCAGCCGGCCGGCGTCCGGAAAGTCGGAAATCTCTGCGGGGGTACCATCGAGTGCTGCCTGGACGCTCTTTACGATTTCTTTGCAGTGAAGTGCGTTGTCGTCACAAACAATAATTTCCAGCATAAGTGGCGTTCCTCTCTTTCACGGTGTCCAGTTTGAGAAACACGGAGACACAGTAGCTGCCATCCTTCGTTTCGCTCATACAGCTGCCCTGATGTTTTTCTGCGACCGACTCCAGAATATGCATCCCAACGCCGCGCTCCAGCTCCGGAATGCGGCGCTGCTTGTGCGCCTCCGCTTCCGGCGCGGCGGGATTGGATTCCGTAATGACCAGATAGCCCTTTTCGATGTGGGCATCCAGTTGGATTTTGGGATTTTCGACCTTCGCGCACGCCTCGACGGCGTTATCCATGAGATTGCCGAACACGATGACCAGATCCGTGTTCGAGACCGGCAGTTCGACCGGTAGGATGATGTGCGTCTCAACGGTGATCCCTTGCGTCTCCGCCTCCTGCACACGGCCGTAGAGAAAGGCATCAACGACCGGGTTGTCACACTGCCCGAGCTGGGAGCTGCGCTGGTTCTCGGCCAGAAACTGCCCGGCGTACTCCGTCGCCTCCTGCTGCTGACCGTTGGCCAGCAGATACTGGATCGTGTTGACGTGGTGCAGAATGTCGTGCCGGATGCGGCGGTTAGCCTCATACTGTGAAGTCAGGGCCGTGTAATGGCTCAGCTGCATATTCAGCTGCTTTTCAAGCATACGGTTCGTGGCCTCCAGCTCGGCTTTGCGTCCCGCGTCGCTGATCGTGCGCAAAAGGGCAAAGTCCGCCGCGACACACACCGTCAAAATACTGGCCAGCAGACACAGCTGCGCGGTGGTTGGCGAAATATAAAACAAAGTGTTATGAATAAAGCTCATTGCCAGTGTCTGCGACAGCGGGAAGAACAAAAAGATGAGCCATTGCCGCACGGTGAGCTGATAGCGCGTCTTGCCGAGACAGGATGCCGCGAACCAGATCATCAGGCTGTAGACTGGCAGATAAAAGCAAACCAGCAGTACGTTATTGATATTCAACCAGGTCAGGCTGGAATCATAGTCATTCTGGCTGATGGTCGGAAAGACCAGTATGATCAGGAATTCTGCCAGAATGATTGCCATTTCCGGAATGATCGTGCAAAACACCGTGCGTGTCGGCCGGCTGCGAAAGCATAGAAACGCGGCCGCAATCATGATGACCGGTACAGAGAGCAGCCTGGCGATGCTGCGCGATGGGAATATGGTTGCAACCACCGGCGCGATCAGGCAGATCGGCAGGAAACAGAGAATGGTCGTTTTCTTCGACCAGTGCGGTGTGAGCGTGTACCACAGAAACATTGCCCACTGCGCGAGCAATACGACATTGAAGAGATATTCAATTGGAGAAACAAACCCTGTTTTCATGTTCTTGACTCCACTTGTGCGTCACTCAGCTTCAAAAATACGGACACAGAATAGCTGCCGTCTTTCGTTTCGCTCATACAGCTGCCCTGGTGCTTTTCTGCGACCGACTCCAGAATATGCATCCCAACGCCGCGTTCCAGTTCCGGAATGCGGCGCTGCTTGTGCGCCTCCGCTTCCGGCGCGGCGGGATTGGATTCCGTAATGACCAGATAGCCCTTTTCGATGTGGGCATCCAGTTGGATTTTGGGATTTTCGACCTTCGCGCACGCCTCGACGGCGTTATCCATGAGATTGCCGAACACGATGACCAGATCCGTGTTCGAGACCGGCAGTTCGACCGGTAGGATGATGTGCGTCTCAACGGTGATCCCTTGCGTCTCCGCCTCCTGCACACGGCCGTAGAGAAAGGCATCAACGACCGGGTTGTCACACTGCCCGAGCTGGGAGCTGCGCTGGTTCTCGGCCAGAAACTGCCCGGCGTACTCCGTCGCCTCCTGCTGCTGACCGTTGGCCAGCAGATACTGGATCGTGTTGACGTGGTGCAGAATGTCGTGCCGGATGCGGCGGTTAGCCTCATACTGTGAAGTCAGGGCCGTGTAATGGCTCAGCTGCATATTCAGCTGCTTTTCAAGCATACGGTTCGTGGCCTCCAGCTCGGCTTTGCGTCCCGCGTCGCTGATCGTGCGCAAAAGGGCAAAGTCCGCCGCGACACACACCGTCAAAATACTGGCCAGCAGACACAGCTGCGCGGTGGTTGGCGAAATATAAAACAAAGTGTTATGAATAAAGCTCATTGCCAGTGTCTGCGACAGCGGGAAGAACAAAAAGATGAGCCATTGCCGCACGGTGAGCTGATAGCGCGTTTTACCGAGGCAGGACGCCGCAAACCAGATCATCAGGCTGTAAACCGGCAGATAGAACAGAGCCAGCAGCACTGTCTTGGAATTCGACCAGAACTGCGTCGCATCATAATTGTTCTGATAAACGGCCGGAAAAATAAACAGATTCAGCGTTTCACACACCACGGACGCCAGCTGCGGATAGAATGCGCAGAAAAACGTTCGGATCGGCTTACTGCGGTAGCACGCGAACGCAGCAACGATCATGATGGCCGGAACGGAAAACATCCGCACAACGCTGCGGGATGGGAACAGGGCCGCGAAAGTCGGTGCAAGCAGGCAAATCGGCAGGAAACAGAGGATGGTCGTTTTCTTCGACCAGCGCGGTGTGAGCGTGTACCACAAAAACATCGCCCACTGTACAAGCAGTGCCTCATTAAAGACAAATTCAAACGCGGAAACGTATGCCGATACCATAAATATTTGCTCCATTTGCTGATTGGAAAGTGTGAATTTTGAAAACGTGATAAATTATAGCACATACCGCCTGGTTTTTGAAGTATTTTCTTTACACAGGAAAATGCTAGAAAAAATTTGCGAGTTATGCAGTTTTTGTGCGAGTTATGCAGCGATGGTTACTTTTTAACGCAATAATTGGTACAATAACAGACAGAAATATGGTCGGCTATTCGGGAAGATGGGAAGGCCGGGCGTATGCAAACACGACTGCAAAGGAGAGGATACGACATATGAGAAAACGACTTTTGAGCTTCGTGCTCGCGGTGCTGATGATCGCGTCGCTTCTGCCGGCCGCTGTGCTGGCAGCGGACATTGTGGACAGCGGTACCTGCGGCGCAGAAGGCGATGGCAGCAACCTGACCTGGATGCTGGACAGCAAGGGCGCACTGACGATCCGCGGCACAGGCGAGATGGCGCACTATGGAAAAAACTATAGAGATGCATGTCTGCGCGCACCGTGGCCGAAAGATATTAAAACGGTGACGATCGAAAACGGCGTGACCAGCATCGGCGGTTATGCATTCTACAGCTGTGAGGAACTTGCAGCGATCACGATTCCAGACAGCGTAACAAGTATTGGAATGAGCGCGTTTGAAGACTGCGAAAGTTTAGCAGCGATCACGATCCCGGATGGCGTGACGAGAATCAGCCAGAATGCATTCTCATCATGCAGGAACCTGACGGATATTGTGATCCCAAAAAGCGTGACCAGCATCGGCACTTTTGCATTTTATTACTGCCGCAAGTTGACGGCCATTATCATCCCCGGTAACGTGACAAGCATTGAAAACAGGGCTTTTAGTGCTTGCGATGCGTTGAAAGACATCTATTACGCGGGATCGGAAGCACAGTGGACCTCCGCGATCACGGACCGTGCTGCCGCGGGAATTGCGGACAGCGTGACTATTCATTGCAACTATCCCTATGATGCACACACGTTTGGCGGTTGGACAGTCGTAAGCGCCGCAACCTGCACGGTTCCCGGGGTGGAAAAGCGCGCCTGCACGGATGCCGGCTGCAAAGAGACACAGAGCCGGGAGATCGCCGCGCTGGGTCACGACTGGGATTGGGATCATGCCGTGATCACGAAAGCCGCTACAGAGACGGAAGCCGGTGAAGAGACCTATACCTGCACGCGCTGCGGCGGCACAAAAGTTGAGGAAATCCCCGCTCTGACAACCGAAAGCGGCACCTGCGGCGAGAACCTGACGTGGACGCTGGACAGCGAAAAGACCCTGACCGTCAGCGGGACTGGCTATATGAGATTTGAAGGTATGTCAACGGTTGGCCCATGGGGGTACAGCGTGAAGAAAGCGATTATCGGCGAGGGCGTGCTCAATATTGATAACTGCGCTTTTTGGGAGTGTGTGGATCTGGAAAGCGTCCAACTGCCCAGCACGCTGAAATCCATCGGCGATAAGGCGTTTCAGTACTGCACCAGTCTGAAAGAGATCACGATCCCAGCAAGTGTGGAGGAAATGGATCACCCGTTTATCAGCTGTGAATCCCTTCAGGGCTTCCATGTTGCGGCGGATAACCCAAATTACTGTGATGTGAACGGCGTCCTCATGAGCAAGGATCAGACGAAGCTCTATTTCTATCCGCTCGGACGGCCGGATACGTCCTACACGGTCCCGAGCACGGTGCAGAGCATTGAATACTGCTCGTTTTCTGATAGCCAGATGCTGAAGACCGTGACGATCCCCGGCACAGTAAAAAAAATTGACATAAATGCCTTTATGTATAGCAAGCAATTGCAACAGGTTTCACTCTCCACCGGATTGGAAAGAATAGGGACGTTCGCATTCGCGTTTTGTCCGGAGCTGAAGACCATGACGATCCCGGGGAGCGTGGAGTTCGATTATGAGGACTGGCATGATCAAAACTATTGTGGCGGTTCCATGTTTTACGAATGTGAGAGCCTGGAGAGCGTTGTGTTTCAAGAGGGCGTAACGTCGATCCCCAGTGCGTTTTATGGGGCTGAAAAGCTGAAAACTGTTTCGATCCCCAGTACCGTAGAGAGCATGAGCACAGATTTTTCCTTGTGTGGCAAGCTGGAGGAAATATCGGTCGCTGACGGGAATGCAAATTTCTGTTCCGTGAATGGGATCCTGTTCAATAAAGACCGGTCAGAGCTTCTCGTATACCCGGGTGGGAAGGCCGCGGATTCGTACCGGATCCCCGATACTGTGATCCATATTGGTGAAAGTGCATTTTATGGTTGCACACGATTGAAGACGGTTTCCATACCGGCCAGTGTCTCCGGCGTTGGCAGATGCGCCTTTGGCGGCATTTCCCTGAAAGAGATCCTTGTTGACGAGCAAAATGCAGCTTTCTGTTCAACGGACGGTGTTTTGTTTGATAAGGGGAAGACAGAGCTGATTCGTTATCCTGCCGGAAAAGTGGCGACATCTTATCAGATTCCCACCAGTGTAACAAGCGTTTCGGATGGCGCGTTTACGTATTGCTGCCATTTGAAAACGATTGCTATCCCGAAAGGGATCACAAAGTTCACGGACTGGGTCTTTATGTGCTGCGATAATCTGGAAGACGTATATTATACCGGGACCGAGGCGCAGTGGAATGCCATTGAGATTGGCCATGCAAATGATGCCTTGATCAACGCCACAAAGCATTATAACGCAGAGATTCATGATTTTGGCGCATGGACGGTGACGAAAGCCGCGACCTGCACGGAAACCGGCTTGCGGACGCGCGCTTGCACAGATGCCGGCTGCTCGAAGGTCGAGACTGCTGTGATCCCCGCACTCGGCCACACGGAAGCCGTTGATGCAGCAAAGGCTGCGACCTGCACAGAAACCGGCCTGACAGAAGGCAAGCATTGTTCCGTCTGCGGCGCAATTCTGACGGTGCAGGAGAAAACGGACGCGCTCGGTCACGCATGGGACAACGGCAAAGTGACGAAGGAGCCGACGGAAACCGAGACCGGTGTCAAGACCTTCACCTGCGCCCGCTGCGGCGAGACAAAGACCGAAACCATCCCGAAGCTCACGCACGAGCACAACTATAACGCTGTTGTGACCGCGCCGACCTGCACGGCCAAGGGCTACACGACGCACACCTGCGCCTGCGGCGACAGCTATGTGGACACTTATGTGGACGCTCTGGGTCACGCATGGGACAACGGCAAAGTGACGAAGCCCGCCACCGAAACGGAGGATGGCGTGAAGACCTTTACCTGCACGCGCTGCGGCGAGACGAAGACCGAGACTATCCCGGCCACAGGCGTCATGGATGTCACGAAAATGTTCACGGACGTATCGCACAGCTGGGCCGATGATGGTATCCAGTACTGCGTGACGCATCAGCTGATGTCCGGCATCGGCAACGATCTGTTCGGGCCGAAGCTGACCACGACACGTGCGCAGATCGTGCAGATCCTCTATAACCTCGAGGGCGAGCCGAAGGTGAGCGGCACGACGCCGTTTACCGATCTCACACAGGACTGGTATCAGGACGCGGTCCTCTGGGCGTATCAGACCGGCGTGGTCGCCGGCACGTCCAGCACGACGTTTGAGCCTGACCTGCCGGTGACGCGCGAGCAGATCGCGGTCATCCTCATGGAATACGTGACGCGCGTGCTCAAACTTGAGCGCACGTGGACGCCCGCTGACCTGAGCATCTTCCCGGATGCGGGCAGTGTGTCCGACTGGGCAAAAGACGCGATGGCGGATGCGGTCGGGCTGGGCCTGATCTCCGGCGCGAGCAACGGCGGCCAGACCCTCCTCGAACCGCAGGGAAGTGCGACCCGCGAACAGGTCGCGACGATCCTGATGGAGTTTTGCAAAAACGTGAAGAAGTAATCAAAAAAGTATATCCCCCTCTGATCCTTCCAGAGTCAGAGGGGGATGTTGATTTTTAAAGAAAGAACTGCCCATTTCCCAATCGGAAATGGGCGGTTAGGACTCTTCAGCTTCATCCGGAATATAGAGCAGCACATCCTCCACGCGCAGAAGAGAATGCGGCAGAGATCATTGAGTGTTGCGGTGGTAATATTGCGGTTGTGCTTGAGAGAGTCCAGTGTGCCGCGGCTGAACGCGTAGTTTTTGATCAGAGCGTAGGTCGTGATACGCCACTGCTTCATCGTCTCCCATAGCGGGGCGAAGGTGATCATGCCCATGCCTCCTCACTGTCCAATATTTCGTACTTTTTATTTATTATATTGTCCAATTGTTAACTTGACCATTCCCGAACTCTAGGGTACAGCCGAAATGGAGCGTGTGTTTCGACTTTTGCCGAAGGTGACCACGAGATAGCCGATCCTGTTTTTGGCCTGTCAAGCGGATAAATGCGCGAACAAACGTGCAAATTCTGCAGAAAAGTGTACCAAAAATGCAGATCGTATTGCATGACTGATAAAAAATGTTATAATTAACTTACTTTGTCTTACCGACAAACTGGGTGTGTTAGGTGCGCGGTCACACACGTCGCTTTTACGTTCACGGTGTCGGCAGGGCAGTAGACAAGAGACAGGAGAAAAAACGAACAGGGAGGAAACACATGAGAAAACGACTTTTGAGCTTCGTGCTCGCGGTGCTGATGATCGCGTCGCTCCTGCCGGCCACGGCGCTGGCGGCAGACATCGTGGACAGTGGTACCTGCGGTGCAGAGGGCGACGGCAGCAACCTGACCTGGACGCTGGACAGCGAGGGCGTGCTGACGATCAGCGGCAGCGGGGATATGTATGACTATGGTTTTCCTAGTGCGCCGTGGTATGGCAGTAGAAGCCGGGTAAAGTCAGCTGTGATTGCTGATGGCGTGACGAGCATTGGCTATAAGGCTTTCGATGACTGCACATCTCTGACCAGCGTGACGATCCCGGACAGCGTGACGAGCATTGGTAATCATGCTTTTGTTGACTGCCGTTCACTGACAAGCGTTACAATTCCAAACAGCGTGACGAGCATTGGTGAGTATGCTTTCTATGATTGCACATCTCTGACCAGCGTGACGATCCCGGACAGCGTGACGAGCATTGGAAATTGCGCTTTCGCTTCGTGTACATCCTTGACCGGTATATGGGTCGCTGAGGGCAACAGTCATTACGCCAACGATGCGTCCGGTGTTCTGTTCAACAAAGATAAGATAACTTTGGTGCAATGTCCGGGTGCTTTTAGAGAATATACGATTCCGGATAGTGTGACAAGCATTGGTGAGTTCGCTTTCCGTGACTGCACATCTCTGACAAGCGTGACAATTCCGAACAGCGTGACGAGCATTGGTGATTTTGTTTTCGATAGCTGCTCATCTCTGACAAGCGTGACGATCCCGGACAGCGTGACGAGCATTGGCGATTATGCTTTCTGTGATTGCTCATCTCTAACAAGCGTGACGATTCCAAACAGCGTAGCGAGTATTGGTGATCTTTGTTTTGCTCACTGCACCTCTTTGGCAAGCATGACAATCCCGGACGGCGTGACGAGCATTGGAGCTGATGCTTTCTGGGACTGCGAATCTCTGACAAGTGTGACGATTCCGGGCGGCGTTACGAGCATTGGCGCGGCTGTTTTCGCAGATTGCACTTCTCTGAAAAGTGTGACGATCCCGAGCAGCGTAACGAGCATTGGTGGTTCCGCTTTCGGTGACTGCACATCTCTGACCGATGTGTACTATGCCGGGAGCGAGGCGCAATGGAAAGCGGTCTCTATTTCTTCCTATAGAAATGATGACCTTTTGACCGCCAACATCCACTATTATTCCGTTGACCCGGGGGCCTATTCCTCCATCTACGGCGCGGACGCACAGGAGCGCGCGCTGACGGTTTACGGAAACAAAAACGACAGCGCAACCATCGAAACGAACTATCAGGCGCTGCCGGGCGTGGAAGCGTCCGGCGGTGCGGACAAGCGGACGACCGGCGCGGACGGCAAGGTCACGCTCCAGAACGACGGCAGCAGCGTCACCTTCCACAAGGACGGCTATGTGGACCGGACGCTTTCGGCGGCGGCGCTGAACGTGTCAGCGGATGTGTATCTGCAAAAGGCATCGGACTACCCGGTGATCAATGCCGTGTGGCTCAACGATGTCAACGACGTCATGAACACGCGCTATCCCATGAACCTGGTCCAGTCGAAGCGCTACAAGGTGGAGGCGGAGATCAGCTGGGGCAGCAGCTCTGCCAAGCGGGTGATCCTGTATCAGGGCGACAAGAGCTATGACATCACGGCGGGTGCGAGCAGCCTTGTCCTGAGCGACCGGTTCGATCTCTCGAAGGATCTCTACATTGCGGCGACGGATCAGAAGAATCATACGACGGTCAAAAAACTGAAGCTGGAGTCCGGCTCTGCGGCAACGGCGGCGCTCGACGGGGCAAAGATCGATTTCGGCGATTCGCTGAAGTTCACGCTGCCAGACAGCATTCCGGTCATCGGCGGCGATTCCCTGAAGCTCGGCCTGTACAGCGAGGTGCCGGTCAAGGCGGTCGTTGATAAGGGAAAGGTCTACGTTGCGATCGGCTATCAGGTCGCCGCCGATGAGGACGGGGTCAAGTCCTTTGCCAACAGCGCCAAGAAGCTGCGCGACAATATGGCCAAGGCGAAAACCGCAGCCAAGAAATGCAAGACCATGCTGGACGCGCAAAAGGAATTAGGAGGCAAGGCGGCAACGGTCAGCGGCTCGTGGGGCTTTGATGCCGGCTTTACGGTCATGGGCTTTGCCGAAGGCTGGTATGATGATGACGCCAAAATTCACTGGACAGACGGCGGCATCACGCTGGGCGCAAATGTTGGCGTGGATTACAGTTATCCGTTTGCGATCGGCCCGGTGCCGTGCTATGCAGAGGTCGGCTTCACGGCGGATTTCCAGGCACAGCTGAATCTCCTCATGAATGCGGATGCGAAAAAGTTTATGCCGAACGGCACGCTGAAGGGGGACATCACTCTGGATATCGGCGCGGGCGCCGGAGTGAAGAAAATGTTCACATTTGGCGGTGGCGCGGAGGGCAAGCTGAGCCCGACAATGAACTTTGACGCTGCGAATCAGATGACGTCTGCGGACGCGAAGTTTAGCTTGGCCGGATATTTGAAGGTTACGTTGTGCTGCCTTACTTACAAACATCCCTTTGATCCGTGGGTCGAAAAGCTGATCTGGCAGTACCCGGACCCGGCCGACAGCGCAGATCTGATGTCGGCGGATGGTCAGCCAAACTTCATTGATCAGATCTATAATGCGGCGAATTACACCGCGCCGGATCTGAGCTATCTGGAAAAGGGCTCTGAGTTCTTCGGCGCGAAAAAGCCGGGACTGTTCAAGCGGCTGTTTGCCCCTGCAGAATTTTTGAGCGAGACCGAAAACCCGGTGTTCCTCAGCAATGCTTACGAGCAGGCGCAGCCGGAACTGGTGACGTGGGACGACGGGACGATGCTGGCCGTCTGGAAAGGGTATGACAGCAAATACAGCGGCCTGAACGCACTGGCCCTCTATTATTCGTATTATGACGGCAGTAAGTGGAGCGCCCCGGCGATCCTGGAGCAGGACGGCACTCTGGATGGTGCGTTCACGCTGCAGAAGATCAACGGCAGCGCCTACGTGCTCTGGCAGGACGCCGGTGAATCCGTCTCGGATGACATTACCCTCGACGAGCTTTCGCAGAAAATGGGTCTGAGTGCGGCATCATTCGACGCTGCGCAGAAAACATTTTCTGTGCAGACCGTGGCGGCTGCGAGCGGAGCGGTCAGTATGCTGCCGACCATATGCGGTGATGCCGAACACCTGACCGCTGTCTGGGTCACAAACACGGAGGGCGACGTCTTTGGCCAGAACAGCGCCAACGCCATTTGCACCAGCACTTACAGCAACGGCAGCTGGAGCGCAGCAGAAACCAGCTACAGCGGCCTGAATTCGATCGACTCGCTGGCGGCTGCCTATGACGAAAGCGGCACGCTGCAGATCGCCTACAGCGTGGACGTGGATGGTGACCCCAAAACGATCGATGACATGGAAGTGTACCGAAACGGTACGGCGCTGACGGACAACGGCTCGGTCGACTCCGGCGTTGTGTACCGGAACGGGACGCTCTACTGGTTCAGCAACGGTGCGCTTATGGCGGAAGGCAAGACAGTTGTCAGCGCAGACCACGGGTTGATGACGGATCGTTATCGGATCGTGGATGAAAACGGTGTGAAGGCTGTGCTGTTTACGCAGAACAGCGGCCTGTATGCATCGCTGTACGGCATTTTCTACGACAGTGACAGCGGGGAATGGGGCCAGCCGGTCGCGCTGACGGACGGCAGCGATTTTGTTACTTCGTTCTCTGCGGGTGTTGCAAAAGACGGCAAGCTGGAGATCATGGCCAATCGTCAGCAGATTACCGGAACCAGCTCGGATGAGAATCCGTATGGCGAGTCGTCGCTTCAGCTACTGGAGATCGCACCCGGCTGCCAGCTCAAAATCACGGATACATATTATGATGGCGGCAATTACCTCGCAGGGGAAGACCTGCCTGTTACGCTGACGGTCACGAATGCGGGACAGGCGGCCGCCAACGGTGTGAAGGTGCAGTTTTACGATGGCAGCAAGCTGCTGTATGAGCAGACATTTGATGGCGCGCTGCAGGCCGGCGCAACCACAACGATGACTGCGACACCGGCGTTTGACAAGGCGGAGCAGGATAAGGCACTGACTGTGAAAGTCATTCCGGCGGATGCGGAGAATGACAGCACACAGGGTGACAGCGCAACGATTACATTACACCAGAACGATCTGACCATTGAACATATTTCCTGGGGACTGAATGAGAACGGCAAGGTCATGGTTTATGCGGATATTATCAACCGTGGCTACAGCACGTCGAAGGATGTGACGGTTTCCCTGCGCAAGGGTGCAGTAGACGGCGATGTGGTCGACAGCGTGGCTCTGGATACCTTGGGTACGTTGGGGCTGCAGCATGTTTCCTTTGAAACGGACGGTACAGACGGTGATCTGTTCTATATCACACTTGACGGTAAGGCGGCGGACGATAACGGCGCGAATGATGCGGATTTTGTCGTGATCCGAAAGGAGAAGGCGAATGCCTGCCAGCACAATTATGAGCAGACAACCATTGCCGCTGAGTGTGAAAGGCCTGGCTATATTATCATGACCTGTAGTTTCTGTGGCGACAGTTATGTTCAGAAAACGCTTGCCGAGCTCGGACATGACTACCTGAACGGGACGTGTACACGCTGCGGACAGAAGGAAGGAGAGACGCCGCATAAACATAGCTACAAAGACATCGTGACCGCGCCGACCTGCACCGAAAAGGGCTACACGACGCACACCTGCGCCTGCGGC